>Ga0182030_10002051_pt1 | contig 42518 bp, 39 predicted proteins | sample 812S3MmetaG_FD_121299 | JGI IMG/M metagenome (GOLD analysis project Ga0182030, IMG submission 121299) | Permafrost microbial communities from Stordalen Mire, Sweden - 812S3M metaG (Illumina Assembly) | ecosystem: Environmental > Terrestrial > Soil > Wetlands > Permafrost | place: Sweden... | reverse complement strand
GTTGGCGGGGTATCAGGGCAGAGAGCTTTATCAGGCAACCGCGCCGGACGCCGGTGGCATGCGCCGCATGGCGCGGCGCGCGGAAAAGGGCAGCCTGGAAGAACTGCGCGCGCTCGCGCAGAGCTTCACCGCACAACCGAAGGCGATTTTTGTGGCTGCATTGAATGATCCGCCGTCAGTTTTGCTCGCCACTTCCGCGGATTCGGGAATTGACGCGGGCCAGACTCTGAAAGCGGCATTAACGGAAGCCGGCGGCCGCGGTGGTGGCGCGGCGCGGATTGCGCAAGGGAGTTTGCCGGACGCGGGACTGATTGAGAAAGTGATGGCGAAGCTGGGCTAGAAAAGCGGTGCCATGAGCCGAGGAATGGGCTTCCGGGCGATTTGGCAGGAGACTTGCCATGGAGCCTCACTTCGAGAATCAAATCGGCGTGAATCGGGAAAAGATTGCCTGGGCAAACGGCTTGAGGCATTTTCCAGTATGTAACTTTTCCCGTAGGCGTCGGATCAAACCTGTTCCCGAGGAGGCAGCGTGCATCGTCTATCCGGTTCAAAGCTGTTCGCGATTGCATGCGGACTGATGTTGAGCGCTCCGGCGCCGGCGCAAATGACGATAGGTCTCGGCGGACACGTCATCCTGGATGAAGAGGTATCGCGGGAGATCCGGCAGGACGTGGCGTCCCACCTGGACAGTTGGGCCGCATGGAACGGAAGCAGACTGCCCGGCATTGCGCCGGCCGGACGCCAGCCGCTGCAATTGCTTCTGTTCCCCGAGATTCCCATCGAAGTGAAGGTGACTTGCGATGGCCGGACCTTGGCTTCGACGGCGACTCACGCGTTTCTGACTGTGTCCCCGCAGCCGGGAGCACCGGTTGGAGGAACAGCGGGGAAGAAGAACAATGCAGAGGGACTGTTCAGCATCACGCTTCTGGCTTCGAATGGGCCGCGGCGCAATGGGATGCACGCCCTTACCAGAAGCGGTGTAGCCGGTTGCACTCTGACGGCGTTCCTGCCGGGATTTCAGTCAAGCGCGGTTACCATCCCTGAAGACCGGCTCGCCACAATGAAGCCGATTGAACTGCGCCGGGCCGAGGGATTTAGCGGAGTTCTACTGAGTCCTACGTTATGGCCGGCTCCGAAAGAGGCGCACAGCTTATTCAAGGCGGCAAGCGATGAACTGCGCGGCAGCCATAACGACCCTGCTAAGGCAATCGCCAACCTGCAACACGCCGTTGAGATCGATCCTCACTATGCGCAGGCATGGACCCTGCTCGCGGCGCTCCAGGAACCGGTCGACTCGGATGCGGCTCGGGCGTCCTACAAGAATGCGATTGCCGCCGACCCGGCTTACATTTTTCCGTATCAACCGCTGATGCGGCTGGAAGTGCGGCAGGCAGCATGGCAAGAAGTGTCCGAGACCGCAACCCAATTGCTGAAGCTCTGTCCTCACGGCAACGCCGAAGCCTGGTACGACCTGGCATTCGCGGCCGATCAGCTCGAACGCGTCCCACAAGCCGAACTGAGCGCGCGCCGGGGCATCGAGGAAGATCCAGATCACATCGTGCCGGAGCTGGAGCGCCTGTTTGGGACAATTCTCGCTAAGAAGGGCGACAACGCGGACGCGGCGGAACATTTTCGGAATTACTTGAAGTGGTCTCCGGGCGCGCCGGATGCGGCGTTCATGGAGCGCCGGCTGGCGCTGGCGGAACCTGCGGCCGGCGGGATCCCAGCCGGGAAAGGCAGGTCCATTGCCGATCTGGTCTCATTGGTTCGCTCCGGCCTGAAATCGGGCACGGGCGACGCGCAGATCGCGAGGAGCCTGCGGGACAACAAATTCGACCAACGGCTCGACGATCGAACGGCCGAGACGCTGGAGAGCGAGGGAGCCGGTCCGCAAGCCACCAGGGAGTTGCGGCGTCTTCGCGATGAGTCCGTGCGGCTGCCGCTGCCGGCTTCTCCGGCGATTGAGGCGCCGGCCGCCCCGTCTCCGGAATTGCGGGAACAAAGCTGGGCTGCCGCGGCTGGAAATTCGCTCAGCTATACCGATTCCCTGCCAAACTTCATCTGCGCGGAAGAAGTGCGGCGGTATCTCGAACCGGACGAGCGGCCCTACGACACTCTTCGATTGACGCTTACTTACTTCAACCAGAAGGAAGATTATCGGCTCATCGCCGTCAATGGAGGAGCCACGCAGAACTCTTACGAACAGGTGGGCGGCGCCACCACGAAGGGAGAATTCGGCAGCGAACTCACCGCGCTGTTCTCGAATCGTTCCGGGACAGAGCATGTGTGGGATCACTGGACTACCTTGCGCAAACGGCCGGCCTCCGTCTATTATTTCCGGATTCCCATGGCCACCTCCCCGTTTAAAGTGGAGTACAAGACGCCTGAGGGCGACCACATTTATAGCGCCAAAGCATCCCAGCAAGGATTCCTGTACATCGATGCCGCAACCAATCGAGTCGTGCGGATTTCCTGGCAATCCGAAAACGTTCCTCTCAATTTTCAGATGCAAAGCGGGGCCACGCAGTTGGACTACGATTTCAGGGAGGTCGGTGGAGCATCTTACCTGCTGCCGATTGCATCAGAAACCCGCATTGAGTCTCTGTCGGACCGGTACCGGAACGACGTGGAATTCCGTGACTACCGCAAGTTCGCGGCGGACTCGAATATCAAGTTCGACACGATTAAACGGTAGTGGGCTGGCATCCGCGTGGCAACCGCGGCGCTACATCGGCAGATCAACCATCCCGCGCGCTGAATAGCGGACCGATACATTGCTGACGCTGCCCATCTCCAACCAGTCCAGGCGGATGGTCGTGGCCGGCAAGCTCCAGAGGACCACTTTCTCGAAATAGGCGCTCTGCTCCGTGGTGTCTTCGTCGGTGGGTTTGCCATACCGTTCGACGAGGCCCTGCTTCAAGGCGTAAAACGCGGTCCGGCGGTCAATGCCTGGCCCCGGAGTGATGGTAGCCGCGCAGAGCTGGTCGACCTGCGGATTGAACTCATACATCACGTCCATGCGGAAGCCGTTAATGGAGCCTGAGGTTTTCAAGCGGCTCACTGTGGAGAAATTCCTGACCGGCGGGTCTACCGCTGCGACGCCGGGCACGGCGGTGCGCACCTCGGACAAAGTCATGTTCCACTTGGCGTTCCACAAACCGCCCGGATCGTCGGCTTGCGACCATGCGGATGAGGCCACCAGCGCGGCTAAGACGGAGTAGCGGAGTAAGGAGGGAGATTTCATACGATCATACTAGCGCGCCATCTGTTTCCGCGCCCCGCTTCCAGTTCGAAAAACGGCTGCTTCCCGGCGCGGCTTATCGCCGCCCAAACCTGTACGTGAAGTTCAAGCTGGCGTACGAAGGGATGCGCACTCCAACCACTTCCTGAACCGGGTTCGCTGGAACTGCACCATCCACCAGCCCTACCTGCCCGGGCACGTAATTCGTGGCGAAGCCTTCCGTGGTCTGGCCGGTGTAGCCGCGAGCGATCATCATGTTCACGCCCACGTTGATTCTTCCCCCAAGAAAAGGCCGCACCACGGCCAGCCGGAATTCCTTGTTTGGCACGCCGAGGCAGTAGGCCGAATCCTCCGGGTGGCTCTCGTCGCAGCCGGTCCCCACCACCTTCCTGCCGACGTATTCAAATTCGAACTTCGCCTGTAGATGAAAGGGCAGCTTTTGATACGACCAGGAAAGATCGCCGATCAAGCGCGGAGCCTCGGGCGTCACCTGGCCCGTATCCAGGTCTCGTGCATCGGCCTGCTCCAAGGTCGCGACCAACTGCCCCCACTGGAAGCCCTGACTGAGCGTGGCGGCCAGATAGCGGATGCGGCCCGGGCCCAGGTAGGATTGCAGACCCGTGTCCGGATCGATCTTGCCATACTCGGCAGCCTGCGTCTCATGTCCCAGCGTCAGCTTCAGTTCCGTGCTGTGGAAACGCTTGCTCGCCACCAGTTGATAGGAGCGTGCCGTCTCCACCGGGCTGCCTACTGCAGTCTGCTGGCCAATCGCCGTCCCCATTCGCGGATCTTCCGTGAAGAACGATTTCCCAAAGCTGAGCGCCACCACGGGGACAAACCAGGATTCCTCCGGAACGAAGGTCACCGTCGCCTTCGGCGAATTGACTCCTACCCACCGGTTCCAGGAGTTCGCCGGAGTCAGCAGATCCTGGTTGGCGATGCTGATTTCATCGCGTCTCCAGCCCACGTAGTAGTGCAGGAACTTGGTCAGTTCGCCCTCCGCGGCGATGTAGGGCGAGATGGGGGCGATGGTCACATTGTTTCCGTCGATTCTTGTGAAAGGCCCGTAATAATACGGATTGGCAGGATTGTAGAAGTTGTAATGGTCCAGGTCGTCGCGCCGCGGCGCCTCGCGCTCATAGTCCATCCCCGCCAGCAGGGTAAACTTCTTCGAAAGCGTGTTCTTATACGCCGCGCTGCCGCCGGCCACCGTGCGGAACTCGCTCTGGCGCACCAGGCCCAGCCCGAAGTTTGTAGATAGCGAGAGATTATAGGTGCGGAAGAAGCCGGAGAGCTGAAACTCCTGGCTGTCGCCCAGCTTCCAGACATCGTTGAATGCCAGCATCGCGGTGTGCGTCTGGTCTCTTTGCCTGGGATCAATCGTATCCGGGTACTCTTTCCAGCCATCAGCCGCGTCCACGGAATTGAAGCCGTGAATCGGGACTAATCCCGCCATGAAGGAGGCGCCGAAGTATCCGATGCCGAACAGCGTCAGGGTGTGATTTCCCCAGTGGAAGACTTTTCCGCCGTTGAGCTTGACCTGCTTGCGATGCTCCAGGCGGTCCAGGAAGCCATTGCCGTACGATCCTTCCAGCGCAATCCATGAAGACGCGGAAGGGCTCATTCCCGCGGTGCCCGTAATGTCCCGCTCGTCCCCTGTCAGTGTGAAAAACGGATCGAGATGGGAGCGCAGCCCGTAGACCGACGCCAGGTTCAAGGCGTGGTTGCCCTCGCGCACGTTGAATGCGCCGCCATCCACCTGAACGCTCTCGATGACATCCGCGATATAAATATTCGGATCGGCGTAGCCGTTGCCATGCGCATTGGCAGACAAGTTGTTGGGCAGCAGATAGGAGCCCACCTGCATGTACTGGGCGATCGGCTCGCCGTGGTCGCCCGCTACGCCCGGCGCGAAGTACTGCGGAGCCTTGATGCCGCTCGACGCGGTCTCAATGGGATAGCCGGGAATCGAAATCGGCGCGCCGGGGCGTCCCGGATTGGCATCCAGCAAATTCTCGCTGACGAACACCTTCTCGGCGGGGTCAGGCGCCTGGACATCGATCTGGCTGACGTCCGCGGCCACCGTGATGCCTTCCACGTGTTGCGCCAATCGGATAAACTGCACTCGCACCGTCGAGGCCGCGCCGTTCGCCACAGCGACTGTCTGGCTGACATCGGCAAAGCCCGGCGCCGAGCCAACCAGTTTGTATTCCGCAGGGGGAAGGGATGGAAATGAAAACCGGCCTTCGGAATCGCTACGGATCTCCATGGGTCCGGCGCCATGGGATTCGAGGGTGACCGTGGCGCCTGAAACCGCCTTCCCTTGGGGGTCGGTCACTTGCCCGTTCAAACTGGCATCGGCTGCGCCGAATATGGTACCCGCGGCCAAGAACAAGACAGCAGAGGCACACGCAAGGGAACATGCGGTGCTACGAACCTTCACATCGTAATACTAACATGTGGTATTACGAATTGCTAATAGGTGCTACGAGAGCGTTGTGTGCGTAATACGGGCCGCTACTTCCTGGGCGCCTCAGTCTTCTTCCCCGCCGGCGCTTTCAACAGTGCTTCAATCTGCGTCCGCAGGTTCTGCTCGTGCTGATCGCCGAAGAACTTCTCGTCGTCGCCTTCGTACTGCGCGCGGATGATTCCCTGGCGGTCGATGAAAGCCAGCATCGGCATGATCGGTATTTTGACGGCCGGATGCTGCATGAAGGCGAGCGCCGTCGAGCCATCGCTAAAGCCCACCGGGAATGGCGGGTTGAAGTTCTTGATGAATGCCGGCACGGCCAGCGACGAGGCGTTTTCAATCGCGCAGGCCAACACCTGCAGGCCGCGCGGGCCGTATTCATTCTGGTCTTTGATCAGAAATCCGATGGTTCGCTGGCAATGCGAACAATAGGTCAGAATGAAGGCCAGCACCACCGGCTTGCCTTTGTACTGGCTGAGTGTAATGGGGGCGGCGCCGTTGCGGTTGATGGTGTATTCGGGCGCCGGGCGCGCGGGTCCCGCGCCGTGAGCCAAGAAGGGAACCAGCGCCAGCGCGGCCAGATGTTGCTTGATTGCCATGACGCTCAGTGTATCGCAGGGTCCAGGCCTTCCACGCTGGTTACGGTTGTGCCTTTACGGCGCAGTTCGAAGCGGCCGTCGTCGCCCAGGCCGATGACCGCGTCGTCGGTGGCGGATTCCACCTTGAGCGCCTTCCATTTCTTGGTCAGAATTTCGCGGTAGGCGGTGAAATACTGGCCGGCCGATTCTTCGCTGTCCCATTCGGTGACGTAAAGCAAGACTACGCGGGCGGCTTTCTTGTTTTCCAGCAGTTCGAAACTGCAGCCGCGCCAGTGCGGAGAGAGTTGCGCGGCGCGTTCCTTGGTGGTGTATTGCTCGAGCAGAATGGAGTGCTCGAGTTCGCCCAGCGTTCCGCCGACCAGTCCTTTGTAAGCGCGCGGCAGATGCGGGTCGGGCAGTTTGGGAACGGCCGGCAGAAGGTTGGAAAAATATTTGTCAGGGTGTATGATCTGCTGGCTGCTGACGGGCGGGTGCTGGAAGACTTCGGCAAACGCCTGCTGGCGGTCGCGCTCAATGACGGCGTTCTGGAACAGCATGCCCTGTGTGTAGGGAAAGACCAGGGTCAGTTTCAAATAGAGCGGCTGATTATCGAAGACCGGATATTGTCCCTTATCCTCGTCGGACATGCCGGCCATGGCGGCAGCGGCTTGCGGGGAATCGATGAGCGAGCCACCGGCCTTGCGCGCCAGGTATTCCGACATCATCCACGTGGCCTGGCCTTCCATGACGGCCAGACGTGCGGTTGATCCGTCGTCGTTCTTGTTGCCCTGTTTGATGTAGCGCTTCAGGTTGAAATTCTGGTCGGCCAGAGCGTGGGATAGTTCGTGGGCCAGCACGGTATCCTGGCTGTCGCTGGCAGTGGAATCGGTGATGAACAGTTTCTTCTTGTTGTAATCGTAAAAAGCGGCAGCCTGTTCGGTGAGCAGGTCCACTTCGTTTTTCGCCAGATCGAAGTCCTGAGGCACCAGGCCGAATTTCTTGAGCGTCAACTCTTCGGCGCGCTGGTCTTCAGCCGTTTCAGTTTCCTTGACGCGCTGGTTGAGGAAGAGGTTGATCTGCTCTTTGGTGATGTAGGCGCACGGCACCGGGTGGTGCAGTTTCATGCCGGAGATGGCGGTCAATTGCGCCGTGATGCCAGGCACCTGGGCGCAGACGGATTTTCCAACGGGGCCAGACTGGGCGCCGGCGGGTGCGGCCATGAAAAGCGGGCACAGCAAAAGTGAAGCGAGACGGGTGCGCGACATAGAAGTGAACGAGAAGGAAGCGCCAATCGGAGCCGCGCCCGTAAGGGAGCGTTGCTGGCGTGGCTCATAGACCTAACGCTCCCTTACCGTCGCGGCTCCGATTGGAGTACTCCCTACGCTAGGATTCTCTCACTTGGCCGCATTTGCGTAAAGCTCTCACCTCTGCGTCGCACACCCCAGCGAGACGTGAGGTCACTGGCACCAGCATAATGCGCGCTACAATAAAGGATCAAACCAGCATACCTATAGGAGAGTCACTCTTGGCGGAAGACAAACTGTATAAAGCGGTGTATCAGGGCAGCGGCACCTTCGCAATCACCAAGCCCAAGCGCAAGAAGATGAAGGTGCGGCAGTCCGAGTTGAAGAACCCGCGCCGCGGCTCTCGCAAGTAGCGTTAATCCCTTTTTTCAGAAGTTGGTTGCCGGCGGCCGCTCAGTTGTGGCGGCCTTCAGGCGGCGTGCGGAGTGTTTCTGCTTCCTTGCGAAGGGCGTCGGCGTCGGATTGGCGGCCGTCTTCCATCAGAGCACTGGCGCGGATCTCGAGAGCCGATGCCAGACGGTCACACAGCAAGGGATTGGCGGGATCGGCGGCCAATACCTGCCGGAAATCGGCGACGGCTTCTTCCAGACGTCCAGCTTTCACCAGGGCGTTGGCCAGGTTGAAACGGGCGCTGGGATAGTCGGGCCGCGCGACGAGCGCAGCCGCGAACTGCTCCATCGCTTCCCGATTCCGTCCTACACGCGCCAACCCGAGTCCCAGCATATTGTGCGCATCCGGACGGCGCGGGTCGAGTTTCACAGCCGATTCCAGCATTGCCACGGCGTCCTGCGCATTCAGCCGCGAGAGCAACAGGGCTCCGAGGTTGAGGCGCGCCTCAAAATCGTTGGGTTCGAGTTCCAGGCGGTGGCGCATGACGGCTTCCTGCAATTCCCGGCGACGGTCGGCGGAGCCGCGCGGCAACACTTGCAGCCAGAGGTGGCCCATTTCGTCGGTAGTGCGGTTGCCGCCCTCCACCAACCGCGGAGGTTGATTGGGGTTGCGCGGATTGGCTGCGGAGTTGTCGTAGTGATAGCGCATCGAAATCACCGAGCCCTTGGGCAGGAAGACCGGCTCGCGATAGCGGTAGACGTCTTCCCAGTTCTTGTCCCAATCCGGAATGCGGATCAACCAGCGCCGCTCGCCGGTGGGCAGGGTGGCATAGGCCTCCAGCAACTTACCCAGGTAATGAGTGTGGGGATAGACCGAGAGAATGTCGGCATCCATGGGGATACGGAAATCGTCACTCACGACGAAATCGGTGTTGCCGGGCGGAATGCGCAGCGCACCGTCATTCTCAAGCTCAATGACCACCGGAAAGCGTGTGGGCGGCTGGCTGGTGAAGTACAGACCGATGACCGGCCTGACCTGCTCCACCTTGCCGGACGGCAACAGGTGCATGTTGAGCACCAGTTCGTTGCCGGGGTCCAGCCGCCATGCCAGCCCATCCGGCTCCGGAGTGGGAATGACGCCGGGTTCCCAATGAATGAGGTTGCCGTCGGGATCGAAAGGATTGCGCATCAGCGTCAGATCCATGCCGGGAAAGCCGCTTTCGGGCGCGGTCTCCATCAAGTGCGCGGAACCCATGCGGTCGATCATGAGGTTGGCGTGGTGAACCAGGCGACGGTTTCCCGGATGGATGTCCACAGCCTTTACGTAGCGGGATTGGGAGACGCCCGGTTTGAAAACGAAGTTCCAGTAGACTTCCGGCCCGGCAGGCGACACTACCAAGGCCCGGGGCGCTTCGAGCACTAAGTCCGGCGGCCCGAGCGGCCATTCCGCATCGGCCGCGGGCGGCTGGGGCGTTTCGGCGGGGTCGCCTTCGGGTGCGCCTTGTTCGGCCCAATCGGCGATCTGGCGCCGCTCGACTTCGGTGAGGCGGCGCTCGCCGGAAAAATCGCCGTACCCGGCTTCGGGCAGCCATGGCGGCATGAAGCCACTATGGGTGACGGCCGCGATCTGGCCGGCGTGCTTCTTCACGTCAGCGTAGGTGAGCAGCGGGAAGGGGCCGGATTGTCCCGGGCGGTGGCAGGAAGCGCAGTTTCGATAGACGATGGGTGCGATATCGCGGGCGAAAGTGAGTGGAGGTTGGGCGGTAGAAGGCGGCAGGCAGCCCGCGAGAACCAGCGCAACGCACGCGAGCCTCCTCATATCCAATATCTACCACACTCACGGGAAGGCGACTATTGGCCCAATGGAGTCAGGCTCCCGGCCGCCACTTCCAGCCGCCTTCGGTCCGGGCGGTTACACGGCCCACGCTGGGAAACGGAAAGTGGAACCCCATTACGAACATATCCTGCGCGGCAGCCCGTTCGAGGAGTGCGCGCCGAGTAGCTACAGCGGCGGGGCTGGCGTGGTCAAAGCCGTTTTCCCAATCCGGATGCTCCAGATGAAGCGGATGAACCGCGGCGTCGCCCATGTTCAACAACTGGCGGCCCTCCGACGAGAGCAGCACCGCCAGGTGTCCCGGGGTGTGGCCGGGCGCCGGAATGACGCGCACGCCGGGCACTACTTCCGTTTCGCATTCCACCATCTCCAGCTGGTGGCGAAGAGCGCTGAGGCTCCTGCACGCGGAGAAATGCATGTCGGCCTGGAGTTCCTCCGGCAGGCGCAAGCTGGAGCGGCCGGGATGGGCTTCGGTCCAATACTCCAACTCCCGTTCGGAAATGATGTGGCGGGCATTGGGGAAGGTGGGACGCGGAGATCCAGGCTGGCGCAGATCCACCGCACCGCCGATGTGGTCCGGGTGAGCGTGGGTCAGAATCAGGGTGTCCACGTCCCTGGGGCGAATGCCGGATGTTTCCAGGCGCGCCAGAATCGCGCCGGACGTGCGCGAACTCGCGCCCAACCCGGTGTCCACCAGGATCACGTGCCGGCCGGTTTCGACCAGCAGACAAGTATACGGGCAGAGGACTGACTCGAGGGGCGCCCGGCGGCTTTCGAGTGCGTGGTTCAGTTCTTCGGGATCGGCATTGGGAAAAAACCAGGGGGTGGGATAGGATGCGTAGCCATCGCTCAGCACCGTACAGCCAATGGTCCCGATCTCGAAGCGGTGCGAACCCGCGGGCATAAGTCACGCTTAACCAATAGCGCACCGGAAGTCAAAGTTTTTCTACAGTTCGGAAAGAGGAACCCGCGAGGCAGGAATCGCTCGGAAGAGCGGGAAGGGTCAAGGGAGGCTGTGGGAGGATAGCAGGTAAACTTGGTGGGGCGGAGATCCTCTTTCCGACTTCAAGTTACCGCCCCGGCAGGCTTGACTCTTTTTCTCAGTTTGCCAAGAGATTGAAAGAAAAGACAAAATAGTCCTAAAATTATTGTACTGAAGTGGCTGGCGCCCAGCACTCTTGGAGAACAGAGCGGCGCTTTCAGGCCGTCAGTCGCCGTCGACGCCACGCCGCCGCGATCAGACCCAGTGCTCCCAGGAGCACGGTAGCGGTAGTGCCGGGTTCGGGTATGGTTGTAAACGGCGTGGTGGAAACTGTCCCGCCCGTAATGAGGTCGTGATCCCCGTAGGCGAGACCGGACTGGGACGGCGGGTTCCCCGGTATGATTATGGCGCTCGACGGCAGCGTTCCGAGAGACGGAGAAAACCACAAGTACAGCAGTGTGCCAGATTGCGCGCCGTACCAGGCACCCTCAGCATTGCTGGTATCAGTTTCTGTTTCGACCATTGCGGGGTTGCTTCCGTCCGCGCTGATATTGAGATTGACGGCTGAGAATCCGAACGCGCTATTGTGGATTGTGGTGAAATTCCGCAAATGTTCGCTGCGCCCAACTCATCAGTGACCGCTCTTGGTTCCCGACCTACCCGAAGGTGGGCTGATCCACGCCGTCGTGGTTTGGTTTGGCATGGTTGGTTAGGACGCTGCATGCCGGGCGCGAACGTCCTGGCTTGCGAAATCAGCTGTACAGTTCATACAATTGAACTGAAGAGTTTTGATGAGAGCCGCTAAGAATCAGAGTATCGTGGTCGCCGCGTTGCAGGCCCGCGCCAACTTCGGCAGGATGTTAAGCCGCGTGGAGGACGAGCGGCAGTCGCTGGTAATTGAGAAGCGCGGGTCACCGAAGGCGGTGCTGCTCAGCATTCGGGATTACGTCCGGTTAGCCGCCCCTGAGCCAGAAGTGCTCCGCGTAATCGGGGAAGAATCGCAGCGCAAGGGCACGGATAAACTCAGTCCGGCACAGATTGACCGGGTGATCAGGGCCGCGCGGCTGCAAAAGCGAAAGCGTGGATGATTCCGCTTCGGCTGGTCCTCGATACCAACATCGTGGTCTCGGCGGCCCTGAAACCGGACGGACTTCCGCGCACGGTTCTATTGCTTGCGCTGAGCAAGCCGGCTCGGTTGTATGTCACCGACCCGCTTCTCGAGGAATATCGGGAGGTGCTGTCGCGCCCTGAATTGCAAATCCGCCGGGGAGCGCGGCAGCGACTCCTACAACTGATCGGGAACAGTTCCCGGATGGTCAGTCCCCGGCGCCGGATCCGCGCGGCAGTCGACCCTGACGACGACAAGTTTCGAATGCGCAGACGCTGCCCGGGCCGATTACCTGGTCACCGGAAACCTGCGGCACTTTCCGCAGTTTTGGAAAATGACCAAGGTGATCGCACCCCGCGAGTGGATCGGCATCGTTGCGCCCCATTTGCTGGGTGGGCAAAACAGAGAGCGCAAGCTTGACTGACGCCGGTTGATCTCATAGAATGATGCTTAGTGTCAGATAGTGAGACCAAGCAGTCCCCGTACCGGGTCCAAGTTCTCGACCGGGCGCTGGCGATCATCGACGCTCTAGCCGGCGATGGCCCGGATGCCAGCTTGATGGAGCTATCGTCAAGACTCCAGTTACACAAGAGCACGGTCCACCGCCTGCTGATGATTTTGGAGCGTCACCGGGTGGTGGAACGGCAGCCCCAGACGGGCCGCTACCAGCTTGGTCTGCGGCTGTTCGAGTTGGGCAGCGTCGCCATCGCCCGTTTCGATATCCGGGATCGCGCGCGCCTGCATTTGCAGCGGCTGGTCACGGAAGTCGACGAAACGGTGCACCTCTGTGCGCTGGACTCGGGCGAAGTGCTGTACCTGGACAAGATTGAGCCCAGCCGCAGTGTGCGAATGTCGTCGCGCATCGGGCGGCGCATCGGGGTGCACTGTTCGGGAGTGGGCAAGGCCATGCTGGCGCAGCTGCCGGAGCGCGAAGTGGATCAAATTCTGGAACAGCGCGGGATGGCTCGGCAGACCTCGCAGACCATCGTCACAATGGCCGAGCTGAAGGCCGACCTGAAGACGACGCTTGAGCGCGGCTACGCCATCGATAACGAAGAAGCCGAAGAGGGCTTGCGGTGCGTGGCGGCGGCGGTGCTGGGCCGGAACGGTCGGCCGTTGGGAGCGATCAGTACGTCGGCGCCGTCCTTCCGTTTGCCGCTTGATCAAGTGCCGGTTGTAGCGGAGGCGGTGTGCGCCGCCGCGCGAGCGCTGTCGGAAGAATCAGGTTATCGGGGTGGGCCGCCATCCGGAACCAGAATGGAATCTCAACCTGTCAGCTAGAGGAGAAAAGCCTATGGCAATCGAAGCAGCGATCGAAAACAGAATGGTGTTTCGCAAGACCAACGCCGCCGCCGGACGCCACATCTCAGTGACGCCCGGGAACAGCACCAACCGCCATCTTTCGTACGGACGCATCATTTTGAGCCCGCACCACAGCTCGGTGGCCTTCCAGAACGCCGGGCAGGAAACCGGCTTCATCATTCTCTCCGGTTCCGCCACGGTCACAGTGGATGGCACTGCCCACCAACTGGGGCAATATGACGGCATCTACATTCCGCGCGATTCTTCAGTGGCGGTGGATTCCACGGGGGTGGATATCGCCGAGTTCTCCTCCGACGTAGCGGAGCGCTACCCGCTGCAGGTGGCGCAGTATAGCGAGGTGTCGCGGAATGGCTCCCTGAGCTTCAAGGCAGGGGGTTCCACGTCCGAGCGCCACGTGAATATCGTACTCGGCAAGAATGTGGATGCGGGCCGCCTGGTAGCGGGCTTCACGCTGGTGGAACCCGGCAACTGGGCCAGCTGGCCGCCGCACGAACACGGCGCCATGCTGGAGGAAATGTACGTCTACTTCAACATGCCCGACCCCACCTTCGCCATCCAGATGGTATACAACGACACCGAATACCCGGAGCTGGTGACGGTGGTACGCGATGGCGACGCGGTGCTCATGCCCTCCGGGTATCATCCCAACGTTACGGTGCCCGGTCACCGCATGTGCTTCCTGTGGGCGATGGCGGCGATTCGCGAAAAGGAAGACCGGCAGTTCGGCGTGGTGAATGTGCAGCCGGGTTTCAACACCGGTGGTTCGGGTCTGGAAGCCAGCCGCAAATAGAACATCATGATCCTCGATTCGTTCAACCTGAAGGGCAAGAACGCCCTGGTCACGGGTTCGCGCACGGGCCTGGGCGGTGGAATGGCGATCGGACTGGCGCAAGCCGGCGCCAACGTAGTGGTGCATGGTCCCACTTCCGATGGCATCGAGGAAGTCTGCGCCGCGGTTCGCGCGGCGGGGTCCAGGGCCGTGCCAGCGAAGGGCGATGTGGCCGACGCCGGCGATTGCGCCAGGCTGGTGGAGCTGACGGTCGGCGAACTGGGCTCTATCGATATCCTGATCAACAACGCGGGGATCATCCGGCGCACGCCGGCGGCGGACTACTCGGCGAAGGACTGGTCGGACGTGATTGAGATCAATCTGAATGCGGTGTTCCGCCTGTGCCAGCTGGCCGGCCGCCACATGCTGGCGCAGGGCAGCGGCAAAATCATCAACATTTCTTCCCTGCTGGCCTTCCAGGGGGGGATTCTGGTGCCGGCCTATGCGGCATCGAAAGGCGCGGTGGCGCAGTTGACCAAAGCCCTGGCGAATGAATGGGCGTCGAAGAACATCAACGTGAACGCCATAGCGCCGGGCTATATGGCCACCAGCAATACGGCCGCGCTGCGGGCCGACGCGGCGCGCAGCCATTCCATCCTGGAGCGAATTCCGGCGGGGCGATGGGGCACTCCCGAGGATCTGGCTGGCGCAGCGGTCTTTCTGGCATCCCCCGCCAGCGATTACCTGAACGGACACGTGCTGGTAGTAGACGGCGGCTGGATGGCGAGGTAACGCATTCGATGCCACTCAAGATCAGAGGAAAAGACAACTGCCGCTGGGACCTGATGGCGCTGGGCGAAGTGATGCTGCGCTTCGATCCCGGCGACCGGCGCATCGCTACAACCCGCTCCTTCGACGTCTACGAAGGCGGCGGCGAATACAATGTAGCCCGGGGCCTGAAACGCTGCTTTGGTCTGGAGACAGCCGCGGCCTTTCTGCGCGCCGGGACTTCGGCACTGGGCATCGGAGGCGAACTGATTTCTAAAACGGCGCTTGAATCCGGCGATCTCGCCGCCATCACCGAAACGGCCCGGCAGTGTACGGCCATCGTTAACCAGGCGCTTTAGGGCGGATCTCCAGTCTTGGGGTTGTCGCGATTGCAGGCGCCGCGGCGGCGGCCACGCGCCCGCCCGGAATGGCGCGGCGCCCCTGACGCCCCACGCCAGATCCTTGCAACGCCATATCCCTTGCAGCCCCGGGGCGCCCGGCCGAGGCTGCTCACGGCGCGCCGCGCTGCCGGACAGGCTGAAGCAGGCGATCCTTCCCGCCCTACTCCACTTTATGGCGCCGTCTCATGAAAATCAGCACTCCGAAAACCACCGCGATTCCCGCGCATACTAAGCGAACCACTGTTCCGTCCATTGTGAAGCTCCTTTCTCTTTTTCTCTTATCGGCTCATTACATGTTTTCAATCATCGGAAATAGATCGCGCACCAGCCGGGTGATGACCGGCCCGATGGTGACCACGAACAGCGACGGCAGCACGCAGAAGAAGATCGGGAAGACCAGTTTCACCGCCAGTTTGGCGGCTTTTTCCTCGGCGCGCTGCCGCGCCATCACGCGCAGATATTCGGCGTGGCCGCGCAGGCTCTGCGCAATGCCGGTTCCGAACCGGTCGGTCTGAATCAACACCGCGACCAGCTTCTTGACGTCATCCACGCCGGTCCGTTCCGCCAGATTGTGCAGCGCCTCCACGCGCCGCTTGCCGGCCCGGAGCTCCAAATTCATGACGGTAAACTCGTCGCAGATTTCCGGATGCGCGGCCATTAATTCCCTGGCCACCTGAATCACCGTCTGGTCCAGACCAAGTCCCGATTCCACGCAGACTACCATCAGGTCCAAGACATTGGGTAAACCCTTCCGCACGGCGTGCTGGCGGCGCCGGATGCGAAACGCCAAATACTGCATGGGCGTCAGGTATCCGGCGAGCGCGCCCGTGCCAACCGCCAGCAGAAGCTGGCCCGGCGTGGCATACACATGCAAGCCGATCGCCAGGCCCAGTGCCGCGAAGGCCGCTGCCGCGCAGGTGCGCGCCCCATAGAAAAACCGCGCCGCTTGCGGATCCCGGTAGCCCGCGCGCACCAGCCGCCGCTTCAGCATCGGCAGGTCGCGGGGCGCCGAAGGGACGATCGCCCCCGCCCAGTTTACGAGTTCCCGCCAGACCAGCCCGGGCGACGGAAGAAAGGCCGAAACCACGGCCTTCGCCGGGCGCAGCCGGTCCACCGCGCGGACGCGTCCCGATCCGATCCGCAGCGCCACCCACGCCGTGCCAAGGGCCGCCGCCAGTCCCGCCAGGAGCGCTTCGAGCAACAGCATGTCACACCTCAATCGTCACGATTTTCCTGATAATCAGATATCCCAACAGCTGCATTCCCACGGCCCCCGCCAGCAGTTCGTGACCCATCGGATCGTCCAGGAAGAATCGCGCATACTGTGGGTTCACCACGAACATCAAAGCGCCCACGGCCGCCGGAATGGAGGCCAGAATGCGGCCCGACATCAGCCCCTGGGCGCTGATGGTGCGGACCCGAGCCCGCAGCTTGAAACGCTCCCGGATGATGTGCGCCAGCTTGTCCAGCAGTTCCGCCAGGTTTCCGCCGGTGCGCTTTTGCAGCAGCACCGCCGAGACGAAAAACTGTACGTCGAGCGAGGGAATCCGCTGCCCCAGTTTCTTCAGCACGATATCGAGCGGCTGCCCCAGGTTCTGTTCCTCAAACGTGCGGCGGAATTCGCCCGCCAGCGGTTCGCTAAACTCCTTGTGGACCATTTCGAGCGAGACCGAGAAAGCGTGCCCGGCGCGCATGGACCGCGCAATGAATTCCAGGCAATCCGGAAATTGCTCTTCGAATTTCGCCACCCGGCCGCGCGCTTTGCGCTGCGCCATCTTGACCGGAACGATCGCCGCAATGAGGCCCGCCGCCGCAATCGCCAGAGGCATCGAGTTGGCGGTCAGGACCATCGCGACGAGCGCCGCCGCGAGGCACGCGCCCACCGAACGATGCAGCAATCCGGCGGCGCCCCACTTCAAATCGGCCGTCTCCAGCATGCGCTCCACGGCTTCCTTCAATTTCAGCCGTTCCAGGGCGCGCGTGGCCAGACGCCCCTTCACTTCGCCCGCCACCTGCATCAACAGCGGGCCGGCCGCGCGCACTCCCCCTGCTCTGGCCGCGGCTTTCCCCGCCAGGCGGCGGAGCGCCAGCACGTGGTCGCGGCGCCCCTGCCAGTTGAGCGCCAGCGCCATCATTGCCATGCTGCTGAACGCCGTGAGGAGAAAAACCGGGATCATGCCTCGCACCCCACCAGCACTACTTCATCGAACATTTCCACCGGCAGGCGGATCCCGGCGGCCAGCAGCTTTTCGTTGAATTTGGGCAGGATGCCAGTGGCCGCGAACCGGCCAACCACCTTTCCGTCCGGCCCCAGGCCGCGCTTCTCGAAGACGAAGATGTCCTGCAGCGTCACCACCTCGGTTTCAATGCCGGTCACTTCGGTGATGTTCATGACGCGCCGTGTGCCGTCGCTCATGCGGGAGACCTGCACCAGGATGTGGACGGCCGAAGCCACCTGCTGCCGGATGGCCAGCAAGTGCATATTGGCATTGGCCAGTGAAACCATCACTTCCAGCCTGGAAATGGCGTCGCGCGGGCTGTTGGCGTGTACCGTGGTGAGCGATCCGTCGTGACCGGTGTTCATGGCCTGCAGCATGTCGAGCGCCTCTTCGCCGCGGACTTCGCCCACGATGATGCGGTCCGGCCGCATGCGCAGCGCATTGATCAGCAACTGCCGCTGACGCACCAGGCCGGCGCCTTCCACATTGGCCGGCCGGGTCTCCAGGCGCGCCAGGTGCGGCTGCTTCAACTGCAGTTCGGCCGCGTCCTCAATGGTCACGATTCGCTCCTTGGGGGAAATAAAAACCGAGAGGGCGTTGAGCAGGGTGGTTTTGCCGGCGCCCGTGCCGCCCGACACGATGATGTTCAGCCGCGCTTTGACCGCCGCTTCGAGCAGTTGCATCATGCCCGGCGTGAGTGAGAGCCTGGCCACCAGGTCCCGCGGCATCAGCTTGTCGGTGGAGAAGCGCCGGATGGAAAGCAGCGGTCCATCCACAGCCAGCGGCGGAATGATGGCGTTGACCCGCGAGCCGTCGCTCAGCCGCGCATCCACCATGGGATTCGATTCGTCCACCCGCCGCCCCACCTGCGAGACAATCTTGTCGATGATGCGCAACAGGTGCTGATCGTCGTGGAAGCGCACGTTGGTTTCCTCGAGCAGTCCGTGACGCTCCACGTAGACCTGCGCATGGCCATTCACCAGGATGTCGGAAATGGTGGGATCCTGCAGCAGCGGCTCGAGCGGACCCAGGCCGAAAACCTCATGCAGCACTTCCTCCGCCAGTTGCTCCTTTTCGACGGCCGTCAGCGGCGTGGGCTCCTGCTCCACAATGGTGAGCGCCGCCTGCCGCACTTCCGCGCGGATGCGATCGTTTTCAATTCCCGCCAGGGCGTCCAGGTTGATCTGGTCGAGAAGCTTGCGGTGCAGGGTGAATTTCAGTTCCTGATACTCCGGGCGCAATTCGCCCCGGCGCCCCGCATTCCGCAGCAGCCGCTGATCCCAGCTGAGTTCCTCCGCCAGCCGTTCCGCAATCATGGGCGAGCCACCTTCCCGGGGAACGTTTCCACGCTCTTCTGCGCGCCGCGCAGCAGAATCATACTCTCGGTGGCGACGGCGGCCGGCGACGGCAGGGGAATGGCCCGAGCCGCCACCGGCGGTGGCGCCCGGCGCGGCGCGGCCGGCGCGGGAGCGGCATCCACCGGGGCCCGCGGCCGCGAAACGGCTTGCCCGTAGAGTTCGCGCAGCTCGCGGCCCGGCGTGGGAATCACCTGCCGGTCGCCCGAATTGCGCAACACCAGTTGGATCTTCCCTTCGCTCGCCGCCAGCGTGAGACTGACCGACTGAGCCGGTGTTACCAGCAGCGTCACCACCGCCACGCTCATCGATTGGCTGTGCGAATCGGCCTCCACCGTCTGGCCTGCCGAGAGCACCGCGACGTCCTCCAACACCGGCGTCGTGACGGTATCGTCGGCGCCGGGCGGCCGGCCGGTGACGAGCACATCCACGCGCGCGCCCGGCAGTACGAAACCCGCTACGCCCGCCACGTCGTTCACGCGCACCGCCAGCGCCCGCATGCCGGAAGGAATCATCGGGGCCACGCCAAAACCGCTGCCGCGCGGCGCAATCCGCGCCTCCACCACCGGCTCGTCGGGCTGGATGGAACTCACCACCGGGCGGCCCACCACATCTTCGACTTTCGAAAAGCCGCCATGCGGGAACAGTTTCTCCGGCACGCGCACAATTTTGACCGCTTCGGCCGCGATCGAGGCGCCCGGCGGCAGCGGCTGCGCCGCCACCACCAGGCTCTTTTCCGGTGCAGGGCTCTGCGCGTGGGCCGCGATGCGGTAAAACAAGAGCGACACCACCAGCCCCCACACCAGACTGAAGGTGACAATCAGCGCGAATCTGCGATCCATGTGCATTGCGTTATCCTCGCCCCGCCAGCGCCAGCCACGCGCCCAGCGTGATCGCCGGCGCATAGGGTATGCCGCCGCCACGCCGCAGGGCCACCCACGCGGCTGCCAACAATCCGCCGGCGGGCGCCGCCAGCAAGGCCGCCAGCAGAATGCCGTGCGGCCCCAACATGGCGCCGAAAGCCGCCATCAGTTTCACGTCGCCGCCGCCCATGCCGCCCGCGGCATAAAAGATCAGGAAGACCAGAAAGCCCACCGCGGCGCCCTCGGCCGAACGCCCGAGGCCCGCCGCGCCGCCGGTCCAGACATGCCACAAAAGGCCCGCCGACAAACCTGCCAGGTTGATCCCGTTGGCCACCTGGCGCCGCCTGACATCGTCCAACGTGGCCGCGCATCCGAGCGCGGCGGCGGCCCATGCCAGTCCGTTCATCGGCTGGTCCTTTCGAGCAAGACAGACTGCCGGTCCCGATACACCTCGCGCCACCCCGGGTCGCGTTCCAGAATCTGCCCGAGCGGCCAGTCGAGCGGAAGCAAGGCCGCGGAAAAACCATATCGCGCCATCACTTCCGGCCAGCGGCGTCCGGCTTCAAGCAGCGTCCGGTAATCCTCGCCCGCCGCCGGACCGTAAAAATCGCTGCGGCCGTCGAAGAATACGCGCGCCGCCGGATAGAGCCGATAGATCAGGTAATCTGCCCACTGGTCCGGCGCCAGCACGCGCGGCGGCGCCGGAGCGGATGGTCCAACGGTTAGCCGCGCAACGTTATGAGCCACCGCCGCCACCGGAAACCGATCGGCCGGGAAATCGGCCAGCCCGGCCCCCGGCAGCACCGCCGCGAGCGCCAATGCGGCCAGCACCGGCAGCCATAACGTGAAGTGCGGGCGCCGCCCCAGCTCATCGGAAACCTGCCACAAAATCCATGTAGCGGAACTCCGCGGCGCCCGTGCGGCGCGCTCCCGCCACCAACCGGCGCACGCCGTCGCGATGACCGGCGCCGCCACCACCGTGAACCAGGGGATATGGCGCGCCGAGCGCATGGCTTCGAAGCCCCATACCACCACCAGTCCGGTTTCAAACCAGCGCGCCGGCCGCCACGCGAGCGCTCCCAGCGCCACCGCGCTGAGCAACAGCACTGCGAAAACCAGCATGCTCTCCGAGCGGATCAGCGGGGATTGAAACTCCTGCACGTGGTCCAGAATCCAGGGCGAGTTCAGATAAGTCAGAATGTGCCGGTGCAATTGCCAGCCGTACGGATTGACCAGCGTCGCCAGACTGGAGAGTGCGGCCAGCATTCCATAGCGTTTCGCCGCCTCGCGATTTCGTTCGAGCGCGCTCGCCGCCACCAGCCACGCCAGAATCAGCAGCCAGCCGGCAAACCCGGCATGCAGATTAGCCCACAACGCCGCCAGCGGCACCAGCCACCACAGGCGGCCGTCGGGAGTCCGCCGGTCCCGGTCAATCGTCCACAGGGCCGGCGCCAGCAGCAGCAGAGAAAAGACATGGGGCCGCGCCAGAAAGTGGATGCTGGAAGCGCTCATGGCGGCCAGCGTAACGGCGAGAGCGACGGCAAGCCCCGCGCCGCGGTTCAGCATCCAGGCGAACAGCACCGCGGCCCAAAGACACAGAGCCAGTGCCGCCAGCGCAGCCACGGCCTCTAATCCGCGCCATCCGTGCAATACCGCAAAGACGGCGTCGGAGAGCCATTCCCAGGCGTACCAGCGCTCTCCCGGTTGCCAGAAGGAAAACGGATCCTCGGCCGGCACATGGCCGGTAGAGAGCAGAATCTCACCCGTGCGAATGTGCCACCCGGTATCGCCATCGCCCAGCAAGCCCTGCCACGCCGCCGGTTGGGCAAACCAGACGGTGAGCAGGATGGCGAAGAGAAGATCGGGCAGTGTGGGCGCGGCGCGCATCGAAAACCGCGCGGCACGCGCAACCGGCAATGACGCCGCTGTGGCCATAGGCTTGTATATTCAGATCGACCGCGTTGCCAATTCCATGAAACCAGGTACCGGAACTCGTACTATTGGTGCGGCAGCGCGCTGTGAACTAAGGTGCTTGCATGAGCAAATCGATGGCCTTGCCGCTCTTCGGCGCTTTACAGGCCTGCGACGTTCTGACGACCCTTCTGTTCCTTCACCACGGCGTTGCCGAGGCCAATCCCCTGATGCGCGCCGCCATTCTGGCCTCCGGCCGCGGGCCGTTGGTGGCGCTGGCCGTTCCCAAAGTGGCGGCCCTGGGCATGGCGCTCTACGCCGCGCGGAGCGGCCGCACACGCCTGCTCTCGCGCATCAACGTGCTGTTCACCTGTTGTGTTGCCTGGAACCTGGCCGCGCTGGCCGCCGCCTGACACCGCGCGCGTTCCTCTGCCGATTCCGGCTTCTGCCTCCCGGCAGCCGCCGCTAAGCTTTTCCCTCCCCCGGCCGATGAAATCATTGAGGCTCTCGATCGCTTGGAACCGCCCGCCAAACCCTCCGCGTATGGCTCCTGGAAACCGCTGGTGGTTTGTCCCGACGGGGCTCTGGCGGACCGCCTCCGCGCGGCGTGCGAGGAATTGGGAATCGGCGGCGCCATCCATCTGGCTCAGTACCCGCGGATTGGCGCGCTGGCCGGGGCCCTGGCGGAACATCAAGCCAATCTGTGTCTGATTGACGTCACCGGCCACGCCGAGTTCGCGCTGTTGCTGATCGGCGAGGCGGCCGCCGGGGTGCCGGTGGTGGCGCTCAATACGCACAACGACGCCGACTTGATTCTTCGCTGCCTGCGGCGCGGAGCCTGCGAGTTTCTGGGGGAGCCGGATGCCGGACCGCTCGCCAGCGTGCTCGACCGGCTGCGGCTGCTAACTTCGCCGGCGCCGCCGCCGAGGGCATGCGAAGTTTATTGTGTGATTCCGGGCAAGCCCGGCTGCGGCGCCTCCACGCTGGCCGTTCACCTGGCCGTGGAACTGCATCGCGCGGGCGCCGCGAGAACCTTACTGGTGGACGCCGATGTGCAGGGCGGCGCGATTGCGTTTCTGCTGAAGTTGAAACCCGAATTCCACTTGGGCGACGCGCTGCGGGACCGTGAGCGTATGGATCAGGATCTGTGGGGCCGCTTCACGGCTTCGACCAACGGCATCGACGCACTGTTGGCGCCGGAGAACCCGTCGACCGCGGTCGGGATCGACCGCACCGCCATCCAGCAACTGATGACGTTCTGGCGGACTTACTACGATGCCATCGTCATCGACACGGCAGGCGCGCAGCTGGCCGCCGCCGAATTCGCACGGCTGGCGGACCACGTGCTGCTGGTCGCAACCAACGAGCTGGTAGCGCTGCACGCCACCCGGCGTTCCATGGAGCGGCTGGAACACGATGGGATTGAGCGCGCCCGTCTGCTGCTGGTGGTGAACCGGTATACGCCCTCGACCGGGCTGAAACGCGACGAGGTGGAGACAGCGTTGCAGTTGGCCCCTTGCGCGCTGCTGGCTAACGAATACGAACTGGTTCAGCAGGCGGTGCTGGAAGGCCGGCCGATGGCGGCGGCTTCGCGCTTTGCACGCGGGGTGCGGGCGCTGGTCGAGAGTTTGTCCGGAAGCGCGCAGCCGGCCCGGAAGCGGACCTCTTTGTTCGGACTGTTCCCGCAGCGGAACCGGGCAAATTCGGAGTAATCATTCCGATAACTAAGCTGCCTGACGGATGTTATTCGAATCAAGAGACTGATAAGTTCAACTTACGCAGACATTCTAGTGAAAGAGAGACTGATATGAGAATCTGCATCCGTAATTTCTGGAGAGACACAAGCGGGCAGGATCTTGTGGAATACGCCCTGGCAGCGGGGATGGTGGCGGTGGCGGCAGTGGCCGCGATGCCCACTCTGACGACGGTGATCAGCAACGTATTCACGAAGATTGGCTCGATCATCGCAAGCAATGTGAACTAACAAGGCAGAAGAGTAAACAACCAGCGCCGGCCCGGGCCTGCGCAACAGGAAAGGATCAATACAATGAACTGGCTTCAAATTCGCGTACTGAAACTGCAGATCTGGAAAGACACCAAAGGGCAGGACCTGGTGGAATACGCACTGGCCGCGGGCATGGTAGCGGTGGCGGCGGTGGCCGCCATGCCGGCTCTGAGCGGCGTGGTGAGCAACGTCTTTGGGAAGATCGGCAACATCATCAACACCAACGTGCACTAACTAACTGGTCCGATGAGCGGCCGCGGCGGCTCGCCTGCTTGCGCGGGTGAAGGCACGCCGGCGGCCGAATCTTAGTGTACGGGGAAAGGACCTTGAGGCTCTGCGGACAAGGAGCACGCCGAGCCGCCGGTGAATACGAATTCAAGTTCACCGGCGGCAGGCTTTTGGACTGGTAGATGATGCCTGGTTATTCCAGGATGCTGAAGGAATAAATTTTGCCGACGCGTCCCGAAGCGCCGGTAGCGTCGCCGCCTGAGGGAGGCAAAAGGCCATACTCGCCCGCACCCAGGTTGGGGAGTATGATTTCGTACGTTCGCGGCGCCAGTTTCTTACTCTCAAACGGAACCAGGTCGCGGGTGGCGCCGCCGGAAACGTGCATGACTCCGCCGGTCATGGTGCGGAATTCGCGGCAGTCCTTGCAATCGCGGAGGCGCAACAACTGATACTCGGTGATCGAAACGCCTTCCGGGGTATAGACCAGCAGATCCACCGGCGAGGGGATCCGGTTGCGGCTCTTGGCGCCTTCCAGGTGGCCGTTTACGTCGCCTTTTACGATTCCGGCGGTTCCGATGGATTTCAACACGCCGCCGGTTTTGAAATTGACGATTTCCGGGTCCAGATCGCTCCACTGGTCATTCTTTTTGTAGTACACGCCGATTTCCCCGACAATCGGGGCCCCCGCGGCCGGTGCGGCAGCGGGAGCCGCCCCTCCACCGCCGTTGAGCATTGCCGCGATGATCTTATCGCCGACCCCGGCGCTTTTCAGCGCAATCAGGTCGTCGGCTCCGGTCGAGTACTTTCCCGGTTGTGAGCGAATCGAACCGAGCACAATGTCTTCGCTCAGTCCAGCTTTCACCATCTTGATGATGGAATCGTTGGTGAGGGTCGCCTGGCTAAAACAAAGCGCCGCCACACAAGCCAACAGCATTAGGAACCGCATCCGCATAAAAGTTCTCCTCCCAGAGAAAGAGGTTTTCACCACCCCTCAAGTAGTGGAGTGTACCCGAAGTGGCCGTCGTCATCAAGCGGCATCCCGTATCCGGCTTTGCCTACAGCTTCGCTCGGTGTGTCGTTTCCCGGTAAACGCGCTTGAATCAGCGTGGTGGGCCGCCTCCGCTATTGCTTGTCGAAAACCAGCCGTTTTTCGGAATCCCCCATGCCGCCGGCGGACTCCTGGTAGATGGTCAGCTGCTTTCCGTCCTTCGTCAACACGTACTTGCTCTTCCTGCCGCCTCCGCGGCCGCCGCCGATTTCGGTCACGATCAGTGTACAGTTCTCCCACTCGGGCTTGAGGCTTTGCGGTATCCCTGGTCCTCCCCGGCGAATACCAAACGGGTTCCCTTCGGTCGCAGCGGTCTGCGTGGCGCCGCCGACGGGCGAAGCAAGGTTCGTCGGCTTCTGTTCCGTTCCGTCAGCCACAAAGCTATAGCTAGACCGGCCTTTTACGAGCGAACCCAGGTACTCCCAGGCCTGACGGATCTCCGCTCCGTTCTGCTGGATGGTGAGTGTTTCCTTTTCAGGTTGTTGAGTGGGTATTTTGTCCGTTCCGAACATGCTCTTAGACACGTTCAAGTTCCACGTGCCTGTCAAAGAAAGGCAGTGTTGGGCATGAGCGGGGATCACCCACATGGCAAGTGAAGCCAAAAACAGGCAATGCCTGCACCGTTGTTTCATTTCTCCACCTCCACGAACGCCAGGCCGGAAGGCGGCAACTCGATCGTCAACTCGCCATTCCGAATCGGGCGTTCCTCGGCGGCCGGCAAGTTTGCCGCGTCACGGAGCTTCTGAACCTCTGCGGCAACCGGGTATTCAGGACTGCCCATGGCTTGCCACGCCGGCAGCGCGGAACCGCGCATCATATCGATCGACGTGACACGCACTCTGGAGCTTTCTGCCAAGCCTGCAAACCGGAACGTGAGGCTCAGCGAATCTCCTTCCATCTCACTCTTAGCCTGTGCGATAGGGTCCGATCTTCTTCCTAATCCGCCTCCGCCGGCTCCTCCTCGCGGACGGCCTGGCGGTAAATTCCAGCCCAGAATTGCGCACGACCCGTCGGCTCGTTGCGTTGCCAGAACCGGTCCGTCCGAGGAGGTCAGCCTCTTGTCCCCGAGTCTGTGCGCCAGCGTCATGGCGTGGAGCGAAGGGCGCGCAACGCCGCGGTGGCCGATCAGTCCAAATGTCGAATTGAAGAACTGCGTCACGGGGCCGCCCTCTTCGAACACGTTGGAAAAAGTCCAGTAGGACATGTTCTCCGTCAACCCGGCACAGTCCCGAAGCATCTGACCGATAAACGCAGGGTTCTGCGAAGACCACTCCGTAATCAGCAGCGGCAATTTGGGCAGCTTGGAAGATCGGATTTGATCCCCGCACTGGGCCAATGCCCGCGGCATTACCTCGTTTACGGGAACCGCATTCTCTTTTCCAAAGATGCTTTCCTGCGGATCGGTCGCGTAAATATGCGTCGAGACGAAGTCCAGCGGCGCATTGTTCTTCACGCAGTAATCGATGAACTCCGGTATCCACGCAACCATGGCGGTTGAAGGTCCACCCACACGGATTCGCCGATCGACGGATTTCACGGCAACGGCCGTGGCCCGGTAAAGCTCGAAATAGTCGCTCTGCTGGCCGGCCCAGAAAGCGATGTTGGGCTCGTTCCAGCATTCGAAGTCCCATTTCGTGACCTCGGAAATGCCGTAGCGCTTCACGCAGAAATCGGTGAACGCGGTAATCAACTGGGACCAGTGTTCCATCTTGGCAGGCGGCGAAGTGTTGCCTTTGTACCAGAAGACCGTGTTACGGCTGCTTGCCATCGGCAACGGCATGAAGCTCAATTCCACGAAAGGCTTCACTCCCAGTTCCAGCATCTTGTCGAAGACTTCCGCCACGTACAAAAAGCTGAGCTGCGGGCCATCCGGGCCGATGGCGCGGCAGACCCCCATCTCGTCGTCGAACAGACCGTGGCAACGCACGGCCTTGATCCCAGTCAGTTGCCGCGCGCGCACCAGGTCCTGTTGCCATTGCGCGCGGAACGCAACCGCGGTCCGGTCGGAGCCGGCGCACTCTTCCCAATAATGCGGAAACGGCTGCGTCTCCCGGCGAAGGTCAATGTCAACGCGTTTCGAGTTTGCAGCGCCTTGCGCCATCCCGCTACTTGCAGCTACGGCCGCAGTCACCGCCGTTTGCACGAACAATCTTCTGTCCATAGTGTGTATCCTACCTGCATTCGACAGGGCGGACTTGCCGCCCTGGTACGTCACGTAGCGTTTGCCGCCCTACCGCTTCACCCGTCGCAGGATGATCGGCGCCGGTGTCTGAGCGCCGCCGCGGCCGCCACCCCCACCTGCTCCAAACGACGGGTCGGAGCCGGCCGGCGGCGGCCCGATCGCCGGGCGGGGCCCGGTCTCTGTGGGCGCAGGTGATCCGCCACCGCGTCCCGCGGGAGCGCTGCGGCGAAGTTCGATCTGGTCTCCGCTCATCGACCCCGTGTAGGTAGTCGTTCCGATCCGGAAAGAGATGCTGCTTCCATCCACCTTGCCCTCCTCGATCGTTCCACCCGCGCCGCCTCCGCCTCCGGGGCCCACTCCGCCGCCGCTCGACGACTCCACCAACCCCGTCAGTCCGTTCCCGTTCTGGCGGAATGTGTAAACCGTGTCCGCGCTGCCGCCTGCCAAGGCCATGGGATTGCCAGTTGCCGCAGCCGCTGCGGCAATCGCCGGCCGCCACAAGCCCGTGATGCCCGTCCCATTGGGAACTTCGCGTTCCCAGACCGCCGCTTGGGGCCGGAACTTCACCGCCTTGCTGATGATGGTGGCCGTCGCCGCGCTCAATCCGGGTGACGTCGCCTCCACCTTCAAACTTCCGGCGCTCTTGGTAGACTGCACCAGCGCCATACAGAGCCCGGCGAAAGCCTTCCGCGTGGAGCCGCCATCCGGCTCGTGATTCGTGGGATCGCCGTTGCCGGTGCCGATGACTTCACCCGGCCCCGAAATTTTGAAGGTGACCGGATTTTCGGTGATCGGCAGCACCCGCCCTTCGGCGTCCTGCACTTCCACCGCACAGATCGCGACGCCCTCGCCGTCCGCCGAAATCTCCTGCCGGTCGGGCCGCAAAACGAGTTTAGCCGCGGGACCAGTGGTTTCGCGTTTGGCGGTCAGAACCTGCCTGCCGCCCTTGTATCCGCGCGCCTCCACGATGCCCGGAGCGTACTTCACGTTCCAGGCCAGGTGCTGGTCCTTCTGCATGTCCTTGGCGCCCAGGCTCTGGCCGTTCAGGAACAACTCCACCCGGTCCAGATTCGAGTGAACCCAGACCGCGATTTCCTGGCCTTCCAGGCCGGGCCAGTTCCAGTGCGGGAAAACGTGCAGCACCGGCTGGTTGGTCCACCATGATTGGTAATAGAAAAATGTGTCTTTGGGGAAACCGCACGTGTCGATGACACCGTATTGCGAGCTGATGTTCGGCCACTGGTAAGGTGACGGCTCGCCGCGGTAATCGAAGCCGGTCCACACAAATCCCCCCGAAATATAGGGCCGCGTGCTGACGAATCGCCACCAGCCCTCCGCCGATGCGCGGCCCGTTGTGGTGTATGGGTCGTACGAACTGACTGTCCCCTTGGCGCGGTCGGTGACGTAGGCGCCGCGCGTGCCGACAGCGCTGACGTTTTCCGTGCCCATGATCGCGATCTTCGGATTGTTCTTGTGCCATGCTTCCGCCTGCGGATCGGCATAGTTGTAGCCCATCACGTCGCAAACAATCAGTCCGCCTCTGCCCATGTAGTCACCCGCGGGCGGCGGCGCGATCGAGATTGGCCGGGAGGTGTCGTGTTTCAGAGCGGCCTGCTTCATCGAGGTCAGGATCTTCAAACCGGTATCCGTGATCGATACGCCTTCCTCATTGCCCATCGACCAGACGAAGACGCTGGGATGATTGCGATCGCGCCGCACAACGTTCTCGAACTGCGCCAGGCCTTCCGGGTTGGAGGACAGCATGCGCGTCTCGTCCAGCACCAGCATGCCGAGTTCGTCGCAGGCGTCGAGAAGCTCCGGGGTTGGCGGGTTGTGCGAGGTGCGCATGGCGTTGCAGCCCATTTCCTGAAGCTTTCGCACGCGGAAATACTGCACGGCATCGGGCAGCGCCACGCCGACGCCGGCGTGATCCTGGTGGTTGCACGTGCCTTTGACCTTAACCGGCTTGCCGTTCAGGAGAAAGCCTTGATCGGGGTCGAACTTCAGGTCGCGAATCCCGAAGCGGGTTTCATAGCGGTCCGTGATCACGCCACCGGACTCCACCTCGGTGATCAACTTGTAGAGGCTGCGCTGTTCCAGTGACCACAGCGCCGGTTGGCGGACGACCACCTGCTGTTGATAGGCGCGCTCGCCCAATACCGGAACGGAGGAAGGCGTGCCGGCGGTCTTCCCGGCTTCCTTGCCGGAGGGGTCAAGAACGGTCGAAATCACGCGGACGTTAGCTTCGTTCTTGGATTGGTTCTCAATCTCGGTCCTGATGGAGACGGTAGCCAGCCCCGGCTCCACTTTGGCGGCGGCCAGAGTGCCCCATTTCTTCACATGCACCGGCGCCGTCTTCGCCAGCCAGACGTGCCGGTAGATCCCGGCGCCCTCGTAGAACCAGCCGTCGCTCAAGGTTGCATCCACACGGACCAGCAGCACATTCGGGCCGCCGGGCAGCGCGAAGTCCGTCAAGTCGAAACTGAAAGGATCGTAGCCCCCACTGTGCCGGCCGATGTAGTAGCCGTTGAAGACTACCATGGTTTCCCGGTAAGCGCCGTCGAACTCCACCGACACCCGCCTGCCCGTGTCGGATGCGGGCACATCGAAGACGCGGCGGTACCAGCCCACGCTGGTCTCGGGGTAGTCCCGCCCTAGCGGGTAGGAGCCCTTGCTGGCCAGCGCCGGGTCGTTCTTGAACGGCAACCCGATCGCCCAGTCGTGGGGCAGGTTCACGGGATTCCACTCGCTGTCGTCGTAGGCAAGGCTGCTGGGGGACAGGAAGCCTCCGGTTTTCTGGAAGCCACCCGCCCTGCCGGCGCCGAAGCCGAAGTCCTTGCTGGAGTCATTGGCGTGGCCGAAGTGGAAGCGCCAGCCGAAATCGAGCAGCAGACGCTCCCGCAGGGGCAGCTGGGCCGGCGCGCTTGGGGCTTGGCCGGGCTGGGCTGGACTTGCCATGCCGGCAGTGACAACGGAGGCGGCCGGAAGCGACATGCCGGTCCTTAATAAATCGCGACGCGTGAAGCCTTTCATGTGGATCTCCTGAAGCCAGACGAAGACCGTCACCCTACACTTGAACCGACGAGCAAGGCAAGCTCGGGCGTTAAGCGCGACCGCTTCAGGGTCAACGGGCCTACGGTGCCAGTGTAAGTCCCAGCGTAGTGCCGGTTCAAGGCCGGACGCTCGCCATCGCGTATAATGGCGTTCTTCCATGTACTCCGTCTCTCGTCCGGTTCCGCTGCTGCTTTCCCTGGTGCTGACCGCCGCGGGGCAGACTCCTTTCGCCTGGCACGACCTCGGGGACGGTCGGATGCAACTGAGTGAGGCGGGCCGCCCGGCACTGGTTTACAACTTCGGGCCGCAACTTCGCGCCGGCGCGCCCGAGAGCATGCGCCGCTGCTGCTACTTTTTCCCGGTGTGGACGCCCGCCGGCGTTTCCATACTGGACGACTTCCCGGATGGCGAGCTGCACCACAGAGGCCTCTACTGGGCCTGGGAAATTGTGGAGGCCGGCGGACAGACATTCGATTCCTGGAAGAATTTGACGCTGCAGACGCACGCCGTGAAAGCGCCGGCGGTGAGCGTGACGCCGGCCGAAGCGCTGCTGACGGTGCACAATCTCTGGCGGGCGGCTGGTGAGGACATTGTAAGAGAAGAGGTTCGTCTGGCGGTTTCCGCCGCCCGCGGCGGGGCGCGCGAATTCCGCGTGCAACTCACCTGGGAAGCGATCTCGAGGCCCGTGACACTGCGAGCCACCACCGCGGCAGGCAAGAGCTATGGCGGTTTTGTGGCCCACTTCGCGCCGGCTGAAGACAGAGTGCTGCGCGCCGATGGCCAGGCGGTCACCGGGGACGAAGACCTGAACCGGCACCGCTGGGCTGAAGTGGAGGGCGTCTATGACGGCAAGCGGGCGGTGATGCGAATCACTCCCGATGCGGCGGACCCCGGCATGCCGTATCAATGGATTCTGCGGACGCGCGGCTTTGTGGGAGCATCCTTCCCCGGGCGGTCTGGAATTGCCGACGGCTTTACGCTCAAGCCCGGCACTCCGTTTTCGCTGGCGTTCCTGCTGCGGGTAGCCGACGTGCCATGATGGTGCCGTATAGCAGTCAGGAGCAAACCATGATGACGTTTTCACGCCGCGACCTGGCGGCGCTGCTTCCGGCGGTGGCCCTGCGGGCTTCCGCTCAACAGGCCGCGCCGGCTGCGCCGCCCGCCTTGCTGCCGGGCAAGGTTTACCATTCCGCGGAGATTCCCTATACCGGGAATGACGACAAGAAAGGCCGCCGATTCTTCCTGGGGACCACCCATACGGGCTTCAATCTGGAGACCCACGAAACCATTCTCGGCGCAGGGATGGACACGCACCCTCCGCACCAACACGTGCACGAGGAAATACTGATCATTGTATCGGGAACTCTGGACGTGCATGTGGAAGGCAAAACGGAGACAGCCGAATCGGGTTCAATGGTCTACTTTGCTTCAAACGTGCTGCACAACGCCCACAATTCCGGGACGGTTCCGTGCCGCTACTGCGTGATCGAACTGCGCGGCGCGGAGGCGTAACCGGGGAGAGCCGGAAGGTAGAAGTGCTAGGTCTGCTTCACCAGCTTATTCGACACGTTCCACCCAATGTGCCGTGAATCGCGGCAGGCGGGGAGGGTAACGATCAGCGCGCACTAAAATGCTTCCCGTCCCCGTTTCGCCCCGTTTCGCGGATGCCGATATCTACGTCCGCATAAGCGTGGTCCGAAGGGCAAGGCGGCTCCAGGCGATCAGCGACTAAGCCTGCTCGCACAAATAGCCTCGGGGTGGCGTAGCCCGCCCCGAAACTCCTGGTGACCGGCTGCGTTACTGCGTGGCGGATTCAGCGCCGGCAGTCGCCGCGGTCCAGGCGGAATTGCTCGGGGAGAAGTCTAGAACAAAGTGCTGCATGGCCCGCTCAACCCAACTCATGCCGTCGGATTTGGCTTCAGCCAGCGCCTTGAGATTGTCCCAGTGATCGTGCGCGATCCGGTAGCAAGCGATGACCGTGCCCGTCCGGTCTGCGCCATGCAGGCAATGGACGAACACCGGACCCGTCGCGGGGCTGTCGAAAATGGCGTGCAACCTCGCAACCTGCTCCAGGGTTGGGGCGCCAAAGCCGTTCATGGGTACGTTGATGTAACGCATCCCCAAGCTTTCCACCACCCGCTGTTCGGCGGTCGCGCGCGGACCGATTTCGCGGAGGTCGACGATGGTCTTGACGCCAAGTTTAGCGAGGCGCTGGAAACCCGCGTCCGAAGGTTGGGCTCCCCGGGACAGGCGGTCGTTCACTTGATGAAAGTTTGGCAGGCCCTCAATTTCGGATCCCGCGAAGACCGGTGTCGCCATCAGGCAGATCGCCAACGCGGGAACGGCTAGAAGGTGGGCTCGCTGTAGGATGGTCATAGGCTCATATCTACAGACGTCGCGTGGTGCACCAGGTTTCGGCCCAAGCGCGGCCGGACCGGTTCTTTACGAAACTTTACTCCGCCGGCCGCGTTTGAGGCGATTTCAGTGGGGCGAATAAAAGCGAAGGGGGCGCCGACTTTGGCATTGGCGCTGCTTAGAAGTGGCTGGGTCTGGTATCACCGGACGAATGGGGTCGGACGCATTTTTCGCGGGCGCGACCGTGTTTGGTAGCGGAGAGCGAAGCCGTAAAATACGTCCGCCCCCGTTTCGTCGAAAACGAAGCGATGGTCTGGGGCTGGTTGGAATCGTAAACCGTGAAATCGGCTTTCGTCAGTCCGGAAACCGGGCGGTCGTGAGAGTCTCGAACGAGGACGGGAATTGCCACCAGTCGTGTTTCCGCCCGGAACGTCGTCGTAGGAAGGGGAGTATACGGAATGACTCCGATGCGGATCTCCGACGAATCGCTTGGACTTTGCGCCATCAGGCAACCGACGGCGCCCAGCAACAGGGCACGGGCTCTGAGTGACATAGGGAAGTTGTATCACATTCAAGCGGCTGCCAATTTGGCTGGCGCGTCTACCAGGGCCTCTCCTGCCTAAGCGCGGCATTCACGTCCCCGCCGGGCTCGTCCCGCTGCGCTCGGGCCCTGCTTTTCCAGCGCGCGGAAACGTTCCGTCACCCGGTTTTTTGCCACCCGGTTTTTGTCACCCGGTTTTAGTGGTATCATCGCGCATTCGATGCCTGAAAGCGATGACCATCACTTCGTGTTCGATCTCGACACCGGGATACGATCGCAAATCGTCCGGAAGCTCGAAAGCAGCCCGCTCCTGCATTTGACGAAGGGCACTGGTCCCCCGTCGAGCGGGATCTATGCGCTTTACTACAACCGTAACCTTGTCTATGTCGGCAAGGCGTCGAAGGGAACCACGAAGAGCAAGCGGACGTTGCGCGCGCGCCTAAGCGAACATGCCGCCAAGATCAGCGGGAGGAAAAACATTTCCCTCGACGATATGCGATGCCGCTACCTCACGCTCGAAAGCGAATGGTGGGTGTTCGCTGCGGAATTCGCGCTTATCGCCCACTACGAACCGCAATGGAACGCAAGCGGATTCGGCAGTAAAGTCCCCGGAAAGGGGCGGCCAGGGACGAATCGCGTGAGCAGGTGGGACGACCTGTTTCCTAAGCTCTGACAGCTTCCCTAGTTCCGCTCCCTATGCTGGAGCAACGTCGTCGCGATGGAGTCGGCGAGCGTCTTTGCCAGTTGCACCGGCACCGCGTTTCCGATCTGCCGCATGTTCTCCGACCACGAACTATTGAATACGAATCTCTTGGGGAACGTCTGGATGGCGGCAGCTTCGCGCACGGTGAAGTAACGGACGTCGCCGCTCGGGAAGGCAATCATGTTCTCCCCGCCCGGCACGCCGTGGTCACCCGCCTTCAGTGTCTTTGCCGGTTCGTCGAGAGGGGAGCCGGTATGCCCCGTGTACGGCCTGGCCCCAGGCTGGAAAATATGATTGGCAAACTTCTTTGCTTCGGACGATAACGGGTCCGGAAACTCTCTCAGCGCGTCGCGCACCGTGACCCACGGCAATCTATTTTCGAAAAGCTCGCCGTTCGCGACCCTCCGCTCAACTCCCGGCGGTTTAGGGGGCCGGTTTTTTTTTGCCACCTCGTGCCTATCCCAGTATTCGCCGCCGATCCACTGGCTTGCCAGGAGAAGTTCTTCGCAGTGGGTTTCCTTTGGGAACGACCAGTCGGCCTTGATGTCGGAGCGAAAACAGACGATGAAGACGCGCTCGCGCTTCTGCGGGACGCCGTACTTCGCCGCGTTCACGACTTCCGGAACGACGTTGTAGCGAAGGCCACCGTAGCCCTTCTTCCCGCGCGACATGACGTAGGTTTCGAGGCACCGGCGGTGATCGATCCAATCCTCGTTCTCCCGCCGGGCTATTTCTGGGAATTCGAGCATGTACTGGATATAGGTGAAATAGTTATGGAACGATTGCCTGGTGAGGCCTTTTACATTCTCGATAAGAATGGCCTTCGGCTTGAGCGCGAGAACCGCCTTGATGGTGTCCGGGAAAAGGTTGCGGTCATCCTCGAAGCCACGATGTTTGCCGCCGATGCTCCATGGCTGGCACGGGACCCCAGCCGCCAGAAGGTCGATATCCTCCGGAATGGCGTTGAAGTTGAACGTCCGCACGTTCGCCTCTTCGAGCTTCCAATCCCGGACGTGTTTCAGATTGATCATCTGGTTCGCGCGTATCGTTTCGCAGGCGTCGTGGTCCCATTCAACGACGGCCTCGTGTTGGAACCCGGCTTGCGAAACTCCGAGCGCGAGGCCGCCGGCGCCCGCGAAGAGTTCAACTGACCTCAGCATTGCCGTCCTCCGAGAGGAAGGTGGTGATTTTTTCGGTTACACATTCGACGTTTCCCAACTCGCATTCCCAAACGACAAGGATATCCCACCCAGCGGCGTGGAGGGAACGGAAATTCCTCTTATCCCGCTCCCTATTCTTATCTAATTTGGTGCGCCAGAAATCGAGTTTCGATTTGGGGAGCCGCGTAAGGGGGCAGTTACGCCCATGCCGGTGCCAAAAACATCCATGAACGAAGATAATCTTGCGCCGGCCGCCAAAAACCAAATCCGGCTTTCCGGGCAATTTGGCATTGTGTAATCGGTACCGGAAGCCGAGGGAGTGCACCAATCGACGCACCATGAGCTCAGGCTCGGTGTCCTTCGACCGGATGCGCCCCATGCGTTCAGATCTCTCGGCGGGCGTGAGGGTGTCCATAGAAAAAAGCCCCCTTGGAGGACTTGGCTGTTGTTTTCGAAATCACATATTGCTCGAAAACGTAATCGAAATACTCTCGCACCGTCTCGTCCACGTCTTCCGGCGGTTCGTCTTCGATTTGGTCTTTCCCGGAGTCCTTTACATATTCTACAAGGGCAACCTGCACTTCCACTTCCGTGGCATGGAAAACTCGGGGACGGGACCCTTTCTTGGACGGCGGCGGGGACAGACAGGACCCTTGGGGCAGTAGCCGGTACCGCTGCGCCAGCACCCCCGCGGCATAGTAATGCCCTTCCCAACAGAACCACATGACTGCCCGCTCACGCGGGTTGGAGGTGCTTGCGGCGAATGGGGACGAATCGAATCTCGACACGTTGGTCGAGGGCTTGCGCAATTCGCTTGAGCAAATAAAGGGAGTGGCCATCATAGTCTGCATCTTCAAGCCGGCAGACTGCCGAGGCACTGGTGCCGACCCGTTTGGCAAGCTCCCGCTGCGAAAGGCCGGCCTTCGTGCGAAGGTCGTAGACCCGGCGGGCAATTTCCGCGCTTAGAACTTCCTGTTCGTATGCCTCGATTTGTTTCGGGTCGTCCCCGACATAACGGCGGTAGGCATACTGCAGTGCCGCGGGAGAAAAGGGGACGGACGCATTTTTGTGAGAGTCTTCCCATCCAACAGGCACTCTCCTATTATGCCCCGCCGTCCTCGTGCCGTCTTCCCTGGCGTTGCCCATCACATTACGCAGCGCGGCAATAACCGCGAACAAATCTTCTTCTCCCCGACGATCGCCGCTTCTATCTGGACCTCCTCAGCCGCCACGCCGCGCGGTCCGGCGTCCGCATTATCGGCTATTGCCTCATGACCAATCACGTCCATCTAGTGGCCGTGCCCCAACGCGAAGATTCCTTCGCCTGCGCCTTGCGGCACGCTCATTCCGAGTATGCGCTCGCCCGCCACCGGGCCGATGGACGCAGCGGGCACCTTTGGCAGAATCGCTTTTTCTCCTGTCCCCTCGATTCATCTCACCTCATGGCCGCCTTGCGCTACACAGACCTCAATCCGGTCCGCGCGGGGATCTGCTTGCAAGGCTGGGACTGGCCGTGGTCGAGCGCTCGGGCACACTCCGCTGAGCCGACCACCGACCAGCTATTAGACCCTCGCTGGGCGAATAGGGACGGACGCATTTCTTCGCGAGCGCACGGTGTTTTGTAGCGGATAGCAAAGCGGAAAATGCGTCCGTCCCCGATTCCCACGGTCTGATCTGCTTGCAGTCGTGGATACCGCCATCGGGGTCAGCGGGATTGACGATGCCCTGGCAGACGTGGCGCGCCTGACGTCCGTTACGCCTGTTTATTCGACGAGTGATCGATATACGTAGAGGACCTTCCATTCTTACGTAATTCGAACCTGTCGGCGACGCCGCCGTCGATGGAATACGCCGTAAGCGCTAACCGGTCCGGCGACACGTCGACGATCTGGTAGAACTGTTCGTTTTCGATCATCCTGGCCATGTACTGGCTGTTCACCTTCTGGGTCTTATACATTTTCGGGCCGCTGACCGAGATGACGTAGACTACGCCGGGGGCCGAAGGATCCACGATACGATCGCGGGCGATTTTGTGGGTGCGGGCATAAACGTGGTCGTGGCCCTGCAGGACCATGTCAACGCGATACTTCTCATAGAGCGGCGCGAGGGCTGCACGCATCTCCGCGTATTCGCGGCCCGAAGAGATGGCGTAGATGCCTTGGTGCTGCACGACGATGGTCCAGGTGTTGGGATTGTTACTCAATACTTTGGTGAGCCACTCCACTTCCCGAAAGGTAACGCGTTTCCGGGCCGCGGCATCGTAGCCGTCCTCGGAGAACGCATTCACATCCAGGGCGATGAAACGGACACCTTGGTAGTCCAGGTAGTACGACTGGCCTGGCATGTCGTCAAGGTCAGGGCCGTTTGCGGGCAAGGCGAAATGGCGGCGCCACGGCCACGCTGCGGCCAATGAAGTCTTGGCGTCAGGAGCGCCGGGCGGGCGATGCAGATCGTGGTTGCCGGGAACCGGAATGCTGGGGAGGGTGGCGGAAATGAAAGCCAGCGCGTCGGCCCATTCGCCCCACAGATTGTCGTTATACCCGTCGGCGACCAGATCGCCCGCGTGCACCAGGAAGCGAGCATCGGGAGCGGCGGCGTAGGCGCGGCGGATGGAGCGCGACCAGAGCGACTTGATGCTGTTTTGTTCGTCGCCTACATAAAGAAAGCGAAAGGGCTCGGGTTTGGTGGATGCGGTGTGAAAGACATTCCATTCGCTCCAGGCCTGGCCATCACCGACGCGGTAGCAGTATGCGGTATCGGGCTCCAGCCCTTCGAATCTGGCGGCGTAATGCGCGGCCGTGCGGCCGTCTTCCAGGTCGTCCTTTTGGAAAGTGGCGCGAACCGTGACGGCCGAGGGTTCGAACTTGGGGTCGGGAATGAACTTCGCGACTTGTGCCTGCGGAGACGCCGCAGTGAGCTCGGTTCGCCAGGTCACCGCCTGGGTCAGGGCGGGATCGCCGGCCCACGTAAGAACAATCCGCGTGGGAACCGCACCCTGAGGGGTGGGCGCAGGCGGCGCCGCGGAGGCGCGATTGGCCAGAGCAAGCAGAAACGGGCCTTGCGCCAGTTGTGTGAATTGACGGCGGGTGAACTTAGACATGATTGGTTTCTCCTTGGAATGAGCCGGCGGAGCCACGGCGTAACCGGACACGCGAGGCCGTCCTCTGACGGGGCGGCCCTTCGCGTGGGGTTCCTCCGACTCCTTCTGCGATCTAGAACTCCAAGCGCGCCATGAACTCGACGCGGCGCGGAGCCCCCGTTCCGGTGGCGCCGGTATTCAGAATGCTGGTAATTTTCCCGAAGCTCGACGACGAAAGGCTGCCGGACGGATTGCTCCACTGCGGGTTGTTCAGCAGGTTGAACGCCGATGCCCGGAAGTTCAGCTTAAAACGCTCGGTGAGGAAGAAGCGTTTCTGCAGCCCGGCGTCAAATTCGTAATTGCGCGGGCCGTCTGCAATGTAACGGCCCAGATTGCCCCAGGTGAGGTTGGCGGGAGTTGAAAACGCCGCCGGGTTGAACCACAAGTTGGGAATGTTCTGCGGGTTCGCGTAGATCGATACGCCGGGTACCAGGTTGGGCCGCTGGCCGGAGGTGTTGCCATCCAGCATGGCCGCTGCTTTGCGGGTGATAGTGATGTTGATCGGTTTACCGGTGCGGAATGTGGCCAGTCCGGAGAGCGACCAGCCGCCGAAGATCTTGGAGGCCAGACCGCTGGTGAGATACTGCTTGCCGTGTCCGAAGGGAAGTTCCCAAACGCCGTTGGAGGTGATGGTATGGCGCACGTCGATGTCGGAGTTACTGCGGTCGCAGGCGCGGCAGCCCATGTCCTGGAAGCCGACGCTTGTGCCCGATCCGTCGGAAGCATCGGTGATGCCGTGCGACCACATGTAATTCATCTGGAACAGCAGGCCGCGGACGAACCGGCGCTGGATGGAGGCTTGCATGGCGTTGAAGTTGTTGTTGCCGTCGTTCGCCTTCAGGCCGAAAGAGCCGAACGCGGATAAGGTGCGCGTGCCGGTGGCCGGATTAATCAGGTTCACGGTGTACTTATCGAACAGGTGATGGCCTTCGCTGCCCACGTAGCCCACCTGGGCGATGAAGCCGCCCCCAACGTCTTGCTGCGCCACGAAGTCCCAGTTGTTGTACGAGAGGTCTTTGCGGTTGCGGGCGATCGCCTTCGGGCTGAACAGCGCGCTCGCGGGATTGAGAAACGGGGTCAGCGGATAAGACAAGGCAGGAGTGTCAAGGTTGGTCCAGGAGTACCGCGGCACGGCGCTTTCGGCGGGATCGCTGAAGTCGTCGTTCTGGTTGCCTCCGTAATAAATGCCGAAGCCCGTGCGAATCGTGGTTTTGCCGTGGAGCGCGGCGGGCGCCCACGCCATGCCCACACGCGGGCCGAAGTCCAGCGGGTTGGGGTTGTAATACGGCGTGCCCTTGGGACAGAATCCGCCGCAGCCCAGGATGTCCACTACTACGGAACGGTTTAGAATTTCGTGAGCGACAGAATAATACTCGTAGCGTAACCCGAGGTTTAGAGTAAGCTCGCGGGTGACTTTGAAATCATCCTGGAAATAGCCCATGGCGAACGTGCGCCGGGTGCCGACTACGCCTTCGCCCTGGAGCCAACTGGCCGATTGAGCGGCATTGTTGATGAAATCGGTGGGGGAAGCATAACTGACAGATTGAGTGGTGAGAGTGTTGCCGGAGTTATTCAGCCTGATGCGGCGGATTTCGACCCCGGCTTTGAGCGTGTGACGGCCGCGAACCATGGTCAGGTTATTGAGGTAGTTGAAGGTGGTGCCGACTTCGGTGTCGAGCGAGGTGCTGTTCAACCCGTCGAAACCAAGCCCCCCAACGGACGCAACGCTGAACGACGCCGGCGCGGTGCCGTAACCCCAGTTATGGTAGTTCGCCCGATTGATTCCGAATTTCGCTTCATCTACAGTGGTCGGGGAAAAGATGTGCTGGAACTGGAGCACGACGTTGGTCGGGATGAGGTCTACCACGCTGTGGTCTCCCAAAGCATCGCTGGGGTTGTCGATATAGGCATTGTCGAGGTTGTAGCGAAAGTAAGCGGTGTTGGTATCGTTGAACCGGTAATCGAGGCGAAACATTCCGGCATCTTCGCGGACGGTGTTGGTGGCCACGTCCGTGACATAGTCGCTGATGCTGTCGTGGGGCGACGTTCCCGTTCGATAGGCGTTCACCAGAGGTGCGAGCGCCGGCGACGTGGCGAGCACTTGAGAGCGAAACGAGGCGTTGGGCACGAGATTCTGATAGAACGTCTGGCCGAGGCTTTGCCGCAAACCTTCGTAGTTGGCATAGAAGAAGGCCTTGTCCTTCACGATGGCGCCGCCGATACCGCCGCCGAACTGGTTGAGCGTAAACGGAGGGAGAGTGGAGCCGTCGAACGGCGAGCGAGCATCCAGGCTGGCGTTGCGGAGCATATAGAACGTGCTGCCGTGGAAGTCATTGGAGCCGCTCTTGGACACGACACTGACCTGCGCGCCGCCGGCCGCGCCGGTCTCGGCGGTATAGACCGCGGTGCTGACGCGGAACTCCGCGATGGAATCGAGAGAGATATTTAATCGCGCGTCGGCCTTTTGTGTCTGTTCCTGCACGCCGCTGGTGTCGATGCCGTCGAAGACAAAGTTGCTGTCATCGAGTGAATGGCCGTTGAATTGGATGGCGCGCTGGCCGCCGTCTGAGAAGTTCATTGCGCCCGGCGCAAGCAGCATGAGGCTGGCCCAGTTCCGGCCGTCGACCGGAATCTCTCTAATCTGTTCGGCGTCCACCAGGCCGCCGACTTCGGCGTTCGTGCGGTTAAGCGTCTGCATTTCGGCTGTGACCGCAACGGTATCCGTGATAGCGCCTACTTGTAGGCGGGCGTCCACGGTGCGCGGCTGCCCGACGGCCAGTTCCACATCTTTGATCTCGACCGGCTTGAAGCCTTGCTTGGAAAACGTGACGGTGTAGTTGCCGATCGGCAGTCCGGGGATCTGGTACGTGCCTCCGGTTCCGCTTGTGGCTTGGCGCCGAAAGCCGGTCTCGATCGACAAGGTCATGACTGAGGCGCCTTGCACCACGGCGCCGCTGGCATCGGTAACAGTGCCGCTCAACGACGCATGATCCACCTGGGCCGCGAGGGGCAGGCTGGCAAAGAGAAGGAGTGCAAGGCTTAAGCGTTGGTTCATAGAATAGCCGTCTATTAGAATTGACGGATATACAGATTCTGAACTCTTTAAATGACTCAGAGATGAAGAGCGTCACACAGTTTGATTACGAATTGGAAGCGGCTCCGTGGATGTCGAATCGGAGCAGCAACCCCAAGCGCAGTTTGGTCAGGGGGAGAGTAACTGTAACCGTAGACTCTCAGGCCTCAGCGACAGGAATCTGCGACAGTCTGGGCTTTCTATCGCTCTCAGTTGGCGCCGGCTTTTCTTTCGTCAGCCATCAGTGCCAGCCCGCTCCCGCGTTTCGGCCGGGTCTCGATTCGCAACAGCGCATCCCGATAGTTGACCGTGAGGACGGAATAGCGTAACGCAGGATAGCCGAGCACGCCAATTGTGTCGACGCCGTTGAACGCGCTGAAGGCCGAGAGATCCACTGCCACAACGCGTTCGGTAGTGATACTACGGCCGGCCAGATCAAACCGAATGCCGGCACCGATCAGATCTCCGTTGAACACGCCGTTGGCGCCCCGCAAGGAGACAGCTGAAGCCCGAGAAGCCCTCAAGACCTGTGCCGTCGCATGCGAAATCGCCGAATAACATGCCCCCGTGTCAATTAGGATATGGCCTTGTAACAAGTTGTTGAGAGCACCCCGCACAAAGAGCAAATCATCCCTCAAGGTCGCGCTCGCAAAACCGGCAGGTGGCACGGCGCCTCGGTCGGAGTACGGAACCAGATCCATAACCTTGCCAGGCAGATCCAGACGAACCAGGAAAGATCTGAAGAGGGACATGGGAATCACCCCATCGATGCCCTCACCCAATTCATGAGGAGTGATGTCAACCAGGCAGTTGCGAAATTCGAGCGATCCGACATCTATGGTGCTGGCGACTCCGGATCGTACAGGATCTCTGGGATATTCGCCAACTCCCACCAGGTGAGCTTCCAAAACTGCGAAAATGTTGGACCTGGACGACGCGCGGGCGTCCAGCGTGATGTGCGCGGCACCGCTATCGAGCAGAAGTCGCAACGGCGGACCTCCGTTGAACCGGGCGTGCAGAAGTAGGCCAGACAGCTGATCCGGTGTGGGAGCGAAGGAGACCAGCTTGAGGGAATATGGACGCGCGACAGATGTCACCAAGCCGCAAGGCAAGGGCTGCGGCGCGACCGGGTCAGACGAAGTCTGCGCCAAACCGTACTGCATACCTGCCATGCCGAGCAGGACCAAAACAGACTTCAGGCGACCCATAATTCCCGGATTTCAGCGATGGTTACAATTCAGTTTCCAATGTATGACGAATTGATTTCAATTACAAGGCTCAAGATGATGTCGAGCCGAACAGCGAACACGCCCCGGTTTGGCAAGGCCGGCGAGAACCGCCGATTCTGAACCACATCAAGCGTGGTGGGTTGGTTTACGAACCCTTCCTGGGGAGCGGCCCACACTGGCTGCAGCCGAACTGACGGAGTGCCTGGGCGTCGCTATGGAGTTGGACCCGAAGTACGTCGATGTGACCGTCCGCCGGCGGCAGGCCGAGAGGTTCTGACTCCCGACTGCTATCTTCAGGCCTCCGCCTTTTTCATTCTTCTCAACTCGAAGAATGGTCGTGAATGAT
>Ga0182030_10002049_pt1 | contig 42559 bp, 36 predicted proteins | sample 812S3MmetaG_FD_121299 | JGI IMG/M metagenome (GOLD analysis project Ga0182030, IMG submission 121299) | Permafrost microbial communities from Stordalen Mire, Sweden - 812S3M metaG (Illumina Assembly) | ecosystem: Environmental > Terrestrial > Soil > Wetlands > Permafrost | place: Sweden... | reverse complement strand
GATTCCGCGCCACTCAATTAGAAAAGCTGACAGTGTACGAGTCCCTTCGTGGGTTTCCGAAATGAACTGGCACGGCTCAGTGTTGCTAATAATGAGCCGGGATCGGGGACTCCTCGTAAGAAGCCTTGGGTTTGCATCCCGGGCCTCAGCAACGTAGGCATTTCGGGTTGTCGTCAGCTCAAGATTTGCGCGAATTCGGTTCCGCTCCCGCACTTACGTCCGTGACCACCACTTCAACAATTGGAATCCGATGTCGACCGAATTGACATTTTGATCGATCCCACGGTGTAGTTACTTTCAACTAATGCGACAGGAGCTCCGTGCTCCGCAGATGATTCCGACCCCGCCGGAAGAATCCGACCATATGCATCCCTCTTTTGATCCCAGGGCGCTTGAAATCGCTCAAGCTCGCAATGACTAACTTTGTAGGGTTGGAGATGAACGAGGCATAGCGCCAGAACGGATAACCCCTATGACCCTCGTGGACCTCACCATTCGACCGCGAGCGGACGGCAACCTGTCCCGCGTTTGCGTTGTCACGTTGAACGACCCTTCTCGTCGCAACGCACTCTCTTCCGCTCTCGTTGCAGACCTCATCGCGGCAATTGATACTGCCGAAAACTCTCCTGACGTGGGCGCGCTCGTGATCACTGGCGCTCACCCCGCATTCTGCGCTGGCGCCGATCTCGGCAAACTTGCTACCGCGGCTCCGGGAACTCGATCTTCGAAGGACGCTGAAGACGACCTGCGCTCCATCTACGCAGCGTTCATTCGCGTGGCAGAATGCTCGCTTCCGACTATCGCGGCCATCAACGGCCCAGCCGTCGGCGCGGGTCTGAACTTAGCTCTTGCTTGCGATGTCGCGGTCGCTAGCGGGTCAGTTCGGTTCGAGTCGCGATTTGTTCGATTGGGACTCCATCCGGGCGGCGGTCACACGTACCTCCTTCAACGCGCGGCCGGACGGCAGACCGCAAGTGCGCTCGCGCTATTCGGAGAAACCCTGAGCGCGGAAGAAGCTGCATCTCGAGGCTTGATCTGGCGAAGTGTCGAGGACGACAAATTGATGGCTTTGGCTCTCGCCATGGCGAGCGCCGCTGTCAGCGTGCCTCGCGATCTCACAACCCGAATCAAGCACAGCATTGAAGCAACGGCAGCAGCGCAGTCCTATGGCGAGAGCGTGGACATCGAACTGCTTCCTCAACTTTGGTCGCTTGAGCAACCATTTTTTGTAGAGCGCTTAGCGCGACTTCGTGCAAAGATCTCTACGACGAATAGTGATCAAGAAGGCGCCTCGCGCGAGTGACGAGGGGCGCGTCAATCATCTGCCCATCGAGTACGAATACGTTGCCATCATTGGCCTCGTAGCCATCAAGTATTGCTCTCGCCCAATCCTGAGCTCCGTTGTCGGATTCGAACGCCGAACGCACAATAGGGACCTGCCTCGGATGAATGCAGAGCTTTCCTCCCATGCCGAGCGAGCGCGAGAACTCTGTGTCAGTGCGAAGCTTCTCGTCGTCTGTGACCTCCAGCGTCGGCCCATCCACAGGAGGACGCAACCCCGCCGCAGCCGAGGCGACGACCAGTCGAGCGCGCGCGTAGTCGTACAGCTTGTGGTTCGGAGGGGCGTCGAAGTCAGACGCGTAGTCCTCCGTGCCGAAGAGCAACCTTGCAGCCCCGGACTCGGCGATGGCGTCTGCGTCGCGAATCCCGCGTGCGGTTTCGATAAGGGCGAGAACCTTCACTCTCGCTTCTAACATTTCGAGCACTCGTTCTACCTGAACGGCGTTGTTGACCTTGGGCACGACGACTGCCTTCACCCAGGACAGACCCGCAATAGCCTCCAGGTCGGCGTCAAAGAAGGACGTCGATTCGTCGTTGATCCGCACGCACAGGTTTCGACTCGGCTTCATCGCAGCGAGTTCCTGGCGGGCCACATCCTTCTCCGACTCGCCGACGGCATCTTCCAGGTCGACTATGACTTCGTCCACCCCTGTCGCGATCGCCTTTTCGACGCGGTTGGGGCGGTTCGCGGGAACAAACAGATACGTGGACGCGGTCATGAGGTCGTGGGACGTACTGACGTAAGACTCATAGCAGCGCGCGAACCTCTTCAATGAGCTGCGGTTTGGTCTGTTCGCCAACTGGCATCGGGTGCACCTGGAGATGCGTCACGCCGGCGTCGCGATAGGCGGCGATGCGTTCCGCGACGTAGCTCGCCGGTCCGCACAAGGTGGTCAGGCGCAAGAGCTCGTCGGGTACGGCGGCCTCGGCCTCACGCTTCTGTCCCGAAAGGTAGAGATCTTGAATCGTGGCGGCTTCGCGCTCGAAGCCGTAGCGGACTGCTAACTCGTTGTAGAAATTCTTACCCTTTGCGCCCATTCCCCCGACGTACAGCGCAATCATGCTGCGCTGGGATTCGCGCAACTTGAGAACTTCGTCGTCTTCGCCAATCGCGAGAAGTCCACCGGCCGTGATCATCAGTGGTCCGAGCGCGTCATTGCGTCGCTTGGCCCCTTCAGCGAGCGCGGCGCCGAACACGTCCTTAGCTCGATCCGGTACAAAGAGAAAGGGAATCCAACCGTCAGCAACTTCGGCCGTCAGCTGCACGTTCTTCTCACCGAGCGACGCAATCCAGATGGGGATGTGACTGCGATAGGGATGCGCGATGATCTTGAGCGCTTTGCCCAACCCAGTGCCCTGTTCGGGTGGAAGCGGGAGCGTGTAGTTCCTTCCATCATGCACGAGCGGAGCTTCACGCAACCAGACGTCACGACAGATCTCGATGATCTCGCGTGTGCGCCCGAGAGGATTGTCGTAGCGCACGCCGTGGAATCCTTCGATCACTTGGGGCCCCGAGGCACCAAGCCCCAAGTGGAATCGACCCTCGGAAAGGTTGTCGATACCGGCCGCAGTCATCGCGATGAGCGTGGGAGTACGGGTGAAAATGGGCAGGATCGACGCGCCAATTTCGACGGTGCTGGTGCGCGCCGCCACAAACCCCATGAGCGAGGGTGAGTCGAAGCCGTAGGCCTCGGGGACCCACACCAGATCGAGACCGGCCTTCTCCATATCAACGACGTCACCGACGCCTTTATGAAAACCGTTGGCGTAGTTCAGGTGCGTGGCGAGTTTCATGAGATGGACTCGTCGTGAGGCGTGGCGCGTTCAGCGATAGGCGTCTCCGGAAACGGAAATTGGCGAGCGGCACTCCCCGGCTCGCGTCGATACACCATGACGCTGCGGCGGTAATTCAACACCTCAGTACCGTGTTGGTTGATCCCTCGCGTGAAACACGAGACGATCCCCGCATACGGTCGTGACTTCGAGTCACGCAGGTCGGTGATGACGCTCTCGCCATACAGCGTGTCACCGACGAACACTGGTGCGACGAGACGGATCTCGTCCCAGCCGAGGTTGGCGACCGCGTTCTGACTGATGTCCGAGACTGAAATACCGAGAATCATCGCCACAGTTAGTCCCGAGTTGACGAGTTCGCGTCCGTGCTCGCTCCGCGACGCAAAGTCGGCGTTGAAGTGCAGTTCGTTAGTGTTCATCGTCAACAGGGTGAACCACGCGTTGTCGGCGTCGTAAATAGTACGACCGAGCGGATGCTGAAACACTTGACTTACCACAAAATCTTCGAAGAAGTTCCCTTCGTTTCGCACGGTTACCTCCTCGTTCCTCTCCGGCCCGTCACCCTCGACACACGCCGAGTACACCGTCGCGCACCAGTTCCTCGATGGTTGACTCAGCCAGACCAAGTTCCGTTAAAACTTCAGTCGTGTGTTCGCCGAGTTTCGGTGCCGAACGCATGTCACCAGCGCGACGCTCATTGAAGCGAGCGACAGGATTAGGTTGGCGGACCGTGCCCAAGGAATCGTGTGTGAACGTGTCCACCACGTCGTTCGCTTTCACCTGAGGGTGATCGGCAACGTCCTTGAGGGCGACGACTTCTGAAACGGGAATGTTCTGCTCAGTAAGGAACGCCACCGCTTCGGTGGTTGACATGGCGTCGAGAATGCGTCCGACGGTTCGCAGCACGTCTGCGCGTGCGTTCATGGAGGCGGCGTCAAAGGGAGCAACGCCCACCGCCTCCGCCAGAGAAGTCCACAGGCGCGGTTGCACGAGGGCGAAGGCGACATGCCCATCCTTCGTCGTACTTAATCGGAAACTCTTCGAAATGTCGGGCTGCTCGTCGCCCGAAGGATCGACCATCGTGAGGTTCATCATGCCGTCGGGCCATAGAAAGGAAACAGCTACGTCGAGCATCTGGATGTTGATCTCTCGACCCACACCCGTCCTCGTGCGTTCGAACAACGCGGCGGTAACGGCCTGGGCCGCCATGATGCCGGTGGTCTTGTCAATCACTCCCTGACGGACGAGGTGGGGCTCGCCCGTCTTCAGGTCGGACTGTCGCGCAGCAAAGCCTGACAGTGCTTGAATCACGTGGTCGTAAGCCGGACGTCCGCCATAGGGACCCTCGGGTCCAAACCCTCCGATGCCCACATAGATAAGTGACGGGCGACCGTCACGAACGACGGGGCCCTCGAGGCCCAGCCGCTCAGTTACCGAAGCCCGAAAGTTGTGCAGCACCACGTCCGCGGAGTCCAGAAGGGCCTCCACGACGGGCCGGGATTCTTCTTTCGTGAGGTCGAGGGCGACCGAGCGTTTAGAGCGGTTGAGATTCGCGAAATAGGCCGACATCTCCGGCGAGCCTGAACCAACGTGTCGCAAGGCGTCGCCTTCGAGCGGTTCAATTTTTATGACGTCCGCGCCTTGATCGCCGAGCAGCATGGTGGCATAGGGTCCAGACATATTCGCGGTGAAGTCCACGACTCGCACACCTTCGAGGGGACCACGATTGGACGCCGTCACGGTCTCATTCTCCCTTGGGATCTCCCAGTGCGACTTGAATAGAAGAACTGAAAGTCAGTCGAAACGACCCTCGGTCGCGACATTGCTCGCAACCTACTCGCTCCCTCGCAGGGCGCGCCGGAGTGCCCGAAAGTCATCGGCAATGCCATTGGGCACTGTGAACTTCGACTCATCGTTGATCTCTTCCCAGTGGGCGCGGACATCCTCTGGCGTAAGGGCTCCGTCCGTGCGCGTCCAGCCATCAGTCATAGCTGTGAAGAAGCGCGCAACCCGGCCACCTCCCACGGTGAAGACCGAGCCGGTATCGGTGCACTCGATGCTCGAAAGCCACACGACCAAGGGAGAGACCAATTCCGGCGAGACGGCGTCGGCGAGTTTTCCGAGTATGTCTTCCGTCATGCGAGTCCGAGCAACGGGGGCAATGGCGTTGGCGGTGATATTGAACTTGGCACCTTCGAGTGCGAGCACGTAGGTGAGGCCTACGAGCCCGGCCTTGGCTGCGGCGTAGTTCGACTGCCCAAAGTTCCCCAACACACCTGCCGCCGAGGAGGTATTAATGACTCGTCCGTGACCTTGCGATCGGAAAATCTCCCAAGCGGGACGAGTTACGTTGAAGGCGCCACGCAGATGGACGTCAAGAACCGGCTCAACGAAGTCGTCAGTCATGTTGTGAAACGTCTTGTCACGCAGAATGCCGGCGTTGTTGACAACGATGTCCACTTGCTCGAACGCTTTCATCGCGGTCTCGACGATCGCCTGACCACCTTCTGGTGTGGTTACCGAGTTGAAGTCCGCCACAGCCTCGCCGCCGTTGGCCACAATCTCTGCGACGACAAGGGACGCCGCACTGTCGTCGTTGCCCTCACCGTCCAAGCCAGCGCCGAGATCGTTGACTACTACCCGCGCGCCGTGTCGAGCCAACATCAGCGCGTGCTCGCGGCCGAGTCCGCGACCGGCGCCAGTGACGATCGCGACGCGATTCTCTAGGTCGACCCAATCCCGTTCTTCGGTCACACACGCTCCAAGAGGGTCGCGGTGGCGAGTCCCCCGCCACAACACATCGTCACCAGGGCGACGGACTTGTCCGTGCGCTCAAGTTCGTGGAGCGCTTTGGTTAGAAGAACGCACCCGGTACTTCCCAACGCATGGCCCATGGCAATGGCACCTCCGTTCGGGTTAACGCGATCGTGGTCCGGCTTGAGCTCTCGCTCCCACGCCAAGACGACCGAAGCGAACGCTTCGTTGATCTCAATAATGTCGACGTCGTCGATGGTCATGCCGTTTCGCTCCAGCAACTTCTGCGATGCCGGGATTGGTCCCGTGAGCATGAAGACAGGATCGCTACCGACGAGACAGGAGTCGATGATGCGAGCGCGGGACTTCAAACCGAGTTCGTCGGCCTTGCTGCGTCGCGTCATGAGCACGGCGGCTGCCGCGTCAGCAATCTGCGACGACGTTCCGGCAGTGTGGACGCCGTTCTCTCGCGCGACCGGCTTCAACGTGGAGAGAGCCTCCATCGTGGTCGGACGGAGACATTCGTCTCGCTCCACGCGGTGGGTGCCACCGGTGGGCTTGCCATCTTCGCCGAGGTCGGGGGCATCGACGGCGATGATCTGAGTGTCGAATCGACCTTCAGCCCACGCCTGCGCGGCTCGAGCCTGGGACTCGACGCCGAGGGTGTCGGTGTCGTGGCGCGTGAGGCCCCAGTGCTCGGCGATTCGTTCAGCGGCTTCGAACTGCGTGGTGTACTCGTATCGCTGGAAGTACGACTTCGGCACACCTTTGCCGACGCCCTGTGAGAGACCTGATCCGAGTGGGACTCGACTCATAACCTCCACGCCACAGGCGACGCCGACGTCGACGAGTTCCGAGGCCAGGAGTGCGTGCACCAGGCTGCTGGCCTGTTGGGATGAGCCGCACTGGCAGTCGACGCTGGTGGCGGCCGTGGTCTCGGGAAGACCGGCGGTCAGCCACGCGGTCCGTGTGACGTTGAAGGCCTGTTGACCAACCTGACTGACGATCCCGCCGATGACTTGGTCAACGTCGGCGGGGTTGGCCCCGGCACGACGCAGCACTTCTGCCTGGACGGTGCCGAGTAGATCGGCCGAGTGGAAGCCGGCCATCGAGCCGTTTCTCCGACCGGTCGGTGTACGCGTCGCCTCGACGATGACGACATCGTCATGGCTCTTATTTTTCGTCATGTTTCATAACCTCTTTCTATTCGTTCACTCGAACTTGCTCTTACTTAGGGGTACTTAACCTGAACCGCTCCGCGCGCCGTGGTCTCTCCACGCTGGTTTTCGCACCACACATCAATATCGACTGTCCCCACTCCATCGACGACCGCGGCCGCAGTGACGCGCCCGTGGGTGTAAGTGACGTCGCCTAAGTAATTGAACCTGCGGTACTGAACATCGATGCGACTGACGAAGGCGGCGTCGCCCATCCAGTTGTGGGGACCCTGCATCAGCCAGAAGCACCGCTCGAGACCGAAGTCGTAGGCCCCGGGCAGTCCGAGCAGGTCGTGCGCGAACTCATTGTCCCAGTGGACGCGTTGCGGGGGCTCGGGGACGCCTTGATTGTTGGTGACCATCAATGCGGGATGCTTTCGATGCAGTTCGGCGGCCTGCTTGTTGCCGACCATGTAGCTGCCAAAGAACGCTTCGAAGGCGATCTCCGCGGTCGCCGTTAACGGCCCCTTGATGACGACGGGCAGTTCTTCGCCGACCGTCACTTCCGCAAAGGTGCGACCGGGGGTGCGGACTTCATCGTCGTAGCGCTCGAACAACTCGTCGATCTGCTCCTTGGTCCATCGGGCCAAGGTGATGTCTTGGTATTTGCCCTTGTCCCGCGTCTTTTGACGCTCAGAGCGAATCCAGGTGTCTTCTCGCGTCGCGAACTGCTTGCCTTCCGCGTCGAAATATCGGGCTTCGTAGGTCTGAGTCACGGCCCGCCCACCGGCGAAACCGCTCTCGACTTCGACGAGTTCCTTGAGTGACGACTTTTCGTTTACTGCGTCGCCGACAAATAGTGGACGCTCGAACGTATAGGCCGAACGCGTCCAAATAGAGTGCACGCCAGGAAGACCCTGCGGAAGGCCCGCACTACCCGGCGAACGAAGGGTGTCCATGGCGTTCACCATTAACGCCGGCGCCTGCAGTCGTCCCCAGATCGACGCCTTGGCGTAGTCCTCGTCCACGTAGAGAGGGTTCAGGTCGCCGATGACAAAAGCGAGATGATAGGCCGAATCGCGGGTGACTTCCGTCCGCCAGGCCCGACGATGTTCAAAACCCTGGCCTATTCTTTCTCGAATTCGCTCAAGTTCTTCGTCCGTGATCCGACCGTGAGTCTCCGTCATCGACATTGGTGCCCCCCGTCATTGCCCACCTAGGTGGTGCGAAATATATTATGTTCTATCACATACTATCTCCGGCGCTCACGACGCTGCGCGGTCCTCGCGTGGTCATTCGACGTTCCCGAGACGGGATTTCTGAAGCACTATGGAGTGCCCGCCACTGTGTGGCGTGACGCACAGAGAGGAGCGACATGAGCGAGAACGCGGGTCCCCTCGCCGGCATTCGAGTCGTCGACTTCAGCCATCAGGCGGCAGGGCCATGGTGCACCACGCTGCTCGGCGACATGGGCGCCGACGTCTGGAAGATCGAGAAGCCGGGACGTGGGGACGCCATTCGCTACGCGGGTGGCGCGGACCCCGCCGTCGGGAGTTATAACTTTTGGGGACTCAATCGCAACAAGCGATCCGTCGGCATCGACATCAAACACCCCGACTCTGCGGCGTTGCTCGACGAAATGGTCGCTTCGTGTGACGTGGTCGTCGAGAACTTTCGCCCGGGCGTCATGGACCGATTGGGCCTCGGCTACGAGCGTCTTTCAACCGTCAACCCGCGTCTGATCTATCTGTCGGTGACGGCATTCGGGCCCACTGGACCAATGCGCGATGCCCCCGGTATGGACCTCATTCTTGAAGCAACTTCTGGCGTCATGGGCCTGACGGGGTTTCCGGGGCAAGCACCGGTCAAGCCCGCACCGCCGATTGCGGATATCTCAACGGGCGTCTACGGCGCGCTTGGAGTCGCTCTCGCCCTCTTTCACCGCGAACGAACAGGTCGCGGCCAGCGCGTCGATCTCTCAATGCTGGAAGCGACCATCTCGATGCTCGCCGACCTGACGACGGTCTTCTTGAATACCAACGTTGAGTATCAAAAGTTTGGCTCCGGACATCCCGACGTAGTGCCCTACCAAGCATTCAACTCCTCAGATGGTTACTTCGTCGTCGCGTGCTTGACCAACGCCTTCTTCAAGAGACTGGTGGTGGCGATTGGTTCGCCGCAACTTAACGACGACGAACGCTTCAGAACCAATCACGGCCGGGTTGAACGCCGAGACGAGATCGTGGCGATTCTTCAGGAGATCTTCCTCACCAACACGCGCGATCACTGGCTCGCTCTGTGCGAAGGGGCTGACGTTCCGGCGTGCAAAGTCAATAGCTTCGGTGACGTATTCGCCATGGAGCAACTTGCGTCCCAGGGTTCGGTGGTGGACTGGTTCGACGAGAACGATGAGCCCTTTAAGACCATGAACGTCATACTCAAAATGAAAGACTCCCCTGGATCACTTCGCGTGCCTCCGCCGCGCCTCGGCGGCCACACCGACGAGGTACTACGACTCCTCGGCAAGTCCGCGAGCCAGATTGAACAGCTTCGCTCTTCGGGGGCCTGCGGCTAAAAACCGACCCATCACTGACGCGCCTTGACCAGACGGCCGACGCCGAATTACAGGTAAGGCGTCGGGCGTTACGGCGGTGCGCGTCAGTCAGTAGCTGCAACCGCCCAGACGTCACGCCGTGCGCAACACCACCAGACCGTCGACGGCCACTAAGCCTTCGGGGCCCTGAATCAAGGGGTTGATATCAATCGTGTTGATCCATGATCGCCCCGCTGCAGCCAACTGACCGACGGACACCAAGATGCCTTCGAGTTGTTCGCGATCCCACGCGCCCTGACCTCGCACGCCGTCGAGCACGCCCAGGTCATCGAATTCAGCCACGAGTTCGTTCGCGTCATCCTTGGACAAAGGTGCCAATCGTCCGCTTACTCGTTTGAGGACTTCGACGAAGATTCCACCGAGTCCAAAGGCGAGCACCGGACCGAGTTCAGACGAACCGCGAACACCGATGAACGCTTCCCCGCGTCCGAGGACCATCTCCTGCACCGCCACGACGCTCGGAAGACTCTCACGGTGAGCGAGATCACGGAGTTCTTCGACGGCGGATGAAAGTCCCGCTTGGTCGACGCCGAGACGAACCGCGTTGTGTTCGGATCGGTGCGCGAGGTCGGCCAACTTGACGACGTACGGACCGGGAAAGGGCACCTTAACGGACTCGTCGGACTCAACGACGTGGAATCGCGCTGTCGGCACGCCGACGCTCGCCAGCAACTCCATCGTGTCGCGAAAGGAAAGCATTGGCCCGATCTCCGATTCGACGGGAACGGCCGCCGGCCGCGGTTTCTCGGGCACGTCCGAAGCGGAAGTAACGTGCGCATCCTTTCGCGAACGCATGAATCGAGCCATAGTGCTGAGGCCCCGAAGGCTCCCCCGCAGCCCGTTGCCCACGCCGACCTCGTTGTCGCCACGAAGATCTTCGAGCCACTTCCCGCCGTGTCCGGCCAGCGGTGAGATGACGCCGGGCATCTCTAGGGTCTTAACGAAGTCGGCGTACAGCGTCGAGAGCACCGTGGCGCGCGTGTCCCATTCGGCGACCTGATGGAAGAAGGCAACCGCGTCGAAGGCGGGGTTGCTGGTGTACGTCTCCATCAACGTCGTGAACAGTTCATGTCGCGTCGCCGCGAAGCCCGTCGCGTCAAGCGGGTTCGCTACGGTGGTGCCCGGCAGTACTGTGCCAACCCACTCCGCCAACTCGGGCACGTCAGGGATCTCCACGTGCTCGCTGTCAGCGAGATCGGCAGCCATCGCGGCGAAGCCGCCGGTCGCGGTAATCACAAAAAGGCCCTTGACGGGAGACCACTTCTCCGGTTGTAGCTGTTCGAGGAACTGCACACGGTCAACGAGCTCGTCAACTTCGTCGGCCAGTTGAATGCCCGCCTGTTTAAACGCCTGTTCGTAGACCCACGCGTCACCGGTGAGTGAACCAGTATGCGACTTCGCCATTTTCTGGGTGCGCTCGCTACGCGCCAGCTTGATGGCAACAATCGGCTTGCCCGCCTCGCGCGCCCGAGCAGCGGCCGCGAAAAATGCGACCGGTCGACGAATCTTCTCCACGACCAGGCAGATGACGCGCGTTGCCGGATCGTCCACCAGGTAGTCGAGGTAGTCCGCCATATCGGTCACGGGCTCATTGCCGGCCGAGATCAGCATGTTGAGGCCGACGCCACCCGCGCGCCAGGCGCTCGCGCTGAAGGATTCGAGCACGGCGCCGCTGTGGCTGATGATGGATGCGCCGCCTACTCGCCGTTCAAATCGAACGAACATCGTGAGGTCGAGGAACTTCGGCACGTTGATGTAGCCCACACCGTTCGGACCAATGATCGGCATAGACCCGCGCAACCCCGCGGCTCGCAATCGATCCTGCAGTTTCACTCCCTCTCCACCAACTTCGGCGAAGCCGCCAGCGATCGTAATGAGCCCTCCCGCACCGAGCTCCGCTGCTTCTTCCGCGAGGGCGGTCGTGCGCTCGGCCGACATCATGCTGTAGACCGCGTCGACAGGCACGCCGACATCGGCCAGCGTCGGCACCGTCGGGTGGTCGTAAAACGAGTTTGAGCGGCCATTGACGAAATAGACGTCTGCGTCGCTGTTGACCGTATAGAGGCAGGATTTCGCGTAGGGGTTCGACTCGTCGGCGCCGACCATTGCAATCGTGCGCGGGTTGAAGAGACGTTCGAGTTGGCGGCGCTTTACGTCCTCGGGAATGCGGACGTCATTTGACTCGGTGAGTTCTACGTTCACGAGATCACGCTTGGACGTCGCCAGCGAGCAGCGAGCGAGCTATGACGATCCGTTGAATCTCGTTCGTACCTTCGCCAATGCATAGGAGTGGCGCGTCGCGGTAGTAGCGCTCGATGTGCCCCTCGGTGGAATAGCCGTACGCACCGTGAATTCGCATGGCGTCCGTAGCGTTCGCCAGCGCCGATTCGGAGGCGACGAGCTTGGCCATCCCCGCTTCGAGGTCACACCGGCGACCAGCGTCGAAGGCTTCAGCGGCGTTGCGCACGAGCAGCCGAGACGAGGTCACGCGACAGGCCATATCCGCGAGTTTGAGTTGAATCGCTTGATGTTCGCCAATGGGTTTGCCCATCGTGTGACGCTGACGGCTGTAGACAAGCGACGCTTCCAGGGCCGCCGCGGCCACACCCACGCCTCGAGCAGCAATGTTGATTCGTCCGAGCTCGAGCGCCCCGACAGTTTGCTGAAACCCTTTGCCCGGTTCCAGCCCTATGACCCGGTTGGCAGGAACGCGCACGTCGTCGAACACCAGCTCCACGGTGTCAACTCCCTTGTAACCCATCTTGCCCAACTGCCGCGGCACGACGTACCCATCGGATTTACGCACGACGATGAGCGTCATTCCTTTGTACCGGGGCTGCGCCTCGGGATCGGTCTTTACGAGGAGCGCCAGGCAGTTTCCGTTACCGGCGTTGGTAATCCAAGTCTTTGCCCCGTTGATGACGTATTCGTCACCTTCCAAGCGAGCAAACGTGCGAATGGCCTGAAGATCACTGCCGCAGTCCGGCTCGGTCAGGGCCAGCCCCCCTCGCCACTCGCCGGCGGCGAGCAGGGGCAGCATCTCATTTCTCTGCTCGTCAGTACCGAAACGTCGAATCAGCTCGGCCATCATCAGGTGAGAGTTCAGGACGCCGGTGAGCGAGATCCACACACCCGAGATGGCCTCAACGACTTTCGCGTACGACGAGGCCGACAGTCCAAGTCCACCAAACTCTTGGGGAATCGTGGCGCCGAAGAGCCCGAACTCACGCATCTGTTCGACCATCTCGGTCGGATACTTATCCGCGTGCTCATACTCGAGGACTTGGGGTAATACGTCTTTCTCAAGCCACTGCTTGATCACGTCTAAAAACGCGTCGACTTCGGCGTCGTTCCCCACCGCGTCAGACTTCGTCATATTCCTGACCACCCCCCAGAAGTTCAGAGCCTCTGATATTGTAATGTCGCAGACAATATACACCGGGCGTGAAGCCTTGTGCAGTGTGATGCCCCGCGAACAGCTCTCAAAGGAAAACGCTAATCGAATGAGCGAAGAGGCGCCCCAAGCCCGAACGGACGATGTTGCAGAAGAGTTATCCGAATGGATCCGCGAAAACTGGGACGCGGACATGTCGCTCGGCGAGTGGTGGGAGCGACTCGCGTTCGCTCGCTACACGGTTCCCCACTGGCCCACCGAATGGTTCGGTCGCGGTTGGACCGTAAAACAAGCTCAGGTCGTGAGGGCTACCTTTCGATCGATGAAGGTGCCGGGGCCGCCCGCGGGACTCGGCGTCATGCTCGCCGGTCCCACGCTGTTAGCTCACGGCACGCAGTCGCAGAAGGAACGCTTCCTCCCCGACATCGTGACGGGATCAAGTAATTGGTGCCAACTCTTTAGCGAGCCCGGTGCCGGTTCGGACCTCGCCTCCGTACGAACCCGCGCCGTGCACACACGCGACCACTGGGTGATAAACGGTCAAAAGGTATGGACGTCGAACGGACACGTAGCCGACCACGGCATGCTGCTCGCTCGCACCGGAGACGTCGAGCGGCGTCACCATGACCTCACCTGGTTCGCCTTCGACATGGAACAGCCTGGCATCGAGGTTCGTCCCTTGCGCGAGATGACCGGACGATCACTCTTCACCGAGGTCTTCATCGATAATGCGATAGCCAACGACGAGGACGCGGTAGGTGAGGTCGGCGCAGGATGGGACGTCGCCAGAACGACGCTGATGAACGAACGAGTCGGTCTTGGCGGCGCGGGCGGGATAGTAGGTGGCGTGCCCGGTGCTCGCGGCGGCATGCTTAAACTCCGCGCCGGTGACGCCTTCGTCACGACGGTGGGTCGAAGTTCGGGGACCTCACTCGTTATGAAGGGCCAAGCTTTTGACTTGGTGCGCCAGTTAGCGACGCAACGATCGGACTCTCTGGACGCATGTGCGCGTGATCGAGTAGCGGCCCTCTACGTCTTAGAGGAAATCGCCCAAATGACCCAACGTCGCCTCATGGCTGAGGGCGCGAGCAACCCCAACTTCACTAGTCTCGGTTCGATCACGAAGTTGTTGTCAACCCGCGCGACGAAACTGGCACGCAACGTCGGCATGTCCCTGCTCCAAGCTGAGGGCATGCTCTGGGCGAACGATCGGTCGCTGGCGGGAGTCATGCAAGAGCACTTCTTGTTCAGTCCGGCGTCGACGATCTACGGAGGTACAGATCAAATTCAGTTGAATATCATCGCTGAACGCGTCCTCGGACTCCCCCGCGATTGACTATGAAGAGAAAACGAACGCTCTGTATCATCGAGGCGTCATGATGCGTAACGATCCCTGCCAGTCAGAGGTCGAAGGACTCACCGCGTTCCTTCGGGCCGAGGTCTTTCCTCGCCAGCATGCACTTCGAGACGCCGGCGTCGCGATGTACGACGACCAGGGACATCTAAGCCCTGAGGTATTGGTCGCCTTTTCTGGGGTGCGTCGAGCGTCGGCGTCGGCCGGTTTCTACACGATGCTCTTGGCCGAAGAACTCGGCGGAGGCGGACTCGGCTTCGAAGCACTCTTCCGTCTATGGGAGACGCTCTTCGACGTGTGCGGCGCCGAGTACTGGCTCGGACATCAAGCCATCAGTCACTGGTCGAGGGGGCCCAGCCATCTTTACCAGTTGATGAACGCCGACTTTCGCGACGAGGTCTATCCCCGGTTGATGAGCGGAGAGCTCACCACATGCTTCGCTCTCTCCGAACCCGACGCCGGATCCGATATCTGGCGACTGCGCACCGTAGCCGAACGCGTGGACGGTGGATGGCTTCTCAATGGTACCAAGCAGTGGTCGACAAATGCCCCGTACGCCGACTGGTGTCTCGTCTTCGTCGTCACCGATCGCGACGCCTTCAGCCAGCACCGCGGCGGAGTGACCGGGTTCATTGTCAACATGCGCGCCGAAGGTGTCCTTCTGGAGAGCGTGATTCGCATGTTTGGTCACGCCGGAGGTGACGAAGGCATTATCAGCTTTCAGGACGCCTTCGTGCCCGACCGACAAGTCATCGGTGAGCCGGGTCAGGGACTGACCTACGCGATGTCCGGGATATCCACGGGACGTTTGTATAACAGCGCTCGGGCGATCGGGCTCGCGAAGTGGGCGGTGTCCAAAGCGCTCGACTACGCAGAAGTGCGTACGACGTTTGGCGGGCTTCTCATCGAGAATCAGGCGATCTCGTTTCCACTCGCCGACGCGGCTATGGAGATTCACGCGGCCCATTTGATGGGGCTCGATACCGCTCGCGCGCTCGATGAGGGGCGACAAGCTCGAGCCGAAGTCTCGATGACGAAAACCTATTCCATTGAGATCGCGATACGCGCGATTGACCACGCCATTCAGGTGCACGGTGCGATGGGTCTTACCAACGAACTGCACCTCACCGAAGCTTGGCAACAACTGCGACGAACGCGCATTGCCGATGGCTCGTCGGAGATGATGCGCATACAAGTTGTGAAGGCCTTGCGTCGCGACGGCATCAACTTTTAGATCAGCGCCATTGGTCGGGTACGCAGAACCTACGGCGCGAAGAGTGCGCGTAGCGCGGGTCGACTCACCTTCATCGACAGCGTCAGCGGTAGCGCGTCCACGACGACGACGCGCGTAGGAATCTCGTAGCGAGCTAAGCGACCTTCGACAAAGTGAAGCAGTTCCTCTACAGTCGGTTGCTCGGGGTTCTCGCGTAGAACCACCGCGGCGACCGGCACCGCTCCGAGACGCGCGTCGTCAAGTCCGACGACCGCCGCTTCGAGCACGGCCGGGTGCTCTTTGAAGGCTCGCTCAACTTTGGTCGGATGAACCTTGAAACCGCCACGAATGATTGCGTCGTCTACGCGGCCCTTGATCCAAAGGAATCCTTCACCATCGATTACGGCAAGGTCAGTGGTACGGACCCAGTCTCCGTTTCCGCTCGCTGCTTGTGGAGCGAGCACCTCAAGTATCCCTTCCTGACCGGGGGAAAGGACGTGAGCGTCGACGGGATCGACGGTACGCAACTGCACGCCCGGATGAGGACGGCCGCTCGATCCCACGTGCGTCTTGCCGTGTAATCGATAGTCCTCAGGCGACCAACTAGCGACAGCACCCGCGAACTCGGTGGCACCGTAGGTCGTCATAAAAGGAATGTTGAAGCGACGCTCGAACTCTTCTTGCAGCTCTGGTGGTGTCGCGGTGGTGCCACCACGCACGTAACGGAGCGAGCGCAACTGCGACGGTTCGATGTTCGCGTCGAGAATCATACGCATGGCCGTCGGATTGACTTGCCCTAAACGAACTTCGTACCGCTCCACTAAGGATGCCCATAGTTCCGGTTCGAAACGCTCCATGAGAATGACCGGTCGGCCGACGGAGAAGGCTTCGATGGACATCACTGCACCCGAGATATGCCCCACCGGATGCCATACCAGCGCTGGGCGCAACTGAGCGGACGGCGTGGGTTGACCAACGAGCCTTGCTGTGACCAACTGTCCGATCGCAGCCGCAAGATTGTCGTAGGTCAGTGTGATGCGCTTCGGCACTCCCGTCGTGCCACTCGAGAGCATCGCGACGGCGACACCGCTTCGGTCGGGCACGTCTCGATTGAGTTCGCTCTCGCGAAGTATCGTCAGCGGCGTCTCGCCCCCCGTCAACTCAACGACCGCGGCGCCGGACCTGAGTGCCGCCTCCTCCACACCGGGACGATCTAGATCTTCGCGACTGGCTGCGATCACGTGTAGCCCTAATCGCTCAATGTCGCTCGCAAGATCCTGATCGGAGAACATGGGATTCAAGGTCAGATAGCAGTGGCGAAGGGCGATCGTGGCCGCGATGAGAGCCAGGTGGGGCGGCCGGTTTCTGGTGACGATACCGACAGACAGCCCTTCTCTTCGTTCAGTGTCCCCGGTGGCGGCTTCGAGATCGGAGATAGCCGATGCCACGTAGGACCACGGTCGAACGCCGTCGTCGACGATGATGGCATTGTCGCTCCCACCTTGTTCTATGAAACCTCGAATCGAATCAGAGAGGCGGTGCGTACTCATCGACATGGAGACCAGTGTTGCTCAAAGAACGCGTCGGGAATGACGCTCGAAAAACTCAAAACTCGGGCCGATGGGCCAGTGGCCCGCCGGGTTCTTCCTCAAGCCATACGGGATCGCGCTTCTCTCGGAAAGCGGCCGGACCCTCTTGGGCATCGGGATGAAGATTCGCATGTGACATCAACATGGCGTAGCCCAAACGCAGCGCGTCGGTCATGGGCTTTTCGAGTCCCTGCCACAGGACGTATCGACTGATCGCCATGGCCGTCGGTGAGTTCTTCGCGATGAGGTGTGCCAGTTCCTTGGCGCGGTCGAGCAAGAGATCGTTCTCCACAATTTCTGTGATGAGGCCCAGGGTCAGCGCGCGCTCGGCATCGATACGTTCGTGACGGCCCATCAGGACCATGCGCAGCGCCGCTTCGTGACCGATGCGCCTGGCCAGCACCAGTGTTTCGGTCGCACTCACTTGACCCACACTGACGTGTGGGTCAAGGAACGTGGCTCGTGAAGCGCCGATAGAGAAGTCACATTCGACGACGAAGTGGAGCCCTCCCCCCGCGCAGACTCCATTCACCGCGCAAATCGTGGGCTTGGACACACCTGCCTGCAGCGGCGTAAAAGAGAGGTCACGATCGAAAACACCAGTCCTTGCTCGACCGGGACTGGCCAGCGTCCCCACGTCGGCTCCAGTGCAGAAAGCACGATCACCGCTGCCGGTCACCACGCCGACGCGAACTTCCCTCGAGTCTTCGAAGAGGCGCCAAAACTTGGCTAGCTCGACACCCATGGTCGGGGAGATGGCGTTCATGCGATCAGGGCGATTTAGCGTGACGACGACAACTGGACCGTCGACCTCAACCTCCAGCGTTTCCCAAGGTCCCGCGAGTTCCATTGAGCCCCCCAAAAATTGAGTCCCCAAAGTACTTGGAGACAACACAATATCCTATGTTACAGTGTGCCGACGGTGGCAGCCTGGGGGAGATCGCGCGGTGAGTTTCGTATCTGACCTGCGTGTCATTGGGATTATTCCGCGGCTTTTACTTCCACGTTCCTCCGTCACGTTGTCTCGGAATAGACATGGAGCGAGTACCGCTCTCGAGCAGAGAGGAGTTGCGTATGAACGTTGAACTCACGGAGGAACAAAGACTTTTACAGTCGACATCGCGACAGTTCTTGGACGAGACGCTCTCATTAGACGCGCTCCGCCATCGATCTGCGAACGATGCGGCACTGACGAGAGACTTCTGGATTCGCGCCGCCGCGCTGGGCTGGACGTCGATGTTTGTGCCCGATGACCTGGACGACCCTCTCTCCGACTCACCCGTGCGCGACCTCGCGATCGTCGCTGAGGAGGCGGGACGATCACTCGAATCTGGTTCACTTCTCGAATGCAATGTCGTCGCGTATGCCCTGGTGAACGGCGGAAGCCGCGAAGTGAAAACCCAACTCCTTCCTGGGCTTTCCAACGGGTCAATCACGGCGTCATGGGCTTTCGCTGAGGGCGTCGACGGTTGGTCGAAGTCTGACGTTCGATCCAGCGCCACCGTGGACGGCGACGAGTATGTTCTCAACGGCCAGAAGTCGACCGTCGTCGCCGCGACAAGTGCAGACTACTTTCTCGTCACCGCGTTCGTAGGCGACGACCTCGCTCAGTTCCTCGTTCCTCGCGACGCCCAAGGTGTGACGATCACGAGACTCGACGCGCTCGACCTCAGTCGAGACTTTGGCGATGTGTCGTTCCATGACGTGCGCGTCGCGAAGAGCTTTAGAGTTGGCGCGCCTGGCGAATCGGCCGATAACGCCGTTGAACGCCAGTGGCTCCTCGCCATCACCTTGCAGTGCGCACAGATGGGCGGCATGTTGGATCGCGTTTTCAATTTGACGGTCGACTACGCGCAAGACCGTTACGCCTTCGGACGACCCATCGCTTCCTACCAGGCACTCAAACATCGCTTCGCCGACCACAAAGTGTGGCTCGAGGCGGCTCTCGGCCTCTCGACCGGCCTCACCGAGGCATTCGCGAACGGCGACCCCGGTGTCACAGAACTCGCGTGCGTAGTCAAGGCCCATGTCGGCGACCGATCGGTTGAAATTATCTCGGACTGTGCGCAGATCTTTGGAGGGATCTCCATGACGTGGGAGCACGATCTCCACTTGTACTTACGCCGGGCGACGGTTGATCGAGTGCTGTACGGCTCCCCCACACAGCTCCGCGAACGACTCTGCGAACTGGTGGGGCTGTGATGACGAGCGTGAACGTAGAGGAAGCCGACGTGGAGGATCTCGAGAGTTTCAACGCCCGGGCTCGCGCGTGGGCGGTCGAGAACCTCCCCGTGGCCGTCGACAACGTCCAGGCCCGAGCGGACGCCGAAGACCACGTCAAGCAGGTCGCGAAAGCACGTCGAACGCAGCGCCTCATTTTCGATGGCGGCTTCGCTGGACTTCGTTATCCCAAGGAGTATGGCGGACAGGGACTCACGCGAGAACATCAGTTGGCCTGGCGCGAGGTGACGTCGGACCGGGACATCGGCTGTCTCAGCCACCTCAAGGTGACCCACGGCATCATGGGACCCACGTTGCTTGATTTCGGCACCGAGGAGCAGAAGCAGCGACACATCCCGGCGATGCTGCGCGGTGACGAGTTGTGGGTGCAGTTCCTCTCCGAACCGAACGCTGGATCGGACCTCGCGTCACTACTGACTCGCGCGCAACGTGAAGGTGACGTGTACATACTCAACGGTTCGAAGATCTGGAGCACGTTCGCTCACGTGTCGGACTATGCACTCGTTCTTTCGCGAACTAATCTGGACGTGCCCAAGCACAGTGGACTGTCGATGCTGATTCTGCCCATTCGCAGCAAGGGCGTGACCCTTCGCACCATTCAACTGGCCACTGGGAGCGCGGAGTTCTGTGAGGAGTTCTTCGACGACGTGTTCATCCCGGTGAGCGACATCGTCGGTCAAGAGAACGACGGGTGGAGCGTCGTGATGCGACTGTTCTTCCACGAGAGAAACATGGTCGGTGGGAATAGCCTGAACGACCAGGACGCCGCAGGCGTCGGCGAGAGTGCGGTGAGCACGGAAGAACAACTCCTCGCCTTAGCTCGTTCGGTGGGCAACTCGAAGGACTCGCACACACGCCAACTAATCGGCGAAGCGCTGGTCTTAGACCGCCTGGCCGATTACACGATCCAGCGTGTCAACGCTCTGATGAAGTCGGGCGCCATGCCCGGTCCGGGGGCGTCGATCGTGAAGCTGATGAGGTCGCTGTCGAAGTACCGCTTCAAAGAGATCGCTCTCGAGGTCGGTGGAGCACACGTGGTGCTGAGCGGCCCCGACGATGAAGTGGGCGGACACGGACACCGGTGGCTCGTCGCGCGCATCGGCACCATCGCCGGCGGCAGTAGCGAAATGCAGCGCAACGCCATAAGCGAACGAGTGCTGGGGCTTCCTCGCGATCATTCGCCGGATACTCAACTTCCCTTCCGTGACGTGCTCGCCCAACGCCAGCGCTAGGGCGGGTGGCTCAGTTGACCAGTCCTCACGACGTCGAAGATCTTGAGAGTTTCTCCAATCGCGCGCGAACTTGGGTTGTGCAGAATCTTCCGGCGATTGCGGACCGCGCGAATCCCTTCGGCGGCGAGGACCACGCCACGCAGGTCGCCAAAGCTCGGCGTCTGCAGCGCCTTGTCTTCGACGGCGGATTCGCCGGCCTTCGCTACCCCAAGGAGTACGGGGGTCAAGGACTGACTCGCGACCACCAACTAGCGTGGCGTGAGGTCACCGCCGACCGCGACCTCGGCCCACTCAGGTACTTCAAGGTGACTCTCGGCATCATGGGTCCCACGCTGCTCGACTTCGGCGAGGAAGAAGCCAAGCGTCAACACATTCCCGCCATGCTGCGAGGCGAGGAGCTGTGGGTTCAGTTTCTTTCTGAGCCCAGCGCTGGATCGGATCTCGCGTCCCTTCTCACTCGAGCTCAGAGAGACGGCGACGCGTACGTCGTCAACGGTTCCAAAACCTGGAGCACGTTCGCACAGTTCGCCGACTTCGCCATGCTTCTCGCACGAACCAACGTCGACGTGCCCAAGCACAGCGGACTGACCATGCTCCTACTTCCCACTCACCGTGAGGGCGTGACGATGCGACCAATTCGATTGGTCACCGGCAGCGCCGAGTTCTGTGAGGAGTTCTTCGACGACGTGGTCGTTCCCGCGACCGACATCGTGGGTCAGGAGAACGACGGATGGAACGTAGTGATGCGACTGTTCTTTCACGAGAGAAACAACAGTGGCGACAACAGCCTGAACGATCAGGCCATCGCGGGCATAGGCGAGAGCACAGAGGATCCTCAGGGCAAACTCCTCGCTCTGGCTCGCTCCGTTGGCAAGTCAAAGGATTCCCACACCCGTCAGCTGGTCGCGGAGGCATTGATTCTTGAGCGACTGATCGATCCGACGGTTGCGCGAATAAATGCACTGTTGAAGTCCGGCTCGATGCCGGGACCCGGCGCCTCCATCGTGAAGTACGTGCGATCGGTCACCAAGTATCGAATAAAGGAGATCGCCCTCGAGTTCGGCGGCGCGCGGACGGTGCTTGACAGTTCTGACGAGGCGGGTGGACACGGGCAACGATGGCTCACGGCTCGGATAAAAACTATCGCCGGCGGAACCACTGAAATGCAACGCACGGCCATCAGCGAACGAGTGATGGGATTGCCACGCGATCCGTCGCCCGATACTCAACTACCCTTTCGCGACGTGCTTGCCCGACGTAAGCGCTAAAACGTCCCGGCGTCTCTCCTACGTCGCATTACCACCAGTGTCGAAGTCGGGCTGAGCGTCACCCAATAGCGGAGGGCTTCCAAGGGGAACTCTCGCCTCTCCGTGGAAGCGCCAAGGAAGGCCCACCAAACGGCGCCGGCCCCAGAGCGGATGCGTCACGTGGGTGAAGAAGTCCTCTTCGGCGAGAACTTCGTCGTTCGCCAAGTCGTGCGTGGAGAGCACCGGCGAAGCGGCGATCCCTTGCCCTTGTAAAAGTAAGGTCAAGGCGATCGCGTCGCGTTCGATGATGAGCGCCTGAAGATCGGTGTCCAGCGCACTCTGACTGCGCCATCGTTCTTCCGCAGTCGAGTACTCGACGGCCTCGAGCGACTCGGGATTGTCAAGGACGCTCTTCAAAGACGTCCACTGGTCATCGGTGGCCACAGAGAGAGCCAGCCAGCGCTTATCGGCCGTCGCGTAGATCGCGTTCGGCGAGAACGGGAACTGGTGATTCGTCCCGTCCTCGGGCGAGGCGTCTCGCCCGAGGGAAGCGGCCGCAATGAACTCATTGACTCGAGCCGCGACCAGTTCCACCATGGAGAGATCGACGGCGGCGCCACGCCGTCCGTGCGGACCGAGCGCCCAGGCGGCGACGATGGCGGCCACCGCGTAGCCCGTCTGGAGGTCGGCCCATGCCATGTCGACGTTGGCAACGTTGCCCTCGGTCGTTTGCGTGAGATACGCAATGGGCGACGCATTGACGATGTTGTAGGCGTAGGCCCGAAAGTCTGACCACGGCCCGGTCTGTCCGAACCCCGTCGAACTTAGTGCGAGCAGCGTCGGCCGTGAGAGGTGGAGCGATCGAGAGTCCAACTTCAGTTTGCGTGCACGACTGGTACCCAGGTTCTCCATGAGCACGTCGGAGTCGTCGAGGATCGAAGCGAGCCCTTCGACATCGCTGTCATATTTGATCAAGCGGCTCCGTTTGGAGTGATTCATACCCGAGAAGAAGACGTTTCGATCGGGACCCTCGACGTCGTCGATGTAGGGACCGCGACGGCGGTAGGTGTCGAGTCGATCGGGGTCCTCCAACTTCATCACCGACGCCCCCATCGCTCCCAACACCGAACCCCCCAACGGCATCGCGAGCACTTGGCTGATCTCCGTCACTCGTAGGCCCTCCAAACGGTAGGACTGACGGCCCATGCTGGACTCGTCCTCGCCCTGCTCGATCTCGAAGGGCGCGTCGACAATCTGCGCTTGAGCACCGTCAACGTCGACGGGCGTCAAGGCGTGTCTCGCCAGAACCTGCTTTGACGTGAGGAACTCCTCAGGCGTCAGCATCGCCGACGCTGGCACTCCCTTCGCCTGAAGTATCGACTCACACTCGAATTTCGAACGAGTGCCACACCATTCGTTCACGAGTTCGACGATCGTTGGCGCGTGCTCCACTCGCAGCGCGCTCGTCCCATACTCCGTCGCCAGTTCGGGCCTACCGATTGCCTCGGCGGTGCCGACCCACTGATGTTGTTCCATGGCCGAGATGCGAATCAGACCGTCACGACATCGAAAGTTGCCTGCGGGGGCGCCATTTCGCGCCGCACCCGACGCGGCGCGATTGTGAAAGAGCTCCTGTAAGCAACTGAGAACCGGGCCGGTCGAGATTACGGCTTCCTGCGCGGAGACGTCGGCGTGAACGGGGCGCTCACTCCCGCGATGACGGTCGAGGGCGTGCAGGGCGGCCACCACCACGGCCTGGCCGGCGGATAGCAACGCCTGGCTGCCCGCCAGCGTCAAATGTTGATTCGTCGATGGATCGATGACCGCGGTCATCAGGCCACTCGCCGCGGAGATCGTGAGGTCCGATCCAAGCCACTCGCGCCGAGATCCCGAGACGCCAAAGCCGCTCAACGTGACCCAAACGGAGCGATTCGTCTCGTCCACGTACTTGACGTACTCATCGGCGTTCCCCGGCAACAACGCCGGCGGACGTACCACCCGATCCACGAGCACGATGTCAAAGTCGCCACTGCCCAGCAACGTGTTCACGTCGTCGAGGACGCGAACATCTTTGGCACGGTCCAAGATCGTTCGTTGCAAGTGCGACAAGTTCCCGACGTCGCTGATATCGAAATTGGTCGCGTCGTCGCTCGAGGTCGGTCCTACGACTTTGGTAACGCTTGCCCCCAGCGTTGCGAGGAACGACGAAGCGAACGAACCACCGACCCCGTCACCGATCTCCAACACCTTCAGTCCGTCGAGAAACACTGATTACCCATCTTTAGTTTGGATCTCCACAAGGTCACTCAACTGGCCCCAGCGTTCGGCCAATACTTCTCGTCATCGCGCGACGGCGAGAGGGAAGCGCACTGTCGCGAGCTTCGAACCGTGCATCCGCGAAGTGCATCATGCGGCGGAGTCCTTCACGGAACCGCCAAGGTAGGACTCGATGACCTGTGGCGACGCTAGGACCTCTTCGGGCGTCCCCGAGGCCAAGTAACGGCCACTGGCCATTGCGAAGGCGCGTGAACAGGTGTCCGAGATAAAGGAGATGTCGTGGTCCACGACGACCACCGTGATCTGACAATCGCGAAGATCGTTCATGATCTCTCGCAAGTGAATCCGCTCTTCACTGGAGCTGCCCGACGTGGGCTCATCGAGCAACAGCATCTTTGGCTTTGCGGCGAGTGCGCGTACGATGTCGACCACCTTCTGGTGGCCATACGCCATTTCGCGAATCGCGTGGTTGCGGAACTCTTTGAGACCGTGTCGCTCGAGTAACTCGTCGGCCACACGGACCTCTTCGCGATCTGCTCTAATCGTTCTGGGTAACGCCAAGGCGCATCCCACGAGACCTACGGGTCGCCACGTCGATCGCCCAAGGAGAACGTAGTCGATCACCGTGAAGGATCGAAAAGTCTCAGCAATTTGGAACGTTCGCGCGATGCCTCGAGAAGCGATACGCCGGCTCGAGAGCCGATCAATGCGTTCGCCTTCGAAGTGTACGGACCCCGAATTGGGGCGCGCGACTCCCGAAACGCAGTTGAGCAGAGTCGTCTTGCCCGCACCATTGGGCCCGATCACGCCAAACGTCTCTCCGGGGAAGACGTCAAAGGAGACTTCCTCGACGGCGAAGATACCGCCAAAGTGCCGCGAGAGCGTGTCGATGCTTAGGACCGCGGTCTGTTCCATCTACTACTCTCCCATCACGGCGGCTTGAATCTTGGTTTGGCTCATCTCCTCGGAACTGCCTTCGCCGATGACCGAACCCCCTTCGAGCAGATAGTAATAATCGACGACCTCGGCGATGGCACTGGCGGCCTGGTCGACGAGCAGTATTGAAATGCCTTGAGCATCCCGCACCATCTTCAGCTGAGCGACGATCTCCTGGGTGGCGATGGGCGATAACCCGAGAGAAAGTTCGTCGACGAGCAGGAGTTCCGGCTTGCGACACACGGCGAGCGCGATGCCGAGTAGCTGGCGTTCACCGCCGCTGAGCTGCCCGCCCTTCCTCGTCACGATCTTCTTAAGGCCCTCGAACTGCTCCAGGCACTCCTCCATTCGACCCGCGCTGATGCCGTCGGCCTTGAAGTGTTCTCGCACCGTTAACGAAGGGAAGACCTTGAAACGCTCCGGTACCAAGACAATCCCTCTTCGCCCGCTACGACGGGGCGACGAGCGGATGATTTCCTCGCCCTTCCACTTCACCGAGCCGCGAACCCGCACGCGCTCCGCCGGGACAAAGCCCGCGATCGCTTGCAGCGTCGACGTCTTTCCCGCGCCATTGCGACCAACGATGGCCACGATCGAGCCGGGCTCAATCACGAGATTGACGTGTTGAACTCCCTGTGCACCATTGCGGTACGTGACCGACACGTCCGTCATCGCCAACAGTGGCTCGCCCGACAACGCTCTCGTACGTGCCGCAGGAACGATGGGCGCGACAATCTCAATACTCTCTGCTGCAGCATGATCATTCGATTCAACGGCCACCGAGGCGGGCGATGAAAATTCCTGCGACCGATGTCGGCGACCGCGCGCGAGTCGACGGACAATCCGCCGTCCGATGCCCGCTAATCCGTCGGGTTCAAAGAGCAAGATCGCTACCAAGACGACACCGTAGACCAGAGTCTCGACCGTCCCCTGATTGGAAGTGAGCCAGTTATTGAGAGAGCCCCCTTGCGGCGCCAAGTTGGCCAAATGTTGCAGGCCCACCGGTAGATACGTAATCGCCGCGGCGCCGATCAGCACGCCGATTGGTGAGCCAACCCCGCCCAGGAACACCATGACCACGAGACTGATGCCCAACGTGAGTGAGTAGGTGCTGTACGCCACCAGTCCAATGAGGTAGGCAAACAGCGAGCCAGCCAGCGCCGTAACAGCGGAACTTCCGACGAAGGCGAAGAGTCGCCACTTTTCGACATTGATGCCGATGACGCCGGTTGCCAAGGGATCTTCGTGGATCGCTCGCCAAATATTCCCGGGCGCGAATCGATAGAGATTGCCCAATACGAGAATCACAAGAAGGAGACAGACGATGACCACGACGAAGCTCGCGCGGCTACCTCCGAGATTCCAGCTGCCGATGCGCATGGCTGGCGGATAAAAGCCGGACTTTTCTCCTTGGTAGTCCTGCGCCCAGAATGCGAAGATCTGCTGGAAGGCGAGCGTCGTAAGTACAAGATAGAGACCAGAGACTCGAAGGGCCGGGATCGCAACTATCAGCCCGAAGATGGCTCCCACGACCATGCTCAAGATGATCGGAATAGGAAAATAGTGAAGAGGAGTGTTCCGAGTAAAGGCGGTGGTGTAGGAGCCCACGCCCAAGAAGGCCGCCCCCCCAATGGAGATCTGCCCCGCCTTGCCAATGAGCCAGTCCTGACCGATGGCCGCGATCGCGTAGACCACCACGGTGCTCGCGAGGAAGAGATCGTAACTACTTCCGACGAAGAATTCGAGGACAATCGCTGCGGCGACGATGAGATATAGGTAGATGGTCGACCCTCGAAGCGCGCGACCGAAGAACCCCGGGCGCGACGACGACGTTGTGTCACTAGGGATGAGGTACCTGTCCGACGGGCCAACAGCGATCACGTCATCAAATTCGGACAACGTCGCGACTCCCGAACAGGCCGCGTGGGCGAACGAGCAATACGAACAGCAGCACGGTGTAGGCGATGACGCTCTGCCACTGTCCGCCCACGGTGATACCAATCAATGTCTGGAGCAGTGCTACCAACACAGCCCCGATGAACGCTCCGGCAAACGAATCCAGTCCTCCCAAGATGATGACGGGAAAGACGGCAAGTCCCACGGCTGGAAGATGCACCGGGTCGAGGCCATTGCTCACGGCGTACGCGATGCCGCCCGCACCGGCCAGCGCCGCACCGATTGCCCAGGCCATCGCCGAGATGCGGGTCACGTGAATACCCGAATAGGCCGCGAGTGACGGAGCGTCGGCGACCGCTCTCATCTGAGTGCCCATACGGGTGTAACGAATGATGATCGCCACCGCAACGCACAAAATGATGGCCAGAAAGACGATGAATTCGTCAATGTCGTTGTAGAAGAACGTCCCGAAGAGTTTCTTGGGTTCATACGGGAACACCAGAGGGAGGAGCAATGGATTGGCGCCCCAGATCAAATAGCCAATTCCCTGAAACGTGGTCGAAAGACCGATCGTGGCGATAGCGACGATGAATGGCGGCACACCGACCATTCGAGAAAACACGAGTTGATAGGTGAGCCATCCGAGGACACCGGCGATGATGATGGAGACGATGATCGCCGGATAAAGCGGCACGTGCCACGAAGTGATCATCGAGTAGAAGACTGACGCCCCAATAAGCATGTAGGCGCCTTGGGCGAAGCTGAGCACCTTGGTGGCCCGGAAAAGAATGACGAAACCCGAAGCGACTAGCGCATAGATCGCCGCGAGAGTAATCGTCCCGACGACAATGTTGGACCACTCAGATGGCACGACGACCCAGCTCCGAGTGCTTCAGGCCGATTATCTCGTCACTGAATTTCACTTGTTATCATCCTTCAAGCTCTCTACGAGTATTCCCCCGCACGGGATCATCAGCACGCCCAGAAGACTTCACCACTTCGTGCCCCGCTCCACCTGAGACGATAGGCATCTGCCTCATTGTGCAACCACGAGGCGTACCACAAGTAATTCGAGGGTGCGCGAGTCAACCAATTTTCATTGGCTGGGGAATTGACCTCGGTCAACTCGCGCACCCTCTTACAACTTTGATTGAGGATCCTCATCCCCAATCTTGTTCTGATAGATCTATGCCTTACCCATCGCGAGCGGACCTTCGATGAGCGTGACACCGCTCGAGGCCCGGTAGCCGTAGATGTATTGAGCGTTGAACAGCACGTGGTCAGTCTTGGTGTAACCCGCGCTGTTGACGATGCCCGGCAGGGCAACCGTTGTCTTGTCCAGTGAGACATCCAACTGCGTGCTGGTGCAGTTGCCCTTATTTGCCTTCACGCAGCTCTTGAGAGCAGCAACCAAGTCCTGGGCGGCGATCCACGCTTGTGCTTGCTGTCCGCTGTTCAAGTTGGCGTCGCCAGTGACGCCGACGGTTGCCATTTCTTTCACGTAGAGCTTGACTGACGCAGCCGTGCCCGTAGAGGACACGAATCGGTTCGCCGACAATGCGTAGTAGTTCGGGTCGGTCAATGTTGAGAGACCGTCGTAGTCGGCGTCTTGGCTGATAATCGGGCCAGTAAAGCCGTCGGTCCTCGCGTCCTCAACAAAGGCCGCATTCTCAGATGATGCGAGCTCCATGGTGATGACGTTGGGACCGGTCGCCACCAAAGCCGCGACCTGTGCCGCCGTCGGTGGAGTGCCATCGCCGGGAGCGGTGACTGACGAGGTTACCGTCCAGCCCTTCGCTTTTGCCAACGTCTGCACCTGTGCCGCGAAGGCGTCCGGGCCGGGAATGTCCGACACCAAAATGCCGATCTTGGGCGTCGCCGTCACCACGGTGGGAATGAAATTGATCAGCGGCTGGGCCGTCGTAATCTCAGGCGGGTTGCGGTCGAAGAGGTACGGCTCGACCGGGCTCACCTGATTCGCAAGAGCGGCGAAGCAGGTCATCGGCACCTTCGCTTTCGCCGCATACGTACCGTTCCCACCACAAAAGGTCGTGAGCGTGCTTCCCGTCACGAAGACCGGCTTCTCTGCAAGCAACTCTTTCATGTTGGAAATCGACGTCGACAGCGTGAACTGGTCGTCCAGCAGTTTGAACACGATCTTGTGCCCATCGATGCCGCCCGCTTTGTTGACGGCGTCGAAGGTGGAGCCGAAGCCGTCCTTGACGTAGCCACCGAAGGCTGCCAACGCGCCGGACAGGTCCTCGTCCGCACCAATGATGAAGGGAGCCTTCTTGGCACTTGCTCCCGCCGGATTGCTGGCCGATATTCCTATTGCGACCAGTGAACTCGCTGTCACCAACGAAGCGACACCCACTCTTACGAGCATCCCCTTCGGGTGTCGACGCCTTCCGCTACGAAAATTCATTACTTTCCCCCCACTTGTAGAAATAGATACAGTGCGTGACTGTAATGCTTACGACAGTATCTGTCAAGTACACCCCCGCACGAAAAACACCTTGATATTGCTGTGCAACGCCGTGATCTTTGAACCGCTTCCCTTCATAACGCGCAATACGACGCAAGAGAAAAGCAACGACGCTGGCACACCTAAGAACGTAGTGACGATTACTTCAACACGCTGGTCGCCTCGATCACCCCTTGCTGGGGCTGGCCACTTTCTCTTCGTCTCGAAGTCGAAAGAGCCCTCCGTCAATGACCACATCGTCATTCTGAGTCGTCGTACGAAATCGAAAGCTGCCCGGCAATTGATCGGAGGCGTCCCACATCGAAATCGTGAGACTGTCGCCCGGGAAGACCGGCTTCGAAAAGCGTGCGCTCATCGAACCAAAACGTGCGGGATCCGAATCGGAGAGCGAGTGAAGCAATCCTCGTCCCGTGAATCCGTAGGTGCAGAGCCCGTGGAGGATGGGTCTTGGAAAACCGGCACGAGCGGCAAAGGATGGATCGGAGTGCAATGGGTTTCGATCGCCCGAAAGCCGATACAGGAGCGCTTGATCAGTGCGAGTGTCGTACGTCACGACCACGTCGGGTGAGGATGTGGGCATCGGCTCTGACGAAAGGGTCGACACGTTATCTCCGCTCAAGTCTTTAGGACCGCCAAAACCGCCGCCACCTCTGATGAAGAGTCCCATGCGCGCGCCAAAAAGAACTTCGTCCGATGTGGTGTCATGGCCCTCGGTCTCGAGGACGACCAGACAGCCCGAGCCTTTATCGAGGATGCCGAGCAGCGTGGTCGTGACCGAGACCAATCCTGCCGCTGGAAGAGAGCCGAATAGGGTGACCGACTGCTCGCCGTGCACCAGTTTGCTCCGATCGACCGTACTTAAGTCGACGACGCCCTTGAGGTTGGGGCTGAGGACGCTCGCGAAGGTTGGGAGAACGCGTTGAACGACGCCTTTCGAGTTTTCGGTCGTAAATGCGAGTTCAAAACCAACGGGATCAATGGTGCCCGCACCAACGCCGATCGCGTAAAGGAGGGTGTCGCGTACGTCCCACTCTCGCGGTGCTGGTTGCGACTTCGTTCCGACTTCGCCGATAGTTGAATCCACCGATCACGCCCCCCCATCCAATCGTGGTGCAAATTTTGAGGGGCTGATCAGCATCATCAGATCACCTGCTCGCGCCCAACCACTTAGCAGCCCATTCAGTTTCTCGGCGTTCCAAGCAACGGAATAAACTCCTCCTCAATACTGTATCGTCATATATCAAGCGAACAATGGGGCTCGCAAGAGCGATTGGACCGAGAGGGCTTCACAGCACAGTGCGATCACATTCGACTTGGCAAAGTATCAAAGGCGGCAATGTGGCTGGAGAGTGCACCAATGAACTTCGAAGCTTCGTTCTGCCATCCACCGGTGACGGGTCATCATGCCTCAAAATATTGAGGAAAGGATTGACTCCGTAACATAAATCGTAAGATTCTGTCCAATAAAAGACGTCAAGGGAGCAAGTAAAACATGGTTAACACTGAAAGACTCACTGACGTCGGACATGAACTTGATGCACCTCCGTGGCGCCGTTTCGAGTCCACATTGATGGCCACTTCCAAGTCCATTCGACGCGCTTATGATCTTCTTTTCGCCGAAATCGGACTCAATCTTTCCGAAGCCTGTCTCCTCGAATATGTCGTAGAACACGGGCCGATGTCTCAAACGCAGGTAGCCGAGAGTATCGGTATGGGTCGAGCTCCCGCCGGCACAATCGTCGACAATCTCAGCAATCGCTCGCTCTTGCGCCGCACCCCCGACGCTACGGACCGTCGCGTATGGCTGCTCACGGCCACCGACGAAGGAAACAAACTTGCCGAGCGCATTGGAGAGGTGGACAAAGATCTCCGAACAATCATGCGACGGGGTCTCAGCCAAGTCGAGCGTGAGGTATTGGCCGACATCCTCTTGCGCGTGCAGGCCAATCTCGCCGGCGTCTTATCCACTCAATCGACCTGACGACCAACAGACTTGACTTCTCGTTGGAAGTCGAAACGGGAGATTGGCGCCGGAACGGGCCTACGATCAACGAGAACGAGAACGACTCGATGATGAGGGCCGAAGTACACTTCGCAGACAATCCTTGAACTGATTGCAACGAAGCGGAACGGCATCACTCGAAAGGATCACGGTGCGCCAACCTCGAGTCGCGGAACTGGTCGCCTCGGACCTGCGAAAGCAGATTCTCGACGGAGAAATACGCCAGGACTCGACGCTGCCGAGACAGGAAGAACTACAAGCCCGTTACGGTGTGAGTCTCCCTTCGATTCGTGAAGCGCTGCGAATTCTTGAGAGCGAGGGTCTGATCACCGTGCGCCGGGGCAACCTCGGAGGCGCCGTCGTTCATCTTCCGACGATGCGCAGTTTCGTGTACATGCAGTCGTTGTTGCTTCAGTCACGACGAACCGCCTTGAGCGATGTCGCTCTCGCCCTGCAGAGATTCGAGCCGACGTGCGCGGCGATGTGCGCAGAACGTCCCGACCACGCAACGTCACTGATTCCTGTGCTCGAAGCCCTTCTACGAGAGCAGCGTGAAGTCATTGACGCAGATCTAAAAGAGTTCAATCGTGTGGCTCGACGATTCCACAGTGCCATCGTCGAGCAGTGCGGCAACGACACGATTCGATTGACAGTTGGTGGATGGGTCTCGCTCTGGTCAGCCCATGAGGAGTCGTGGTCGAACTTGGCAGGTGCGATGTCCAAGGTCTCATTCGAGATGAGGCGCCAAGTCTGTGAAAGCCATGAACGAATTGCACAAGCCATCTTCAATGGTGAACCGGAGGAAGCTCGCCGACTCATGGCCGGGCACTTGGCGGCCGCGCAGCAGCACCATTTTTCCGTCGACATTCGTACCGGAGTGGATGCGACGCTCCTCCTCGGATCGACGACGCTTTCGACGTCGTAGAGATCTCCAGCGATCACCACGCCTCCGAAGCAACCAGCCGAATTTCTCAAATCTCGAGATGTTCCGCCAGTAAGTTGCGGTGGTATACGGCATCACCCAAGAGAACTTCGGACGTTTTGGCTCGGCGCAAAAAGAGATGCCCGTCGTTATCCCACGTAAATCCCACCCCCCCGTGGATCTGAATATTCTCTGCCGCGGCGTGGGTAAAGACGTCGGAGCAGTATGACTTGGCCATCGACGCCGCAACGACAGCGTCATCGTCCATACCTTCATCGACCGTCCACGCCGCGTAGCGCGCGACGACACCGGCCGATTCGGTTTCGAGATACAACGTGGCGCACTTATGCTTGATCGCTTGGAAACTCCCAATGAAACGACCGAATTGTTGACGAGTCTTCGCGTACTCCACACTGATCTCGAGGAGCCGTTTTGCCCCACCCACTTGTTCACCGCTGAGAGAGATTGTCGCCGTAACGAGCAGTTTCCTGAGCCACTCTTGGGTGTGGCCCGCCGCGCCGATTAATCGCGCGGGAGCCGCAGCAAAGGTAAGTTGCGACTGCTTGCGAGTGGCGTCCATCACCTCAAGCGGCGCTTTGGTGACTCCCTCTGCGGAGCCCTCAACTGCAAAGAGACTTAACCCCTGGCTCGTCATCGCGGGAACGAGAATGAGTTCGGCCACGCTTCCATCGGTGACGTACGGCTTGACGCCGCTCACTGTCCAGTGCTCGCCGTCGAGTTGGGCGCGAGTGGCAACGTTCTCAAACGACCAAGACTCATCTGACTCGACGAGGGCGACGGTGGCGATGAGATCCCCCGATGCGATGCGTGGGAGGTACTCGGCCTTGGCGGACTCGTCATCCGATTGGAGGAGAAGCCCTGCGGCGAGAGCCACTGTTGAAAAATATGGGCCGCCGTATAGAGAGCGGCCCAGTTCTTCGAAGACAATCAGTTGTTCGATCATCCCGAATCCAGAACCGCCGAACCGTTCGGGCAATGAAAGTCCCTGCAAACCAAGTTGCTCTGCCATCATGCGCCACACGTCGCGGTCAAAGCCGTCCTCGGTGTCCATCGCCTCACGAATGACCGATATCGGCGATTTTGCTTCGAGAAACGACCGGACGCTGTCGCGTAGAGCCGCTAGGTCCTCATCAGAGGAGACGCTCGTTGTCAGTGACACAGTGGCTCCTTTTGGCCCGGACGGCATTTTTCCATCATTGTAATCTATGTAACATTACGGTCGTCGTCAACGTTGGACGCATCGAGAAGGCGCGTACGTGCTTCTGACTGAACCTTCGCGGAGAGAGGACTGAGACGTGACTGACACGAGGTCGACGGTGAGCGCATCACCAATGTCCCAGCCCCTCGAGGGCGTTCGAGTCGTCGTTCTTGGGGAGTTGCCCGCTGGCGTGATCGCGGGATCCTTGCTGAGCGATTTGGGGGCCGAGGTTATTCGCGTGTCATCTCCCCGGGGCGACGACACGCTCGCGCAACGACCGCCGGTCGTCAATAACGCGAGTCTCGCGTGGTCGATAATTGCGCGTTCATCCAAAAGCGCAACCTGCGACATCGACCATGAGGAGGGCGCCCAACTGCTGCGCCAACTTCTCGAACAAGTCGACGTGATCATCGAGTCTTTCGGACCGAGAGGTCTCGAAGGATATGGGCTCAACCCAACAACATTTCCAGCGGCCGTGGTGCTGGTACGAATCAGCGCGTACGGCCAGGATGGGCCGTACAGCACTTACCCTGGCGACGACCTCACTTCCCTTGCCTTCTCCGGGATCGCGCACTTGACCGGTCATCGGGGCGGTGCTCCCGTACCTTTGGCGACAGCAATCGCTGACTACCTATGCGCAGTTGCGTGTTCTCAGGCCATCATTTCCGCGCTGGTGGGCCGAGTAGAGAGCGGGCACGGTGACGTCATTGACGCGTCGCTCTACGGTGCCGCCCTACGCATTACGGAGTGGGCGATTCCTGCCGCGGACCGATTGGGCACGAACAGGACACGGGAAGGAAATTTCCCGCGCAACGCAGCGCCACTCGGCGTGTACTCATCAAAAGATGATCAGTATGTCGCCATCGTGGGCGGCACCGACGCCAACTTTCAACGTCTGGTTGACGCCATGCAGGATCCAGTGATCAGCGATCCTCGCTTCGAGACTCCGTCGCAACGATCGCAGCAGGCCGACGAACTGAACGCACTCGTTCGAGCGTGGGCCGCGACGCTGACGATCGAAGAACTCGAAGCCAAGTGCCTAGCGAGCGGCGTCCCCTTCGGTCGTGTCTACACCGCTCGGGATTTGTCGACTGATCCGCACTTCATCGAGCGCGGCGACCTGACGACGGTAGAGGACCCGAGCGTCGGCCCGGTAATCCAACCTTCACCGTATCCACTCTTCGTGGGCTCCCCGACACCGCCGCCGGTGGCCCCGAGCGCGTCGGGTGAGGACAATGAGTATGTCTGGTGCGAACTCACGGGACTGACCGCCGATGAATTACACGCCAACGAATCGAGCGGAAGGATCTGAGATGAGCGCCCCAAGCGTCGATTCGCCATCAAGTACCCGCCGTCCCCTTGAGGGCATCACCGTCCTCGAACTTGGCAGTCGTATCGCGTCGGTGTTCGCTTCGGGCATCTTGGCGGAGCAGGGAGCTACCGTCATCAAAGTTGAGGATCCTTCCGGCGGTGACGTGCTGCGCACCATTAACCCCTTCGATGGTCCACAGTCACTCTTCTTCGCGGCCGAGGACCGAAATCGCAAGAGCGTGACGCTTAACTTGCGCCACCCAACCGGTCAAGAACTCTTTCGCGAACTCGCCAACAAGGCGAACGTCCTCTGCGAGAACTTTCGTCCCGGCACGATGGAGCGCTGGCACTTGGGTCCCGCCGACGTGAATCCGAATCTCGTCTACGCCCGCGTCTCTGTCTTCGGCCAAGACGGACCCTACTCCGAACGACCCGGTCTCGATCTCCTCGGCGTGGGGTACGGGGGCCTGCTCTATATGACGGGCCCAGCGGACCAGCCGCCTGTGAAGTCCTCAGTAACTATTTCGGATCACATCACCGCGATGTTTCTCTCGCAGGCGGTGACCGCGGCGCTCTACCGACAGCGAATGACTGGAGATACGAGCGGAGTGGTCATCGACGCGTCGCTCTATGGATCGATTCTTCGCACCCTCGAAGCCACACTTGCCGAGTATGCGGCGACCGGCATCGCGCCCGCGCGCGGGCGATCGCGCCCCTTCGACAGCGCTCCTTCGGGACTATTCGAGACAGCCGATAGCGCTTGGATCGCCGTATCGGGCGGTTCGGACGCAGCGTTCGCCAATGTTGCGCGCCTCCTTGGCCGGACGCAGTGGATCGAAGACCCGCTCTTCACGTCAATGCAGTCACGATTCGAAAACGCTGCGTCACTGAACACCGTTCTGCGTGCCTGGCTGAAGGAACGTACCAGTGACGAGGCCATCGCGCAGCTGCGTGAGTTCGACGTGCCGGTCAGCCGCGTGAACTCCCCCGTTGATCTGCTCAATGATCCCCACATCGTGGCGCGCAACGACCTCCCAGATTTCAACGATCACGTCCTCGGACCCGTACGTCTACCCGCGCCGTATCCGCGATTCGCCAGCTTCGTCGCTCCGCGAGAAGGCGCGCCCACGCTGGGTGAGCACAACCGTGAAGTGTGGGGCGAACTGGTCGGTATCCCGAACGCTCGACTCGATACCTTGAAGGACGAGGGCGTTATCTAACTCGTCGGTGCTGCGGGTACGTCTTTCGCTTTCGCGTGTGATTTGCGCCACGCCTCGACCGCCTCGCCATGCTCAGGCAATGAACGTGACACCTCCTCATACGCCAACGCCAAGTCGAGCACGTCGCGCGACGCCGTCTTGATCAGTTGGTTGATGGCGGCCTTGGTCGCCCGCGTGGCGTACGGCGGCTGTCTCTTCAGCGATGTCGCCAGCTTCTCCACTTCGCCGTCCAACTCCTCTACGGAAACGACGTTAAATATCATGCCGATGCGCGCCGCCTCGTGCGCGTCGATGATGCGTCCGGTCAACAGAAGTTCCTTCGCGCGTTGAGGGCCAATCAGCAAAGGAAGGATGAGGGCGACACCATCCCCGGCCACGGCCCCCAGGTTAACGTGTGTGTCGCCAAACTTGGAATTGTCCGAAGCGATCGTGATGTCGGCGAGCAGCGCAATGGTGAGGCCTAGGCCGACGGCCGCACCGTTCACACGTGCGATAATCGGCTTCTCCGTTGCGAGAATGGAGTCCACCAGCCGCGCGCCTCGACGGCGAACGCGCGTGTCGGCCTTCGACCCAAAGGTGCCGATATCGCCACCGGCGCAGAAGGCGCCTGGCGAACCGGTGATGATGATCACACGCGTCGACTCTTCCTCATCGCAGGCTTGAAATGCTTGCGTGAGCGCAACTACCGAAGCAGCGTCGAGCGCGTTCCTTTTCTCTGGTGCATGCAGGGTGATGTGAGAGACGCCGTCGCCCCCGTGATCGATCAAGATCCGCTCACTCATGATCTTCCTTTCGTTGACATCGCCTACCTCCATCTCTCGCCCTCAGAGCAGTTTGACTCCAAATATCACGTTCGATCCGCGGATGCGACCCGAGGCTCGGGTGGTAACTGCAGAACTTGATCGGCGATCGTGTTGCGCTGAATCTCTGACGTGCCCGCCGCGATCGTGCATGAGCGGTAGTACAGATACTCGCGCGAGCGGCGACTCTCCTCCGTGACACCACCCAGGCCCAACATTCTCAGCGAGACATCGTGCATTCTCTGGGAGAGTTCGCTCCAATACAACTTGATGAGTGATCCAGTGGGACCCGGTTCCCCGGTGCGTTCGAGGGAGTCGAGCGCTGATTTGAGATGAATGCGGTAGATCCCGAGTTCGCAGAACGCTTTCGCGAGCGCTTGTCGGGTGACTTCGTCGACTTTTTCGGTGCGCGCTTGACGCAAGAGTTCCTCCAGCAGTCGGCTGTGGTTGATCAGCTGACGAGGCGACGAAGTCCGCTCATGTCCGATTGTGGTGCGCATCACCTTCCAACCTTCCGTTGGGTCGCCCACGACTTGATCGTCAGGCACGAAGGCGTCGTCGAAAAACACTTCGCAGAACTCTGCACTACCCGTCAGTTGTCGAAGCGGCTGGGTTTTCACGCCGTCTTGATGCATATTGAGTAAGAAGTAGCCAATCTGGCGTCGCTCGTTGGGTTCACTCGTCCGTGCGAGGAGCACGCCGTAGTCCGCGTAGTGGCCATAACTCGTCCAGATCTTCTGGCCCGAGATTCGCCACCCTCCGGGTACCTTGGTCGCCTTCGTTCTCATCGAGCCAAGGTCCGAACCGGCGTCGGGTTCGCTAAAGAGCTGGCACCAATGATCTTCGGCGGTGAGGATCCTTGCAAGGTAGGCCTCCTTCTGTTCGGGGGTGCCCCACTGCAAAAGGACCGGCCCCGCCAGGTTCACGCCCACACGATTCAAAATCTCCGGAGCGTCCGCCAACGCCATTTCCTCTTGGACGATGTAGTTATCGATCAAGCTCAGACCGCGACCACCCCACTCAATGGGCCAATGCACGCCCACCAGATGGGCGTCGGCGAGTGAACGTTGCCAGCGTCGTTGATACTCAACCTGGTCGTCCAGCGATTCCGGCATGGGATCACGAACGCAGTTCTCGTCCATCCACGATCGCACCTCTTGTCGAAACCGTTCCTGGGTTTCGGAAAAACCGAGATTCATTGTCACGAGGTGATCTCCCACATAATCGCTGGCTCAACCGACACGAGAACAACTACACCAAGGCTCATCGGTCGCCGATTGCACGAAGGGAGCGAAGAGCGCATCATTGACAGTCCTCCATTCGCCATCTTTGTAATAATACCGAGCCCGACCTTAGCCGCACATCGTTGAGCCGCAAGAACAATTAGCAGTCATCCAGCCAAGCCGAGGACAATGCTTTATAGGATAGGATGACTCGCCAATCGAGATGCGTCGAACTCGCACCGTGGGTCACAGGAGGGTTGCGTGGCTGTTGACCAAGTGAATTTCTCGGGTTTCGGCGGCTTGCGTTTGGTAGCTGATGTTCGAGGAGATCCAGACGCGAACCCCGTCCTCTTCTTGCACGGCGCCGGACAGACTCGACACGCTTGGGGCCGCACCGCCGGCGCCGTCGCCGCGAACGGATGGCGCGCAGTATCACTCGATATGCGAGGACACGGCGAGAGTGACTGGGCGCCGGACGGGGATTACTCGTTTGCGGCCTTTGTCGCAGACTGCGCAGCCGTAGTGCAACAACTTGGCAGACCGTCGGTTCTCGTCGGTGCGTCGCTCGGAGGCATCACTTCGTTGATAGCGGAAGGCACTGCGGTCGGGGAATTTTCTGTGGGTCTGGTTCTCGTCGACATCACCTCTCACACCAACCCCAGCGGCGTCGCACGGATTCGCAACTTCATGCGCTCGGGCGTCGATGGCTTCGATAGCCTCGATGACGCCGCGCGCGCTATCGCGGAATACACCCCTCAGCGACGGCGCCAAGCTAGTCCAGACGGGCTACGCAAGGTCCTGCGCGAACGCGACGGACGCTGGTATTGGCATTGGGATCCCAACTTCATCGCCGCCAGTCGGAAGGCTGCCCTGGATAGCGAGCCGGGCCAGTTTCGTGGCGTCACCCTCCGGGAAATCACCATTCCCACCATGCTGGTGCGGGGAATGATGAGCGACGTGGTCACGGATGAGGGTGTCAGTCACCTCTTGTCGCTGATCCCCTCGATTGAAGTCGTCGATGTGGAGGGCGCATCCCACATGGTTGCCGGAGATAAAAATGACGCCTTTAGTGACGCAATTCTTTCCTTTCTCGATCACAAAATAGGTCATTCCTTAGAGGGCACCGTCCCTCACCCGACGAGCTCATGAAGTTTTCGCGTCGGCGACATTCGCTACCGATACTCCGATGGCAATGACATCGCGAACGAGACAATGACAGAGACCGACGCAACCTCTCGCGTAAGGCTGATCGAGCACGACAGCGTCCTCGAAGTGCGGCTCAATCGACCGGAGAAACTCAACGCAATAGACGACGACATGCTCACTGAGTTGATTGCCGCCGGCGAGGGTCTCGCTCGCAACGGGAAAGTTCGCGCAGTAGTCCTCTCCGGGGAGGGTCGGGGCTTTTGCTCGGGTCGCGATCTCGCCGTCCTTTCGAACACCGATCGGCCCCGCGTTCCGGAACGCTCGCCCGATCGAATTGCGAATCGCAGTCAGCACGTCGCGTGGCTATGGTCCGAACTGCCAATGCCGGTCATTGCCGCCCTCCAGGGCGTTGTCTTCGGCGGCGGTCTGCAGATCGCACTTGGTGCGGACATTCGCATCGTGAGTTCCGACGCGAGGCTCTCGGCACTCGAGATCCGTTGGGGACTCGTGCCTGATATCACGGGCACCTACACCCTCCCTCGATTGGTGGGTCTGGACGTCGCGAAGGAAATGACATGGACTGGACGAGTCGTCAGCGGCGAAGAAGCCGTTCGCCTCGGACTGGCAACAAGGCTGGCCGAGGATCCCCGCGCAGAAGCCTTGATGCTTGCGCAATCTATTGCGTCACAAAATCCCGAAGCGGTGCGCGCGGCGAAGCGACTATTGAGCGAATCACTCACGCGGACCCCCGAAGTGCAGTTTCTCGATGAGGAGTCCACCATCGCCTTGCTCCGAGGTACGAAAAATCAGTTGGAGTCCGTTACGGCCTACGTCGAAAAACGTTCGCCGACGTACGACGATCTTCCCGATATCTAAAAACGCGGGGCCGCGTCTCCTGCCGTGATCGCTCGGTCCTAGTATGCCTAGTCAACCAGGTCAATGGAAGGGCTCCGCTAATGAGTACATCGAATGCGGCCCGCTTCGACAAAGTTGTACCCAACCAATCGCCAAAGTTGACGTCGATCGTCTCGGACGCGCTTCGTCGAAAGATCGTTTCGGGCGAACTCGCCGAAGGAGACAATCTTCCTCCCGAACCCGATCTGGTCGCGCAGTTCGGTGTTTCTCGACCCACGCTTCGTGAAGCGCTGCGCATATTGGAGTCCGAGTCACTAATTCGAACGCGACGGGGCTCGCGCGCCGGGGCTGAGGTCTGTGCACCGAAGGTCGAAACGTCTGCTCGCTACATGGGTTTCGTATTGCAGCACGAGGGCGTCACCGTTGATGACGTGTTACAAGCGCGAATGATCCTCGAACCACCACTGGCCGGACTCGCCGCTGCGAATTGTGACAAGGCGACGATTGTCGAACTACGTCGAGCTCTCGAGGCGGAAGAGGCGGCTCTGTCCAGCCGAGCGTCGTACGCGGAGGCGTCGATCCACTTCCACGAAGTCGTCGTGAACTTGGCGGGAATCAGGACGTTGTCGCTGACTGTTCGCCAGTACAACTGGGTGTTGGGACGCCTGATGGAAGAGGTCCGTTCCCACGACTCTGGGGTCACCACTGGTGATCCAAAATCTCACTCGGCCCACGCTCGATTTGTCGATCTCGTGGCCGCCGGAAAGGTTCAGGAGGCAGAGTCCTATTGGCGAGCGCACGTCGAACACGTCGGTCAGCGACTACTTGAGGGACGAAGCGGCTCTAAAGTTGTTGACCTCTTTACCTAGCGGCGAGTGTGCCGGGCCGCCATCACCGGTAAATTCTCCGTGTCTTCCACCGAGTGCACTGAGTTAGTCTTGTGTTACGGTTCCTCTGAACTATTGAGAGGGAAAGCGATATGCCCGATCCGACGTATGGAAAAATCACGGACGAAAAGTTGGCGCAACTCAAAAGCCGCATCGGTATTGAGGTGGACGAGACAAACTTCGAACCCGTGAGCGACGCGGACGCCGCCGACTGGAAACCCCGATTCCTCGGTTTTAACCACGAAGTCACGCCCGACGCGATCCGCCACTTCGTCGAAGGATACGGCGACGACAATCCCCTCTACTGTGACGGTGAAGCCGCCGCTCAGACCATGTGGGGTGGCCAGATCGCGCCACCGACCTTCATTTGGTCGATGTATTTAAATCCCGACGAGAAGAGTTTGACCTTAGGCGGTGGCGACGAGGCGCCGCGCTACCTAACGGACGAGGCGCGACTGCGACTCGAAGGCGACCCGATCCGCGGCACGGGTGCATTGCAGTCGAACCTGGAGTACGAATTTTACAATCCGCTACGACCGGGCGATCAGCTCTTCACGAAACGAACGCTGTTGTCCGTCAAGGACAAGCCCAGTGCCTGGGGCGGCCGAGCCGTGCACGTCACGTGGGGCGTCGTGAGTTGGAATCAAGACCGCGAGATCGTCCACCTCCAACGTGGCACGTGGGTGCGCGCCGAACGACGCGAACGCACCGATGAGAAGGCGGTGCAACCCGCCCCCGATCCCTACACCGATGAGCAGATCGCCGAGATTGACGCGGCCTACGCGAGCGAAGTGCGCCGCGGTTCAAGTCCGCGCCACTTCGAAGAAGTGGTCGTTGGTGAGGAGTTGCCGCTGCGCGTTAAGGGGCCGCTGCGCGTCACAGACCTTATTGTGTGGCACGGCGGTTTTGGTCAGGCGTTCCTCACGAGGGCGTTTCGACTGGGTTACGAAGTGCGACGGGAGAGCCCCGGCCTCTACAGCCCCAACTCGCTCAACGTGCCCGACATCGTGCAGCGAATGCACTGGGACCCGGAGTGGGCGGCGAAAGTAGGCGCGGCCGCCTGTTACGACTACGGAGCGTTACGTGAGACGTGGCTAAGCCAACTCGTCAATGACTGGGCGGGTGACGCGTCGTGGATCAAAAGTCTCAACGTTCAACACCGGAAGTTCAACTACATCGGCGACACGACGTGGCTCAAGGGGCGTGTTGCATCGAAGACACAGTTCGATGATCGCGCCGAGGTCGTGCTCAACGTATGGTGTGAAAATCAGCGCGGGATGATTACCTCGCCCGCGGAGGCGACAGTGATCGTGCCTTCGAAGAAAACCGGAGTCGTACTTCCAAAGCCAACGGAGAAGGATCCGCTCGATCTCCTACGCTCGGAAATCGCTCGACTGCGCGATCAAGAAGAAGCGATTGGTCAGTGACTGAAGTTACTCCACTCAACCCG
>Ga0182030_10002047_pt1 | contig 42585 bp, 35 predicted proteins | sample 812S3MmetaG_FD_121299 | JGI IMG/M metagenome (GOLD analysis project Ga0182030, IMG submission 121299) | Permafrost microbial communities from Stordalen Mire, Sweden - 812S3M metaG (Illumina Assembly) | ecosystem: Environmental > Terrestrial > Soil > Wetlands > Permafrost | place: Sweden... | reverse complement strand
TGGCAGCGGTGGAGCAAGCTCGGCCTTCCCGGTTGCTTTCGCGGAAGCTCCGCTCTTCACAACCGTTTTTTTCTTGGATCGTCTCGCCATGGAATCCCAGCAATGAGGATGAACTCTTTCCGCCCTCAGAAAAGCAAATGTTGCATTCGGTTATCGCGCGTCCGTCTCATGGAACTGCACCCACTCGCAAAACTAGACAGGGTTTGTTTGATAACCAAAGAGCGTGAAGTACCAGGCAAAGTTGGCCTGCACAAATCTCACCGTGTCTTTCCCCAAAATATCAAGATAGTCATTCTTGAGCGGCTCCACTTTCGGACGAATTTCATGGAGTCCTGCAATGCCGTAGGCTTGGTCATCCTCCTGGGTCACCTGGGCAACATCGTTGAAATTGTGCTGGAATTCCGTGACGCCCAGATAGGCGTAAACCTTCTGCAAAGTTTGCTTCGGCTGGGCTGCAATATCTTCGTAGCGGATAAACAGAATCTTCTTATTCCACCCCCGTTGATGGATTTCGATCAACCGGTCCAAGGCCAGACCGACCGGGGGAGTTTGCAGATGCATCATGGCCCTTTTGAGGGTGGTCGTGCCGCTGAGATTATTATGGTTTTCGATGGGCCGATGCTTGTCGGGGTTTTGACGGAACTTCTTTTCCATCGAAGCGAGGATTTGTCTCAAGTCCCGCACCATGCAGATGATTTTGGGTTCCTCATCAAAAATCAGGCTTAAGAGATCGAAGTGAACACCCCAACCGCGCGATTTATCCAGCACGTAGGGCTTGTCGGTCAACGCCTTGAAATAGGCGTCCATTCCCGCCCGGCTAAAAGCAAGAAAGGCCTTTTTCATCGCAGCACCATCCTGCGCCTTGAATTCCGGGCTGTTGGTATAATTGAGCCGCGCACCAAAGACCAGTTCCAGTAATCCCGAAGTCGGCGTGACATAGAAATCAGGATTTTGCGCGAGGATGTTTTGCAAAAGAGTCGATCCCGCCCGTGGCATTGAACTCTGGTAGAAAATCCTGGGGATGACAGTGGCAGGCATAATGAACTGAGGATTGAAAGGAAGATTGCCGCTTTACTCAAGCACGAACCGGTCTTTTTCTCTTTGCCAGTCCTTATTATCTTTTTAATCGGGGAACCAAAGCCAGCGCCACCGCGTCAAAAATATCCATGCGGTAGTCTTCGCTCTCGGGCGCTGATCTCTCCAGTTGCGTTTGGAGCTTGGAAGAAGTGATTGGTCTCTTGCCTTGATTTTGGAGAAGCTTTGCTCAGCATGTTCTTATGCTGAATTGGGCCGATCTGTGTTGTTTGCTCACGATCTTTATCGGGACAGTCAATGGTTTCGGGGCCGCCTTCGCACAAAAGGTCGGATGGGGCGTGGTTACCTCTTTTACCATTGGAGGGTTGCTGCTTGGCATCGGCGTGGGATTTATTTTCAGTAAGATGGCATATGCCCTCTTAAGGTCGAAAAGGCTACCCGGTACCGCACAGACCATTCTTTATATTTTCACTCCATTTGCGGGGCTGTTAGTTGTAGTATTCATTCCGGTTTTTCTGGCAGATGTCATTTACAGGTAAACTGGATTCAAACTATACCACTACCCGCTCTTGCCCAATCTTGAAGAGACGCCTTAGCTTAGGCGTATGGGAGGCTCTGCTTCATTCCGGCTGCATAAGGCTTTCGTCGTCCCGGCATTCCTCGCGGGGGCGCTTGTTCTCTTCCTCGCGTTTTTCTATTTCTTTGGCGGTTGGACTTTGAGCGCGCCTGCTGACCTGACTCTTTGCAACGGCGACGAACCGCAGACCCTCGACCCCGGCATCGTCACCGGCCAGCTTGAGGGACGCATCTGCCTCGCGCTCTTCGAGGGCCTGACCACGCGCAATGCCAAGGGCGACATCATCCCCGGCCAGGCCGAGAGATGGGAGCACTCGCCCGACGGCCTAACCTACACGTTCCATCTTCGGTCCGGCATCAAGTGGAGCAACGGCGATCCGCTGACCGCCTCCGATTTTGTCAATTCGTGGGAGAGGACGCTGAATCCCGTAACTCACTCGGAGTATTCCTATCAGCTCTATTATCTGGTCAACGGTGAGGCATATGGAACCGGCAAGCTCAACGATTTTTCTCAGGTCGGCGTGAAGGCTCCCGATGAGCACACGCTGGTAATCACCCTCTCCCATCCGACCGCCTACTTTCTAGAGCTTACTTCATTTCAAACGCTGTGTCCGGTTCATCTGGCTACGGTGAAAAAATATGGGAGAGATTGGGTCAAGCCGGGCCGGATGGTGAGTAATGGTCCTTACGTCCTCAAGGAATGGCGATTCAAAGACTATATTTTGGTTGAGGCGAATCCCTATTACTGGCGGCCCGTGCCTGTCCATCGGATCAAAGTTCTACCGACCAATAACGCGATGACCTGTTTCAATATTTTCTACTCGCACAAGGCTGATCTCATTTTGGATACGCGGAGCGTTCCATCGATCTTGAAGCACGACATCAAGGAAGAGCCCTATTCTCACTCGAATCCATTCGGCGCCACCTCGTTCATTCGCTTTAATGTCAAGCGCAAGCCCTTCGACGATCCGAGAGTGCGCAAAGCGTTGGCCTTGGCGTTGGACAAACAAGACATCGTCACCAAGATCACACGCGCTGGCGAGCCGATCGCCAATTCACTTTGCCCGCCCGGCTATCACGGTTACACCGCGCCACGGGGACTGGTGTATGATCCGGCCGAGGCTCGCCGATTGCTGGCCGAGGCGGGATATCCCGGCGGTAGGGGTTTTCCTGATGTTAATCTGCTCTATGCGACGCGTGGTGCCGAACCTCAGCAAGTTGCCACGGAAATGCAGGCCCTGTGGAAACGCGACCTCGGCATCGCTTCGATTCATCTGCGCGGCCAGGAGTGGGGGGTGTATCTCAACACCCAGCAAATGGTCGATTTCGACCTGAGCCTTTCCGCATGGATCGGGGACTACAACGATCCGCAGACCTTCATCGACATGTTCGTTACCGACGGCGGCAACAATCAGACCGGCTGGAGCGATCCTCAGTACGACCAGATGCTGGCGAAGTCGGAAAGCACGGCTGATCCCGCCCAGCGCATGCAAATCCTGAGCAACATGGAAAAAATTCTCGTAGAGGATGAAGTGCCGGTCATCCCTGTTTATTTTTGGGTCGGCATCTCGCTTTACTTTTCCGACAAAGTGGGCGGTTTCGAGCCGAATTTCGTCGACGACCATCGCTGGGGTGAATTTTACATTCCGGGGAAGAAACCATGACCGCGCTCATCCTCCGGCGTTTGGTTCTGTCGATCCCGGTCCTTTTCATCGTCATCACGCTCACGTTCTTGCTTGTGCGTAGCGCGCCGGGCAGTCCGTTTGCCAGTGAGAAAAAGATTCCCAAAGAGATTAGGGAACAGCTCGAGAAAGAGTACGATCTCAACGGCCCTCTCTGGCATCAATATGCCCAATACATGTGGAAAGTGGGGCACGGTGATCTCAGCATCTCGACCCAGTATCGCAATCGCACGGTCAACGAAATCATCGCGCAGACGCTGCCCGTTTCGGTGACGCTCGGCTCCATGGCCTATTTTCTGGCGCTGCTTTTCGGCATCACCTGCGGCGGGTGGGCGGCCATCCGACACAACGAGTGGGGCGACCGGTCTCTCATGCTCATCGCGCTGCTTGGCATTTCTATTCCGACATTCGTCTCCGCGCCAGTAATGGTCATGATTTTTGCGATCAAACTTCACCTGCTTCCCGTCGCGGGTTGGGGTTCACCCGACCAAATTATTCTTCCTGCGATCTGCCTTTCCATTCCATTTGCCGCCACCATCGCGCGACTCACCCGCGGCAGCCTGTTGGAAGTGCTCAAGCTCGACTTCATCCGCACCGCCCGCGCCAAGGGTCTCTCGGAGGACGCTGTTCTCTTCCGCCACGCGCTCAAGGTCGCAATTCTTCCCGTCATCGGTTATTGCGGACCCGCTGCCGCCGGCATACTCACCGGGTCTATTGTCATCGAAACGCTCTTCGGTATTCCAGGCATCGGACCCTTCTTCGTCAATAGCGCGCTCGATCTTGACCCGTTCGTAACCTCCGGTGTCGTGCTGGTTTTCAGTTCCTTCCTCATCCTCTTCAACCTCCTTGCCGACATCCTCTACTTCGTGGTTGATCGCCGCGTGAAACTTGAATGAAGACGCTCGATCTTTTCTTTAGGGTGGTGAAACAAGACCTGTTTCTCCTCGTCTGCGGTGTGTTCCTGATCGTCGTTGTGAGCCTCGCTTTTGTCGGGATTTATTTTACCGGCTATACCTACGACCAGATTACGGACGCCTCCCTGTTGCCACCCTCTTACGCGCATTGGTTCGGCACTGACGTCAACGGCCACGACCTGCTCACCCGAACGCTTTACGGCGCGCAAATCTCGCTCTTCGTCGCCGCGATGGGGACGATCGTGAGCCTTACCGTCGGCGTTACCTACGGTATGATCAGCGGCTACGCGGGTGGCCGCGTCGACAACCTTATGATGCGCGTGGTTGAAATCATCTATTCCCTGCCCACGCTGGTCCTGGTCATCGTCCTGGTCACCACGCTCGACGGTCCCGTTGCGAGCCTGCTCAAGAGTACGGGCCTGACGTTATTTCCTCCCCGGCTAGTCCTCATCGTGCTTTTCCTGGGACTTACCGAATGGCTCACCATGGCGCGGATCATTCGCGGCCAGGTCCTTGTGCTTAAAGAACAGGCGTTTGTGCAGGCTTCGTCGGCGCTCGGCCAATCGCATCCGCGGATTCTCTGGCAGCATCTCCTTCCCAACCTGAGCGGCTTGATCGTCATCTACCTCACGCTGACCATCCCTGCCATCATGCTCGATGAATCGTTCATGAGCTTCCTTGGCGTCGGCGTGCCAGCGCCCCTGGCGAGTTGGGGAACTCTCGTCTCAGATGCAGCTTCATTAATCAACCCGATCAAGCTTTACTGGTGGATGCTCATTTTTCCCGGCGGACTCATGACCCTCACCCTGCTCGCCCTGAATTTTCTCGGTGACGGATTGCGTGACGCGCTTGATCCGCGTGTTAGAAAGTAGAAAGACCAAAACATTATGCCCATTGACCGCATGATCCCCGACTTGCAGGCCTCCTTTGCCTGCGAAGACGTTCGCGTCGAAGCCAGCGGCGCCCACACCATCGTGGGCATCGTGAACTTCATCGGCGCGCCGACCCTCCCCATCCAAGTCATCAAGCTTTGCATCTGGACGCGCTGGTCTTCCGGCGTCGGCCAGTTCGAGCAGGTGACCCGACTTATTGCGCCCGACGAGGAAACCGTTCTCGCCTCGGCGACGACCCAATTCCAGTTGGGCAACGAGGAAAGCCATACCACCAACGTCAATATTTTTGGCGGACTCCAATTCAAGGAGGCCGGCGCGCATCACGTCGAGATTATTCTCGATGGCGAATTGAAACTCCATTATCCGCTGCGCGTGATCCTGATGCAGCCACCGCCGCAACAAGCCTAGTCGTAGCGCCCGATCATGAGTTTTTGGAATCATCTGGTTGATCGCTTTCGCGGCGGCGACGGAGACGAAATCGATTGGGAGGCGCTCCTGATTGAAGCCGATCTCGGTGTGAAGCTCGCCACGGAATGGGTGGAAGAAATCAAGGATGCCGGCCTCGCCCGCTCACCTGAAAAAGCGGAGGTCTTCCTGCGGGGAAAAATGGTGAAACTTGTCCGTATCCCGCCGCCTTTGCCGATCAAGCAGAAGCCGGAGGTGATTCTGCTCATCGGAGTGAACGGCAGTGGCAAGACCACTACCGCCGCGAAGCTTGGCTGGCGAGCCCGGCAGGAAGGGCGCACCGTCCATCTCGGCGCCGCCGATACCTTTCGCGCCGCCGCTGCGGAGCAACTCGAAGCATGGGGCGCGCGCTTGGAGATTCCCGTCACCAGTGCAGCGCCGGGAACCGATCCCGCCAGCGTGGCCGTGCGTTCGCTCCTGGTCGCGCAGGAATCCAAGACGGACTTGCTCATCATCGACACTGCCGGACGTCAGGCCAACAAGCGCAACCTGCTGCTCGAACTCGGTAAGATCAAACGAAGTCTCCAGAAAAAAGTCGAGACCGTTCCGCATCACACCTGGCTCGTCGCCGATGGCACGACTGGTACCGGTGTGCTTTCGCAGGCGAAGGAATTTCACGAAGCCATCGGCTTGACCGGACTCATCGTCACGAAGCTCGACGGTTCGGCGCGCGGGGGCATGGTCGCGGCGGTCCGTGCTGAAGTGGGACTTCCCACCTATTACCTGGGCCGTGGCGAAAAGCCGGAAGACCTGAAACGATTCAATGCAGCCGAATTTGTCGAAAGCTTCTTTGGTGAATGATAAACGTTATCTCCGTCGTGCCTTGGAACTGGCTCAGCGTGGTTCAGGCCTGACGCTGCCCAATCCCCGCGTCGGCGCGGTGCTGGTGCGCGGAGGCCGGATCATCGGCGAGGGTTATCATCAACGTGCGGGCACGCCGCACGCCGAAGTCCATGCCGTCGCCGACGCGAAGAAGCACGGTCATTCTGTGGTTGCCGCGACTCTCTATGTCACATTGGAACCGTGTTCGACTCACGGCCGCACACCGCCCTGTACGGAGCTGATTCTCCGCGAAAAAATCGCGCGCGTGGTCTTCGCGGCCACCGATCCGAACCCGGTTCACGCGGGCGCGGCCATGCGGCTGCTTCGCTCTGCGGGCGTGGAGGTCTCCTCCGGTTTGCTGGCTGATGAAGCGACCGCGCTCAATCGCGATTTCAACTGGTGGATCGTCCGACGCCGTCCCTGGGTCGTAGCGAAAATCGCTTTGTCGCTGGATGGACGCATCGTGGCGCCGGCTGGCGATGCCCGCTGGGTGACTTCCTCCGCCGCGAGGATCGTCGCCCATGAGTTGCGTTGGGAATCGGACGCCATCCTGATCGGCGCGGAAACGGTGCGGCAGGACAATCCCCGCCTCACGGTCCGCCTGCCCAGCCGAAAAAACAAAGTCCAACCATGGCGTATCGTCGTCACCCGCTCCGGAGAACTGCCGCGACAATTGCACCTTTTCTCGGATCGGCATCGCGACCGTACGCTCGTTTTTCAAAATCAGCCACTCGATGAAATCATCGCGGCGCTTGGTGCCTGTGACATCACGCATCTGTTCATCGAGGGTGGTGGCCAACTTTTGACCGAGGCGTTGCAAAGAAATCTCGTTAACGAAATCGCCTTCTTCATCACTCCTTCCATGATGGGAACCCTTCCGCGCGCATTAAAAAAACTCGATACGCCGCTTTGTTTGCGAGAGGTGAGTTATCAATCCGTCGGCCCGGATCTTCTTTGCCGCGGCTTGCTTTAGGTAGGGATGTCAGTCCCTGCCGTCCCTACTCGCGCGGAAAGGTAACGGTAAAAACCGAGCCTTGGCCCGGTTGGCTACTGACTGTGGCCGCGCCACCATGGGCGTCCACGAACGCTTTCACGAGACTGAGGCCCAGGCCGAGTCCGCGCTGGGAACGGCTTTTGTCGGCGCGATAAAGACGGTCCCAGATCCGGGGGAGATCGTCGGCGTCGATGCCGATGCCGGAATCACGTATAGTGATGCGCACTTCCTTGGGGAGAAAATCGGCGGCGATTTCAACGCGGCCATCGTTGGACGTATATTTGAGTGCGTTGTCGAGCAGGTTGCCGAGCAGAAGCTGGAGCCGGTTGCGGTCTGCGGTGATTTGTCCGGCGGGATCGATGGTCGCGCTGATCGTGATGTTTTTGTCCTGGGCAACATCGTCGTAGAGTTCGATCAGGACGTTTACCACGGGCTTCAGCGGAAAGGTCTGCAGGTCGAGCTTGAGCGCGCCGGCCTGGACTTCGGAAATGTCCATGATGGTGCAGAGCATGGCGTTGAGCCGCTCGGCTTCCTCGACCGCGTCGGCGAGGGCCTCCTTGATCTGGGCGGGGTCTTCGTTCTGAAGCGCGAGTTGCGCGCCGGTCTGAAGCCGGGTGAGCGGGGTGCGAAGATCATGGGCGACGTTGTCGAGCGAATCGCGCATCGCACCGATGAGCGCTTCGTTGCGCTCGAGCATTCGGTTGAAGAGCGTGACAAGCTCGTTGAGTTCGTCCTCGGTGTGCGGGTCGGCCACGCGCGCATGCAAGTTGCCGGTTTGAATGATCGAACGGACTGCGCCGATGATTGCCCGGATTGGGCCGAGCGCACGGTAGGTGATAAAAGCACCGCCGCAAAAACCGAACGCGACCATGGGGACCATCACGAAAAGGAAGATGACGCGAAAATGGCGCAGTAGATCATCGCGATCTTCGGTGGTGCGGCCGACCTCCATGATGGAGTCGTCGGGGAGTCGGGCACGGGCGATGGTCCAGACCATGCCCGGTTCGGAAGAGGCGATGGGGCTGAACCAGTCAGTGTCCCGGGGGGCCAAGCCGTTGCCGAGACGGGTGAGCATGGCTTCGTCCTTCTGTGGCGACTGGATAAATATCGTCTGGTGGGTGGCGCTCAGCACTTGGATAAAAGTCGATTCCTTTTCCCATCTGCTTTGGCTTTGGAAATGGGCCGCGATGGCCTCAGTGCCGCCTTGCAGGTACCACGCGCGGCAGTCAACCAGTTTGGTGCGGACAATTTCCCGGTCGCTTTCGCGGAGTTCGCGCATGAGAAGAATGTAGGCCAGCGAGAAAAGCAGAAAGGCCCCGGCGATAAAGAAGGCGGTGTACCAGAGGTTCAGGCGAAGACTGAAGCCAAGGGGCTGGATGAGGGGACGGCGTGGCAGACTTGCGCACTCTTTTTGGTCGGTCGATTCGGTGGTCGAGCCGGTTGGTTTTCGGGGAGCGAGCATGGGGAAGGGTAAAGGGTAAAAGGAAGAGGGTAAAAGGACGAAACCGGCGGCAGTTTCCTTTGTGATCGGTCCCTTTACCTTTTTGCTTTCTCCTTTTCCCTTCTAGGGCAACCGCAGGCTATAGCCTGCGCCGCGAAGCGTATGGATAAGCTTCGGCTCGAAGTCGCGGTCGATCTTGTTGCGGAGCCGGCAGACCAAAACATCGACGACATTGGTCTGGGGGTCGAAGTGGTAATTCCAGACGTGTTCGAGAATCATCGTCTTGGAGACGACCTTGTTCTGGTTGCGGAGGAGGTATTCCAGGAGGAGGAATTCGCGGGCCTGAAGTTCGATCTTGGTTGTGCCGCGCCAGACTTCACGAGTGAGAAGGTCCATCTTGAGATCGGCGAAGGTGAGGCTGGTGACGATTGCGGCCGAGCCGGAACGCCGGATGAGCGCCTGCAGGCGGGCGAGCAGTTCGGCGAAGGAGAAGGGCTTGGTCAGGTAATCGTCGCCGCCGCGCTGGAGGCCCGTGATGCGGTCGTCGACCGAGCGTTTGGCGCTGAGAATGAGAACGGGAATCTTGATCTGCGCGGCGCGCCAGCGTTCGATCACACCGAGACCGTCGAGTTTTGGAAGCATCAGGTCGACGATCGCGGCGTCGTAGGTATTTTTTCGGCCCATTTCACATCCTTCCTCGCCATTCGAACTGATATCGACGAGGTAATTCGCCTCGCGAAGGCCTTTGGCGACGAAGGTGGCTATTTTGGCGTCATCTTCTAGAAGGAGGATTTTCATGCTTGTGTACGAGTGACTTAATTTATCATGAACGCCTTTTTCGCCACGTTACAAGTGGCTCATCTTTGCCCATTTGCCGGAGCGATCCGCTGCGTTATGCTTTTTGTAAAGCAACCCCTTTTGACTAAAAATGGGTTAACCAGACCAAAAATCAACTTTTTTAACCCGGTATCAGAGATCTTTGCAAAAATCTTTCTGGTCGTTTTTGGCAAGCCGGAGTTTAGCAACAACCCGAGCATGTCGAGCACACGTGCTGCGGGATCGGTTGCCGATCCCGCTTTTGGGTGAAAAAATAAGCGAATCAGGCGAATGGAGCGGCACGAAATGGCCTCCCTTACGAATAGGAAAGAGAGTCGAGATCGTGTTACGTGTCATTTCAGCAGTATTGCACGGACATATCCGAACGCAGGAGCACTGCATGTCCTCCATGCCTACGGTAGCCAAAAATTATCGGCCTTTAGCCGCGTTTCTAAGCGCGGGCTACTTGCTCGCCGGTTTGGCTGGAGATGCGGGCGCGGGTTGCGCGGAAGTATTTGCGGGAACCGGGACAGCAGCAGGCGCGGGAGTCGTTGGCGACGTGGCCGGGACGGTTGGCAGTCCGGCGGAGTTAGTCGGAGCGGCTGGTACTACGGCGGGTGTGGCGGTCGAGGTGGGCGGCTTGATGGGTTCGCCGGGTTTGCTCAGTTCCTGTTGAACGGGCGATCCTTTTTCCATCATGGCAGCCCGGTGGGAGTAAAGCCGGGCGAGCAAGATGCTCAACGAGAAGAAAATGATGGCGGCCCAAACGGTGGCCTTGACCAGGACCTGCGAGGTTTGCGCGCCAAAAGTGTCGCTCATCATGCTGCCGCCGAAAGCCGCGCCGAGGCCCTCCTGTTTGCTGCGCTGCATCATAATGACGAGCCCCATGAAGACACAATCGAGCACGTAGAAAACTAACAGAACATTAATGATGGTATTCGTCCAAAACATAAGGGGCAACAAGCATTGCGCGCCCGTCTATTCGAGGCAAGCATTTTTGATGATCGCCGTGAAACCCCGTGCGTCGAGGCTGGCCCCGCCCACGAGAGCGCCGTCGATATCGGGCTTGGAGAGGAGTTCCTTGGCGTTCTCGGGTTTGACGCTGCCGCCATACTGGATGCGGACGCGTTCGGCAGCCGCGTGGCTGAAGCGGGTGCCCAAAATCTTGCGAATCCATTTGTGGGCCTCCTCCGCCTGGGCGGGCGAGGCGGTCTTGCCGGTGCCGATGGCCCAAACTGGTTCGTAGGCGAAAATGATGTCCGCGAGATCCTTGTCGGTGAAACCGACGAGCCCCTCGATCAACTGGGTTTCGAGCACCTTTTTCCATTCGTTTGCTTCGCGTTCGGGAAGCGTTTCGCCGATGCAAACGATGGGGCGCAACTCCGCGGCCAGCGCCGCCTTGGTCTTGCGGTTGACGGTCGCATTGTCTTCGTGGAAATACTGACGCCGCTCGGAATGACCGATGATCACGTAGCGGACATAAAGCTCGCGGAGCATCCCGGCGGAAATTTCGCCGGTAAAGGCACCGGAGGAAGCCTCGTGCATGTTTTGCGCGCCGAGCCGGACGTTTGACACAGGGCTGAGCAACTCGCTCACGGCGGCCAGGGCGGTGAAGGGCGGACAAAGCACGATTTCCGCCTCGTCGAACCGGCCGATTTCCTGGAGGAGATCGGCGACGAGCACGCGCGCCTCGGCCTGCGTTTTGTTCATTTTCCAATTGCCGGCGATGATTTTTTTGCGATGTATCATAAAAATATTCTATTGGCTCAGGGTGCCTGAAACCGTCGTTTCACCCAGACTTCGTCAAATTCTTCCTTGGTGATTTCCACCGGCGTGAATTCAGGGTCCCGGCGGGCGAGGAGCGATAAATCGGGCAGAGGCAGGGTCATCAGCGCCGCCGTTCCGGATGATCCAGACGCGGTGGCGACATCACAAAAGCCGTTACGAAAGCATTCGATCTTGCGGACCTCCTTAAGATTCTCATCGAGTTCACTGAAAATCCAGACGGGCTCGTCAGGATTAGTGTGGTTCCATTTAAGCCGGACGTATTTCATGCCTGTTCAGACGGGTTGATTTTCAGTTTGGTCACTTCAAAGGAATGAAGCCACTTCATTTTTTGTCCGGAATACTGGCTACGCCGGGCAATTCCCGGCCTTCCAGGAACTCTAGCGAGGCACCGCCGCCCGTCGAGATGAAGGAGACTTTGTCGGAGACGCCAGCCTTCTTGATGGCCGAGACAGAGTCGCCGCCGCCGATGATGCTGATCGCGCCGCTGTTGGCCGCGATGGCATTGGCGATGGCGAAGGTGCCGACCGCGCATTCCGCCACTTCAAAGACGCCCATCGGCCCGTTCCAGAGGATGGTTTTGGCCGAGGCGACCTCCGCGGAAAAAAGTTTCACGGTTTCCGGGCCGACGTCGACGCCTTCCCAGCCGTCCGGAATGTCTACGCCAACGGGGAGATATTTCCCGCCCGGCGAAACGGTCTTCGCCTTGAAGTCGAAGTGCTCGACGATATAGGTGTCGATGGGCAGAAGGAATTTGACGCCCTTGGCCTTCGCTTTTTCGAGCGCTTGCTTCGCGGTGTCGATTTTGTCGGGTTCGGAGAGCGACTTGCCGATTTTCCTGCCTTGGGCGAGCGCAAACGTAAAGGCCATGGCGCCGCCGATGAGAATTGTGTCGGCGCGGTCAAGGAGACGGTCGATGACCTTGATCTTGTCGGAAACCTTCGCCCCGCCGAGGATCACCACGAACGGGTGCTTCGGATTTTCCAGCTCGTCGCCAAGATACTTCAGCTCGCGTTCCATCAGGAAACCGATGGCGCGCATCGACACGAACTTGGCGATGCCGGACGTGGAGGAGTGGGCGCGATGGGCCGCTCCGAACGCGTCGTTGACGTAAACATCGGCGAGCTTCGCGAGCTTCTGGCTGAAGGCGTCGTCGTTGGCTTCCTCTTCGTTGTGATAGCGGAGATTTTCCAGCAGCGCGACTTCGCCATCCTTCAATTCTGAGGCGGTCTTTTCAGCCTTTTCACCGATGCAATCGTCGACGAACTTGACCGGGACGCCGATGAGATCAGACAGCGGCTTGACCACCGGGGCCAGGCTCTGCTTCGGATCGCGTTTGCCCTTGGGACGGCCCAGGTGGGCGCAGAGGAGAATGCGGGCGCCCTTTTCGATCAAGTACTTGATCGTCGGTACGGTTTCCCTGATGCGTTTATCGTTGGTGATGACCTGCACGCCGTCTTTTTCCTGGAGAGGAACGTTGTAGTCGACGCGGACGAGGACGCGTTTGCCCTTGAGGGGGATGTCGCGGATGGTGATTTTAGCCATATGCTTTTGAATTTTGACCGAATTACGGAATTACCAAATTCACGGAATTTTTGGAGAGGCCGAATACAGTTATGACTTTCCCCATAATTTGTTCTTTTTCAGCTTGTAGATGGTAAAGCAGATGATCGCAGTTATAAAAACTGCGGCAGCACAAATGCTGTCGATAGCGTCATCGCTCATTGGTTTTCTCCAAGTGAAAATTCCCCTGCCTTTAATTCCGTTAATTTGGAAAATTCCGTTAATTCCGTAATGAATTTTCTGACTTATTTGATGATGAGTTTCAGCAGATCGACGCAACGGTTGGAGTAGCCCCATTCGTTGTCGTACCAACTGACGAGCTTGAAGAAATTTGGGTTGAGTTCGAGGCCGGAACCCGCGTCGAAAATGCTCGAGTGGGTGTCGTGGATGAAGTCGGACGAGCAGACCTCGTCCTCCGTGTAGGCCAGGATGCCCTTGAGGTAAGTCTCGCTCGCCTTCTTCATCGCGGCCTTGATTTCGGCGTAGCTGGTCGCCTTCTTCGTCTTGACGGTCAGGTCAACCACGGAGACGGTCGGGGTCGGCACACGGAACGACATGCCGGTGAGCTTGCCTTTGATTTCGGGCAGGACTAAACCGACCGCCTTGGCCGCGCCGGTTGTGGAGGGGATGATGTTGATCGCAGCGGAGCGTCCGCCTTTCCAGTCCTTCTTGGAGGGACCGTCGACCGTCTTCTGCGTGGCGGTATAGCTGTGGATCGTGGTCATGAGACCCTCCTCGACGCCGAAGCCTTCCTTGAGCAGGACGTGGACGATGGGCGCGAGACAGTTTGTGGTGCAGCTCGCGTTGGAAATGATGTTGTGCTTGGTCACATCGAGCTTGTCCTGGTTGACGCCGAGGACAACAGTGATGTCCTCGCCCTTGGCCGGGGCGGAGATGATGACCTTCTTCGCGCCAGCGGTGATATGGCCCTTGGCCTTTTCCGCGTCGGTGAAGAGACCGGTGCATTCGAGGACATACTCGACGCCGAGCTTGCCCCAAGGGAGAGCGGCGGGGCCTTCGCGGACGGCGAGGCACTTGATCTTGTGGCCGTTAACGATCAGGACGTCGTCCTCCGGGACGCTCGTGTCCGACTTTTCGCTCGTGACCGTGCCGTTGAATTTGCCCTGCGTCGAATCGTACTTGAGCAGGTAGGCCAGATTGTCCGCTGGCACGATATCATTGACGGCGACCACGTCGATTGTTTTGCCGAGTAATCCTTGTTCCACTAACGCGCGAAAGACTAGTCGTCCAATGCGCCCGAAGCCGTTAATACCAATTTTTGTCATAGTCATTCTCTCTCTTAATATAATAATGAAGTTAAACTGATCGTAATGTCAGTATCGTAGCAAAAATTAGGCCGTTGATCGCCAGCGTCAACGCGAAAACGCAAACCACCTTAATTTGAGAGGTAGGCGACCTGTTTCGGCGGGACGGTTGAACGTGAAAGGGGATGATCGAGTGGGCCGATTAAGAGCTCTTACAGCAACATTTGTGGAAATGATCTGGTCGCTGGAAGTGGATTTTATTTTGCGAAGAGCAGGAATTTATTGGTTATTGTTCTGAAGTGCCAATAACGGTAAAGTCAGTCATGGCTCTTGAAGGGGAGATGATCGCCTGGCTGGAAACCAAACGTGAGGAACGGATTCCCGTCAGCGGGCTTTGCACCTTTGGCCGCACCGACGGCAACACACTTGTCCTGCAGACGCCCAAAATCTCGCGGCGTCACGCGATGATTCATGAACAGGACGGTGAATTTTGGGTGGTCGATTTGGGGAGCACCAACGGCGTCCAGATCAACGGCGAACGAGTCACTCATCCGGTTCGCCTGCGGGACGGAGATCGCATCCAAATGCCGGGCACTTCGTTTACGTTCCGGCAGTTGGCTAAACCCGAGGCCGCGGAGACCGTGCCAGCATCGCGCCGGGCTCCGCCATTGACGCAGAACCGGCAGACCGTCGCCGACATCCGGCTGATGAAATGCTGGATCCTGGTGGCTGATCTTCAGGGCTTTACCAAGATGAGCCAGGAACTGCCGGACGAGGAATTGGCGCCGCTGGTGGGCAAATGGATGGCCCATTGCCAGGAAATTGTTCAGAACCAAAAGGGCGTGCTGGCCAAGTTCCTGGGCGATGGTTTCCTGGCTTACTGGACGGAGCGCAATGGGACCGCCGCGACGATGACCTCGACTTGCTTGGAATTTCAGGCTCTGCAACAAACGGTCGCGCTTCCCTTCCGGATCATGTTGCATCTCGGCACGGTCTCGTTTGGCGGGCACTCGCCGGATGCGAGCCACACGATGATCGGACAGGAACTTAATTTTGCTTTCCGACTCGAGAAGGTCGCATCGCGGCTGAAGTTGCCTTGGATTTTCTCCGATGTCGCCGCGGCTCGTCTCGAGGGACATTTGCCGCTCAAGTCCTGCGGTGCGCAAAAAATTCCCGATTTCGCGCAGGAGCGGGTCTGTTTTACGCTGGCGAGTTGAAGCATTTGGTAGGGATGGCGGTCTTGGCCGTCCCTACCTGTGGGCCTGCGGCGGCTACCGCTAATTCGTGGCATCGCTGTAGATGTCGTAGACGGTGGTGGCGAGGAGGAGTTTCACGTTTTGGCCGAGGGCGAGCCATGGGCGGGCTTCGGGATGTTGGGTGAGGAAGGCGAAGTAGTCGTCCGAGCCAAATTTGATGCGGACGCTTTTGGCGTCATTTTGCTTGGAGACATAATTGTCGATCCACTGGTTGCCATTTTGGAAGAAGGCACGGTCCGCGATATACTTGGTGCGCTGGGTGTATTGCACGACGCGCTCGTTGGGTTTGTCGGAAGGCGCCTGGACGGTATTATAGCTGGTGCCGTTCATTATCAGGGGCAGGGTGCCAGCCGTGACGACCGTAGACGGGACGCTCATGGCACCAGCGGCGTTGATATTGCCAGAAGCCAGGGAAGTATCCGCCTGCATGGCGTATTTCATATTGTTTTGCGAGCGTGCGATGTCGACTCCACCAGAGCCGCCGGTGGCAGATTTAAAGTCCTGATAAGCCTGCCCGGCGGACGCATGGGCCTGCCTATCCCCGGCAAAGTCCTTCATGACTTGGTTTTGCCCGGCGACGTGGCGGCCGTGTTCGTCTTCCATGATGAGATAGGCGGTATAGGGCGTAACGAGTCCAAACTGGCGGGCGAGATCGGTCGCTTCGTTTTTCAGCTCGGCGTTTTCGCCGTGGAGCCGGATTTCATCGAGCAGGTAGGCAACGCGGCGCGCGGCCCAGAGCCGGGGCACGAAGGGTTGCGCATCGGAAGCCTTGGAAAACGTGACGGGCACTTTAAAGCTCTGGTGTTCCCCGCCGGCGTTGCCTTCGATCACGCAATCGCCGCTGCCATTCCCGGTGTAGCGACCGCAGAGAACCAGTTGATCGCCCTGGAAGAGATCGGGCATGTTTTGAGGATACATCTTGGTGACTTTGATGCCGTCGGGAAAGGTGAGTTTCACATCGGACATGACAGGCTCGTGAATTTTGGCGAAGAAGTTGGAGACCGCTATCTCGAGGTCTTCGTTGGGGAGAATGTAGTCGCTGATGGCGCGGGTGTGCTCGGCGATGCGGTCGAGCAGGTGCGCGTTGACGTCGGTGCCGAGGCCAAAGCAGAAGACGCGCGTTCCCTGGTCGGCGGCCTTGTCGGTTTCGGCGACGATGGCGTCGTCTCGGGTTTCGCCGACAGTGGGCATGCCGTCGGTGATGAAGACAACGACGTAAGGGCGATCGCTTTTGCCGGGACGCAGCGCCATGGCCTGATGGAGCGCGTCGAAGATCGCCGTGCCGCCGGCGGGCTTTAGGGTCTTGACGAATTTTTGCGCCTCGGCGACGGAGTCCTCGCTGGCCAGGGTGAGTTTGCCGAAGAGTTGCTCGGGCTCGGTGGAGAAGCGGATGATTTCAAATCGGTCGTCGGCATTGAGGTTGGCGAGGCAAAACGCAAGCGCCTTCCGGGCCTGGACGAGTTTGTTGTCGTCGGCCATGGAGCCGGAAGTGTCGAGGACAAAAGTGACGTCCTTGGGCAGGTGCATAGCTTTGGCTTTGGCGCCAGGCGAGGCGAGCAGGAGGAAGTAGCCGTCACTGTCGTCCTCGGAAGCGCCGCTGCGATAGGTGAGGAGGTCGAGCGAGACGTCCTGTTTTTGCGGCGCAAAGAAGAGTTGGAAATCGGCGTCGGGCCGGACGTTTTTCGCCTCATAGCCGATGACGGTATGATTCGCGTCGGGGCGTTTGATTTCGACATCATGGGTGGGCGAGTAGATCGAGGTGAGCGCGCCGACGGAGTTCAACTCGATCTTGAGGCTGACGTCATGGATCGGTGCGGAGGAGAATTTTTCGGTGTTAAGCGGATAGGTGTAGCTGACGAGGCCCGAATCGGATTTGAGCACTTCGGTGTAGGAAATTTTGACCTGCTTGCGGCTGTAGCCTTCGATGGGATAGACGCGGACGCGAAAGACGCCGCGGTCAGCGTATTCGAGGAGGGCGGGATCGCGTTCGCGGCGGACGATGTTCTCGTAGATGGCGCGGGCTTTGTCGGCGGCGAGAAGTTCGGCCTCGGTTTCCTTGCCGTTGATTTGCATGGTGAATTTGTCAATCTGAGCGGTCTTGGGCACGGGGAAGAGGTAGGTGCCTTCAAGTTGCTGCGGATTCGGGTTATAGAATTCCTCGTCGACGCTCGTGGTGCAGATCTGACCGTCGATTTTCACGTTGACATGGTGGTAGCTGACCTCGAGCGGTGCGTAAGGGAATGGCGCGACGATGGCCGTGACGGGGCGGTTGATGACGATGAATCCATCCGCGCGGACCGGGGCAGTGAAGATCAGCGTGGATGCCGTTAGGAGAAGGAGGGCTCGAGTTTTCACGTTCTCAATTTCGCGCGGAACCGAAGGGCGAGTGTCAGAGGCGCGGAAAAAATTTGTAAAAAAGATGTGAGGCTCTTGAGGAAGGCGGTAGGGAACTCTTGACGGAATTACGGAATTTGCCAATTTAAGAGAGTTTTTCGGCACATGAAAAAGCTCGCAGGGCAAAAGGGATTTGAATGCATCAGGTCTTCCCCATGCATCCAAACTTAATTTGGGAATGAGGGGAAAGGAGGCTCATTTTCGACTGGAAAGCTCGAACTTATTTGCTCAATTTTCCTTTCAACGACATTTTTAGCTAGCAGCGGGTCAACTCCCCCGCTTAATTGATTCCCACATGCTATGAGTCGAGCAGGCAAATTTATCCCAGGCGGTGGCGGAAAGTCGGCCAGGACCGGTCCCATTCGCGCTCCCGATCCCGCAGCGCCACCTCCCGACCCGTCCGCGCCTCCGGGAATCAAAAAGCCTTTTGGCAAGGGAAGCCTCGTCAAACCTGTGGCCAAGCACCAACGCCTACCGATCGCGATCATGAGCGCGATCGTTTGCTGCCTTCTGGTTTCGACGGGTTGGTACACGCTGGCCTACCTGCCTGCACTGCGTCAGATAGCCGATTTCAAGCAGCAACTTCTCGATGAGCGGGCGAGGGACCAGAAAGCCAAGGACGATGCGGAAAAAGCCCGCCTGGCGGCGCTCGCGGCGCAGGCTGCGGAGCGAGGTATACTCACCGTCGATAGCAGTCCCACCGGTGCCAACGTCATCATCGGCGACTTTAAAAAAACGACCCCCGCCAAGTTTACCGACCTCATTCCCGGAACTTTCTCCATTGTGATTCAGGCTGAAGGTTATGAGGATTACAAACAGGACGTAACCGTCACCGCCGACAAACCGACCGAGTTGGGCATGATTACCCTGGTGCAAAAGACCGGCAATCTCTCCCTCACCAGCCAGCAGAGCGGGGTAACCTACACGCTCACAGGTCCCGGCGATTACAGCCACGACGGGCAAGTGCCTGACAAACTCGAAAAATTGCCCGTTGGAAACTATCTCATCACGGCTTCGCAGGCTGACTGGAAACTGTCGCCCATGCCCATCACGATTCATGACCGCGAAAATGCGCAGAAGGAAATTAAGTTCCCCTACGCCAAAGTTTCCATCACCAGCGTGCCTTCGGGCGCCACGGTGCGGGAAGGCCACACCGTTCTCGGACAGACACCGGTCTCGCTCACCCAGGTGCACCCGCGGGACTTCCACATTTCCGTTGATCTCCCGCCCTATACCATTCAGCGCCTGGATTTCAAAGTTCCCGATTTCGGTGTGGTGACCAAGGAAGTTAGAATGCAACAGGACAAGGATTTCATCGCCGCCTGCGGGATGCCGATGATCTGGATTCAGGACGGCGGTTTTTGGGTGGGTAAATACCTCATGCGACAGAGCGACTTGGAAACTGCGGGAGGAACTAATCCGAGCACCTTCCGCCGTCCCAGTCGTCCCGTGGAGACGATTTCGTGGGATGCCGCCATGGCCTTTTGCGAAAAACTCAACGATTACGAGCACAAGGCGGGCAAACTTCCGCAGGGTTACCACTACACGCTGCCGAAGGAATCGCAGTGGTCGACTTTTTCCGCCGACGCCGATATCGACCAGGCCGCGATGTCACGGGCCAAGACCCTTTCCTCCACCCAGGACGTTGGCTATTCCGAGCCGAATAAAAACGGCCTTTACGACAGCCTCGGAAATGTGTGGGAATGGTGCCTGGACACGTTTGACGAAAAGGGCAACCACACCATGCGCGGAGGTAGCTGGCTCAGCTCTCCCGAAAACTTCCCCGGTGTCGACACACGCAATGCGGCAGCGCCCAAATACGCGGATCAATTCATCGGGTTTCGTGTCGTCCTGGTTCCGAACTAGGGGGTTTTAAATTATTGCGCACAGTAATGTCACTCTGCCTGTGATCGGGTGGCCCAGGCTACTCGTTGTCCGGGCCACCGGAACTGTGCCGTCTTACGGCGGTGGTTGCGCCGCCTCACCGGCCCACGCGCGTTGGCGGAATTGGCGGGGCGAAAGACCCTGCATTTTTCGCAGAAGACGGGAGAAGTGGAACGGATTCTTGAACCCGCATCGATCCGCGATTTCGGAAACCGTGAATCCCGTGGCGACGAGCAGGCCCGCTCCCCGCTCCACGCGCGTCTGCCAGAGGTAACGTCCGGGAGTTATCTGGTAGTGTTGTCGGAAAAGCCGGATCAAATGCTGCGGGGTAATTCCCGCCGCCCGCGCGGCTCCCTCGAGGCAGTCCTCCTCGGCGCAATGTTCTTCCATGTAAGCCCGGGCGCGATCGCAGGGGCTTTCACGCTTCGTTTTGTTGGCTCCCGCCTGGGCCATCCGGGCGTATTCCTCGAGTGCGGCGACACCGAGAATCTGGAGCATATGCCGGCCTTCCTTTTTGCGCCAATCTTGAATGCTAAAGGCGGCTTTCATCAGGAACTCGAAAGCCTGCGACTGGGGCAGGACGGGGGGAAGTCCTGCCAGGCGCTTCCGCAGGGGAGCCGTCACCATAACGGGATGGATCGCGTACCAGGTATGATGCGTGCGATGGTGGCGGGAAAAGTGAAAATGTTCCCGTCGTCCCGGATGCATAAGCGCGACCGAGCCGGGAGGAATCAAGCAGTGTTGGGTGTCGAACGAAACGTGCGCCTCGCCCAGATGTACGATGACCAACTGATATTCGCGCTGGATGCGCGGCCCGCACTCCCCGCCCGGATGGTACCAGACATCGCCCAAGACGATGCCGGGAGAGATGCGCATCATATTAATGGGAGATATGTTTTTGATCAGATCAGCCATTCCCGAAATTCCACCGAAATGCTTGAATTGTCCATATGCAAACGACCTTGGAAGCGCCTTCCCCCGCGCAAACGCCGTTCACTCCCAAGTTTACCAAACCCTTTTCGAGCTGGCCGGCCACCGGACGTCCGCCCGGCTATTATTCCCTGCCGCTGCCAAAGGAAGCGGGCGACTTCTATCGCGAAAACGGCTTCCTCGTCGTGGAAAATTGCATCCCTGCGGAGGGAATCGCCGAGTTGCGCGAAGAGACCACGCAAGTTTGCCGGGGTAATCGGGGCGCCTACGGCGGCATCATCGCGGCCGCTCCCGGAGAAACCGACGATGAAATTCTCCGGAGATATTTGTGCATTCATTTTCCGCACAAGGTATCGGATACGATGAAACGTTATGTTGCCCATTCCTCCTACGTCGATGTGTTGACGCGCATCATCGGGCCAAATGTGAAGGCCATGCAATCGATGTTGTTCATCAAGGCTTCCGGCAAGCCGGGGCAGGCATGGCACCAGGACGAGTTTTTTATTCCGACGCGCGACGCCTCGCTCACCGGGGGATGGCTGGCCATGGACGACGCCACGGTCGAAAACGGCTGCCTCTGGATTCTTCCCGGCTCGCACCGCCGTAAAGTGATCTATCCTCAAAAATCCAACCATGAGGATCGCCGCTTCGACTGCGCCGGCGTCGCCTATCAATTTCCCTACCGGGACGAGGATTCCGTTCCCGTGGAGGTCAAGACAGGCAGCATCGTCTTTTTCAACGGCTATCTGTTGCACCGGTCCCTGCCCAATTACGCCAAGGCGGGCTATCGGCGTGTGCTCGTCAACCATTATATGAGCGCGGAGTCATTTCTTCCCTGGGGGCTGCCCCGCGAAGGCGAAAGCATGGCCACCTCTGATTCACGAGACATCATCATGATTGCCGGCGAGGATCCCTACGCTTGGAAAGGCACTGAGGAAATTCACCATGCCTGGGTACGTCCCAGCGGCGAAGGCGGTTGCGTTGATTCCAACGCCAAAGTCAAAGCTGAAGCCAAGGCCGAGAGTTACGCATAGAAGTGATCGCGGTCGGTACTGTCGCGTCGTCGCGTGAAATCAGTCCGGTCATTTTGAAACCCCGCGTTGACATCCCGCCGGGTTTCCGCCAGTTTGGACGGCTATGGCTAATACTCGTTCTGCTGCAAAGCAGGCCCGTGGCGCGGTTCGTCGTCGCGCCCTCAATCGCTCTCAAATCAGCACCGTGCGCATTTCCGAAAAGAAAATCCGCGCTCTGGCCAAAGCCGGTAAAACCGATGAAGCCGCGAAGCTTTTCCCCAAGTTTCAGTCGCAAATCGACCGCGCTGCCAAGAAAGGCGTTGTTCATAAGAACACCGCGTCCCGCCACAAGCTACGCGTTGCCGCCCTTCTGAAGCCGGCCAAGTCGGCTTAGGTTTTGCGGACAGCACTGCTGCGGATGGCAGTAAGACTTCGCCAAATAAAACTACCGTGCGCATAACCGCGCTCCGCAGGAGCGTTTTGTTATTGGCACATGTGAATGGCGCTGCTACCACTTTGTTGCTTGAGGATTACGCAATTTACCCCGCTTTTTACTGCCTTTTGTGTAACTTCCGCAATCGTGCCTTTGTGGGGGCAGGCCCCCGACGTCTCGACCACTCCGCCCACAGGTAGTTCCCAAAGCGTCTCGACCCTTCCTCCCACGAGCAGCGTTAGGGACGCTACGATCAGCGTCCAGGCGGACGGAGAAAACACATCCATCGGTAAGATTATCACTGCTGATGACAACGTGGTGGTCCACTACAAGGACGACGTCCTCTTTGCCGATCATCTCGTTTGGGATCGCTCGACAAATATCATGATAGCGACCGGGAACGCCCGGCTCTTCTCCGGCAGCCGCATTTATAGGGGTGACAGCATCACCTACAATCTCGACACGAAGGCGATTACGTCCGCCAATTTCACTGGGGCGGATTATCCCCGGTTTATCGCGGGACAGCAGATCACCACGCCCGGGCCCAATCACTACCGCCTGACCAACGCAATGTTCACCACAAGCAACCGGCAAAACCCGAGCTTTCGTCTCAAGGCGAGCACGATCGAGTATCGCCCGAACGACGAAGTTGTTCTCAAGAATGTCGTGGTCTACGTCGGAGACGTGCCGGTGTTCTACTTTCCGCTCCTTGTGCAATCACTCACCGATTCGCGTCCGACGTATCAATTTCAGATCGGCGACAGCGGCCAGTTCGGTTATTTCATGGACAACAAGTACAACTGGGTGGCCAACGATAAAATGCGCGGCACCGTGGAGTTTGACCTGCGCGAAAAACGTGGCTACGCCGGAGGCCTTGACGTCCAATATTTCCCTGCCGCGAATAGCGACATCCTGCTGAAGACCTATTACGCCCAGGATAATCTTTACTCAAAAACCGACCAGGGCTTTCCCAATGCGCCGGCACATGGCGATATCAGCGATCACAATGTCTATGACGGAGTGCCTTTCGACAACCGTTATCGCGTCTCCTACCAGCACTATCTTCAATTCGGGCCCGATTTCTCCTCCACAGCAGATTTGAACTTGTGGAGTGATCCCTGGATTACGCGCGACTATTTCCCCGGCGAATACCAGCAGGAGAACCAGCCTGCGAATTTTATCAGCCTCAACCAATATAATCCCAACTTTACCATTTCCCTGCTCGCCAGCCCCCAGGTCAATCCTTTTTTCGAGACTGTGGAACGCCTGCCTGAATTTACGGTCGAATCGAAGCAGCAGAAGATTTTCGGTTCACCGGTCGAGTATACCAGCCAAAGCAGTGTGGTGAATTTTGAGCGCAAATACGCCGACACCACCTACTTCCGGAACCCCCTTGATTACCCCTACACCTCCTTTCCCAATAACGTGCCCCAAGCCACGGCCTACAATTTTTATCATCCGAACCAGATGCCTGGATTCGATGCAACCCAACTCAATAACTACAGCGCTTATCGCTACGATACCTATCATGAGTTTTCCCTGCCGCACCAGTACTTCAATTTTCTCTCGCTCACGCCGCGGATTGGCGGGCGTTTCACCTATTATTCCGACGACAACCAGAACATCACCGACACCGCCAACAACGACGGCCTGAGCAGCGACAAGATCAGGAACTCCAAGGCGCGCCTGGCTGGCGATGTCGGGCTGGAAGGCGATTTCAAGATTTCGCGCACCTGGCTTAATGCCTCCGCCCCCAACCTCGGCATCGACGGCATCCGCCATGAAATTGAGCCGTTCTTTGACGTCCAATATGCTCCATCCCCCACCGTCAGCCCGAACGATATTCGGGGTTTCGATAATCGGTTGTACTCGACCCAGCTTCAGCCGCTCGATTGGACGGCCTACAATTCCATCGACTCGATTGACCGGCAAGCGGTGCTTCGCTTCGGCGTTTGGAATAAAATTCAAACCAAGCGGGACGGGGTCAATTACGATCTCTTTACCGTGCAAACCTACGCCGATGCCGATTTCGACCACAATTTCAGCGCCGCGACTCCCAGCAGTACGCTCAGCAATCTGTTCAATGACATCCGGTTCAACATCACGCCGCAACTCACGTTTCAATCCTTCAGCGCCATCGACGTGAATGGCAATAGCTATAACCAGATCGATAATAACTTCATCTGGTCTCCCGATCCGTCCTTGCAGTTTACGGTTGGCGACCACTACATCAATCACAGCCCCATCTTTGGAGACAGCAACAACGTCAATCTCGATCTCTTCTATCGGATCAACGAACACTGGCAGTTTGAAGGCCAGGAACAGTTTGAAGCCGCCACCGGTCGGCTCCAGCTTCAGCAATATACCATTTACCGTGATTTGGATGCATGGCAACTGGGTATGACTTATTCGGATAGTGAGCTCAACAATGTTGGCGATCACACCGTCTACTTCTCCCTTACGCTCAAAGCCTTCCCGAAGGCCCATATCAACACCCCCCGATTGTAGGGAATTCAACGGAGATTCTTGCCCTGCGCCTTCGACCTAGGCACAATGACGCCCCTATGAATCTTGCCATTGTCGGGTCGGGTTATGTCGGTCTGGTCACGGGCGCCTGTTTCGCCGAGGTGGGCCACAACGTGATTTGCGTGGATAACGATCTTAAGAAAGTCCACCAGCTTCAGGACGGCATCATTCCCATTTACGAACCGGGTCTCGAGGAGATCGTGAAAACGAATGTCGCGGCAGGCCGGCTTTCCTTTACCACCTCCATTGGTGACGCCGTCGCCGCTTCCAAAGTGATTTTCATCGCAGTTCCCACTCCGCCCCAACCCGACGGCAGCGTCGATCTCAGCTTTGTCGAGGGAGTAGCCCGTGAAATCGCCGCCCACATCAAGGAGTATCGCATTGTCGTGGACAAGAGCACTGTCCCGGTCAAAACCGGTGAAAAAGTCGCCCAGACCATCGAACGTTGCAATCCCGGTGCGGACATTGACGTGGTGAGCAATCCCGAATTCCTGCGCGAGGGTTCCGCGGTTGAGGACTTAATGAAGCCGGATCGCATTGTCGTCGGGGTTTCCTCGGAGCGCGCCATTCCGGCAATGAAGGAAATCTACGAGCCCTTCAACGCGCCCATTATGTTCACGGACCTCAACTCCGCCGAATTGATCAAGCACGCGGCCAATAGCTTCCTCGCCCTCAAGATTTCCTATATCAACGCCGTCGCGGCCATTTGCGAAGCCTCGGGCGCCAATGTCGAGCGGGTGGCCGACGGCATGGGCGCGGACAAGCGCATCGGTCGTGCCTTCCTCAACGCAGGCGTCGGTTATGGTGGTTCGTGCTTCCCCAAGGACATCTCCGCGTTTATCCGCATTTCGAGAGAGCTCGGCTATCAGTTCCACCTGTTGGAAGAGGTTGAAAAAATCAACGCCAACCAGAAGGAACGTTTCCTCAAGAAAATCCGCGAGGCCCTCTGGGTCCTCCGCCAGAAAAAAATCGGGGTTCTCGGCCTCGCCTTCAAGGGCAACACTGATGACGTGCGAAGCAGTGTGGCCATCGCCATCGTCCAGCAGCTCATCGCCGAAGGCGCTGAAGTCCGCGCCTATGATCCGAAAGCGATGGAGAAAGCGGTGCCTCTGGTTCCCGGCGCGATAATGGTCGAGAAGGCCGAAGACGTGGCCGAAGGCGCCGACGCCCTCCTCGTGCTCACGGAATGGAATGAATTCAAGTCACTTCCTTGGGTGAGCCTAAAAAAGAAAATGCTTAGCCCGCTCCTCTTCGACGGACGCAATCTCCTCGATCCACAGGAAATGCGCGCCATCGGCTTTACCTACACCGGCATCGGGCATTGATCCTATGAAATCATTTGTCCTGAGGTCAATCGTGTCCGCGTTGCTTGCGCTTGTCTCCACTCATTAGTTATGAACACAATTTTAGTCGGCGCCCAGTGGGGCGATGAAGGAAAAGGAAAAATCATCGACGTCCTCACCGAGGAGGCCGATATCGTCGTCCGCTCGCAGGGCGGCAACAACGCCGGTCACACCGTCGAGATCGGAAAGGAAAAATTCGTACTCCACTTGATTCCCTCCGGCATTCTTCGCGCGGGGAAAAAATGCGTTATCGCCAACGGCGTCGTCATCGACCCGGTTGCCTTGGTCAAGGAAATCGAAGGCCTCGAAAAGCGCGGCATCAAGCTGGCCAACCGCCTCCTCATCAGCGAGACGGCCCACCTCGTCCTGCCGTATCATCGTGCTCTCGACGAAGCGCGCGAACTGCGCAAGGGCCGCAACAAGATCGGCACCACCAAGCGCGGCATCGGTCCGGCCTACGGCGACAAGGCCGCCCGCACCGGCCTGCGCATGATCGACCTCAAGCGCCCGAAAAATTTCTCCATCAAGCTCAAGGCCCGCATCGAAGAGAACAACGCCATCCTTGAATCGCTCGGCGGCACGAAGATTTCATTCAAGGAAGTGGAGAAGACCTATCTCGAAGCGGGCCGGAAACTCGCTCCCTACATCACTGATACCGTTGTCTGGCTCCACGGGCAATTGCAGAAACATAAGCGTCTTCTCTTCGAGGGTGCGCAGGGCACTTTCCTCGACATCGATTTCGGTACCTACCCCTTCGTCACCTCCTCTAACACCACGGCGGGCGGCTCCTGCACCGGTTCCGGTATTCCGCCGCATCGCATGGATCGTGTCGTCGGCGTGATGAAGGCCTACACCACCCGCGTGGGCGAGGGGCCACTTCCCACCGAATGCGCGGAAGTCTCCGATATGCTTCACTCGATGGGTCGCGAGTTCGGGGCCACCACGGGCCGGGCGCGCCGCTGCGGTTGGTTCGACGCCGTTGCCACCCGTTACGCGCGGATCGTCAACGGCATCGACGAATTGGCCATCACCAATCTCGACGGCCTCGACTCACTCAAGGAAATCCTGATTTGTGTCGCCTACGAATGCCGTGGCAAACGGATCGCGTTCCCGCCGAACAACGCTGAGGAACTTCTCCATTGCCGGCCGATCTATCGCAAATTCGCCGGCTGGCGGAAGCCCACCAGCGACATCCGTGAGTTCAAAAAGATGCCCGTCGCCGCCCAGCGCTACCTCAAGGCCCTGGCCGAACTGACGGGCGCGCGTCTGCGCATCGTCTCGGTCGGCGCGCAGAGAGAGCAGACCTTTTCTGTCTAGGCAGCCGTCGCACTCCGTGCAACGGAACGATTCCAAACCATGAGCCCCGCGCCCGCCTATAAATTCGGGAAGATTCCCAAGCATGTCGCCATCATCATGGACGGCAACGGGCGCTGGGCCAAAGCCAAGAACATGATTCGCGTGCAGGGCCATCGGGCGGGCGCGGAATCGGTGCGCGAGGTGGTAAAAGCCGCCGGGGAATTCGGCGTGAAATACCTGACGCTTTACGCTTTCTCGGTCGAAAACTGGAAGCGGCCCAAGACCGAGGTACATACTCTGATGGGCTTGCTGGAAAAATTCCTGCGCGATGAGCTGCCTGAGCTGATCAAAAACAACGTCCGGCTTCAGGCCATCGGACGCCTTTCCGATCTTCCCGAACATGTCCGCGACCAGTTGCACAAATGCATCCAGGCCACCCGCGAGAACACGGGCCTTATCCTGATCCTCGCGCTCAGCTACAGCGGACGCGTCGAGATCATCGAGGCGGTCCACTCGATCATCCGCGAGATCAAACTCGGGCATCTCGACAGCGCGCAAATCGACGAACAGGTCTTCAATCACCATCTCTACACGCGTTACTATCCCGATCCCGACCTGCTCATCCGCACCAGCGGTGAAATGCGCCTGAGCAATTTCCTTCTCTGGCAGCTTTCCTATACCGAGATATACATCACGCCCACCCTCTGGCCCGATTTCCGCCGCCAGCACTTCGCCGAGGCCCTCATCGATTACGGTAATCGCCAGCGCCGCTTTGGGTCACTCTAATGGATTTGTCGCTTCCAGGTTAAACTCCCTCTTATGCATCCCACTTCCGAATCGCCTGCACGTACGCTGATCCCCCTCGAGCAACCCGGTTCCTTCACCATTGGCTGCAACTACTGGGCCTCTCATGCCGGCACAGCCATGTGGTCGGACTGGCGGCCGGAGATTGTCGCCCGCGACTTTAAGCAGCTTCGCGCCCAGGGCGTGCAATGGCTTCGCGTATTCCCACTCTGGCCCGACTTCCAGCCGATCCACCTCTTGCGTGGTGGCGGCGGCGTGCACGTCGAGATGCGTCATTCCGAACAACCGCTGCCCGATAATTCCCTTGGCCAGGCGGGACTTTCGGCCGTGGTGATGGAAAGATTTGCAGCCTTCGCGGAAATGGCCCGACAAGCCGATCTCAAACTCGTCGTCGGTCTCATCACCGGTTGGATGAGCGGTCGGCTTTTTGTCCCTCCCGCCCTGGAAGGACTCGATCCGCTGACCGACCCGCTCAGCATCATGTGGCAGATCAAGTTCATCAAGGCGTTCGTGACCGAAACCCGCCGTGCCCCGGCGATCGTTTCCTGGGACCTCGGCAACGAGTGTAATTGCATGGGTAAAACGCCCTCCCGCGAGGCGGCCTATCTCTGGACCGCCGCCGTGGCGGGAACCATCCGCTCCGTCGATCCCTCCCGCCCGATTATTTCCGGCATGCACTCGCTCACCTCGTCCACCGGCGACGTCCAAAATGTCTGGTTCATCGAAGACCAAGGGGAATTGACCGACATCCTCACGACGCATCCCTACCCCTACTGGAGCCGGTACACGCGCTCCGATGCCGTTACCGCCCAGCGTACCACGCTGCACGCCACCGCCGAAACGCGCTTTTACACCGATCTCGGCGGCAAACCCTGCTTCGCCGAGGAAATCGGCACCATGGGCCCGTTGGTCGCGGGCGACGTTGTCTCGGCCGACTTTGCCCGCACCAACCTTTTTTCACTCTGGGCCAATGATTGCCGCGGATTTTTCTGGTGGTGCGGTTTCGACCAGACCCACCTCGCCCACGCACCCTACGACTGGAACGGTGTCGAGTTGGAGCTCGGCCTTTTCCGCGTTGACGGCACGCCCAAGCCAGTGGCATTGGAGATGGCCTCCTTCAGAAAATTTCTGGACACCCTCCCCTTCGTTGAACTTCCGCCGCGTGTGACTGATGGCGTCTGCCTCCTCACCCTTAACCTGGACGACTGGGCTGTGGCCTATGGCGCCTTCGTCCTCGCCAAGCAGGCCCGACTCGACTTCCGCTTTAGTCAGATTCAGCAACCCATTCCGGACGCCCCCTTCTATCTGCTTCCCAGTCTCAAGAGCCAGAATTGCGTGCCGCGTCGCAAATGGCTCGAGATTATCGAGCGCGTCCGCCAGGGCGCCACGCTTTACCTCTCATTGGACGACGGGATTGTACCCGGCTTCAACGAAGTCGCCGGCGTCGAACTCCTCACCCGCGCCAAACCTCGCGAACCGATTTCCGCTGTCATGAACGAGACTGTCCTGCCATTGTGGGACGGCGACGACCTGATTTTTTCACCCACCACCGCCGAGGTCCTGGCCACTCGCCAGGACACCGGGACTCCCGCCTTCTGGCGACATTCCCTCGGCAAGGGACAAATCTTCGTGCTGATTTCCCCCTTGGAAAAAGCCGTTACTCTCCGCCCCGGAGCCTTTGATGAAAACGCTCCGCCATTCTGGCAAATCTACGCAGCGGTCGCTCGTTTCCTCCCTCCCGTGCGTTGGTTCGACTGCCTCTCCCCGGTTCTCGCCGTGACCGAGCATCCCCAGGAGAACGGCACCCGCATCGTGATCGCGATCAATCATTCTGATGAAGAGCATTCCGCTGCCGGTCTTTTTCCCATCGGAACGGCCCTCGACACGGTTTTCCGTGGCGGCGTCAACTTGGGGGAAACGCATCTTCATCTCACGGTTCCCTCGCATGACGCCGTCGTTTTCTCCCTGAAAAAAGCCTGATCGCCTGCTCATTGTAGTTTCATTCCCCTCCGCTATTCCCATCAACACCGTGACGCGTTCTTCCACTCCCGACGATCAAGGTCAGTCTGTCATTTCGCCCAACGCTCGCGATCAAAAAATCGCCTCCTGTTTGCAACCGTTTATCGACAGCGGCATCATTGCCGGAGCGGTTATGCTCGTGGCCACGAAAGACCGCGTGCTCACCTTGGAAACCGTCGGCTACTCCGACCTCGCCACTAAAAAGCCGATGGCGCCTGACAACCTGTTCTGGATCGCCTCCATGACCAAGCCCATGACCGCGACTGCCTTCATGATGCTCGTCGACGAGGGCAAGGTGAACGTCGAAGACCCCGTGGAAAAATACCTGCCCGAATTCAAGGGCCAGATGGTCATCGCCGAAAAGGATGACGACCATGTCCTGCTCAAAAAGCCGCAACACCCGATTCTCGTCCGCGAAATTCTTAACCACACCAGCGGCCTCTCCTTCTCCTCCGCCCTGGAAACGCCCACGCTCGACCGGTACCACCTGCGCGATGCCATTCGCGGTTATGCCATGACTTCGCTCCTCTTCGAGCCCGGCACCCAATACCAATACTCCAACGCCGGCACCAACACCGCTGGGCGCATCATCGAAATCATCAGCGGAATATCCTACGAGGAATTCATGGACCAGCGCCTCTTCAAGCCGCTCGGGATGAAAGACACCACTTTTTGGCCCGGCGAGGAACAACTCCTGCGACTGGCCAGGATTTATCGGTCGAAAGACGATAAAACCGGCTTGGAAGAAGCAACCCTGCCCCAACTTTCTTTTCCGCTGAACGATCCCACGCGCAAATCGATGCCCGCAGGCGGCCTCTTTTCCGTCGCGAGCGATGTCGTTAAATTCTGTCAGATGATCCTCAGCGGCGGCGTTTACGAGGGTAAATATTATCTTTCCGAATCGGCCATCAGGGAAATGACCCGCCGGCAAACCAGCGAAACCCTCGAAAATAACTACGGTTTCGGCTGGAACACCACGGGTGGAAATTTTGGCCACGATGGCGCCTACAAAACCACCATGTACATCAATCCCCGCCTGGGCCTCATCACCGTCCTCCTGATGCACCACACCAACGATTGGCATAAAGAAGAAGGCAAGAACGCCCATTCCATCTTTTACGCCGCCGCGGAAAAACTGGTTTGACCCCACGCTGACTCTGGCGTTCGCGGCGCACAGCCCTTAACGTTAATCGACATGCTGTTGCTCCGTGCATTCCTTCTCTGGTCGATCATCTCCCTGCATGTGGTCGGAGGTGCGGCGATCTTCGGGCGTCTTTTCCCAAGGGAATCGCGGTGGTTCGGATTCATTGTGCCTGGGTTTGCCCTTGTTCTGGCCTTGAATTTTATCGAGCACCTGGTCGCTCTTTCCGCGCTGCTTTGGCTCCTGCCGTTCACAACCAGCGGTTGCCTGTGGGCACTGCTTCATCCGAAATGGAATCGGAAGGGACTGCTCCTGCCCACCGGTATTTTCCTGGCCTCGTTCGCTTTCACGCTCGGCCTGCGCGCGATAAGGCCGGACATTGTAGGCCTTCACGATGGCACAGTCGACCTCTCGCTCATGTCGTGTTTTTGCATGGGTGAAACGGTGCCGCCGACGCTGATCTGGTACCCGCCGCTTCACCTGGCGCAATACTACGCCTTCGGACATTACGCGATGTCAGTCGCGACCCGGCTTCTGGGATTGGATGTCGGTACCGGCTTTAATTTGAGCTCAGCGTTGTTTGCTTCCCTCGATTGCCTGTTCGCGGCGGCGATTGCATGGCGCCTCGGTCGACAAAAACTTTGGATCATCCTTCTGGCCCCCGTGCTCCTGGAATGCGGCGCGACGGGCGCCACCGCCTACCTGTGGCTCACCACGAAGGATTTGGACCCCTACCACTCCTTTGACATTTTGGTGGGCATGGACAACCCGGCAGATCACAACCCACTCTGGCACTGGCTTCATCAATCTTTCTGGTATGACCGTCGCGAGCTTTTTCCGCCCGGTGTCTGGAGCTGGCTTGGCACGTTTCACTCCACTTCAGGCGGTCAACTACTTGTTCTTTTATTCACGTTCGCCATGGTGGAGGTATTGCGGCGCAGACCATCGAACTGGCCTTGGATTTGCCTGGTCGCCATTCCGTTCTTTTCCATGGTCACATCGACCTGGGCCGTGCTGCTCGAAGGGCCGCTTCTTCTGGGAACATTATTCTGGGTCTGGCGCTACAAACTTGCGCCGCGGAGTTTTCGTTTTGTCCTGCTCGGCTTGGGTTTGATCGTCGCGCTGCTGGCGCCGACGCTTCTGGACTTCCTCATGACTACCGGAACTCCGCCCATGGGATGGACTGAGTCGGAAGGCCGCACCGAACTTGTGGAGTTTTTGGTCCTATGGTGGCCGGTCTTACTCCCTTGGTTGGCGCTGATCTTCACATGGCGCAAACTGCATCCGGTGGTTAAAACGGTCATCGTCGTTCTTCCCATCACGCTTGTGGGCATGGAGCTTTATACGATAGGCGGACGTCCGGATTGGACAGGGAAGCTCTGGGGCTACATCTTCGGCGTGGGATGGGTTACGATGATTCCCTCCCTGTGCCTGCGCCGCGCTCTTCTTTTCCGCTGCTTGCTCGGTTTGCTGCTTGTCTCGTCTCTTCTTTCTCTTATCGCCTGGTCGCAATACACATGGCGCCTGTACAGCGAGTACGACATTCTGCATCTCGAAGGCACCGGCACCTTCCGCATGAACCCGCTTCGCGGTAACCTGCTGCAAGCACTCTCGCAACTGAGGGGGCAGACGGTCATCACGGGCAAATCGAGCGATCTCTATTGTGAGTCTGCCGCCCTCGTCGCCTTCACGGGCAACCGCGACTACGTCACATGGAGCTATTTCTGCGACGGGGTCGAGGGAGGTGAGACTTACCGGCAAGCGAACCGGCGCCAGGACGAAATCAATGCGCTCTACGACGGCCAGTGCGACAACCCGCTGCTCTTTTTACGCACCCATGACATCGCCGCGCTGGTCATTTATCCACATGATTGCATCAAGAAGGACGTCATCGCAAAGCTGCAAAAACAGCTTACGCCCTATTATGTGTACACCGATTTCAGCGACGACACCGCCACCTCCGGAATCTTCATCTTTCATCCCGAAATGCTAAAATGGTCTGCAGCGGTGCTTTTGCCTCCGACATACGCGCCAGCTCCCGCGACCAATTCTACTTCCGGCAAAAACTAGACCTCTTTTGAAAATGTGCTCTATGTTGTCTCCATGCTGACGTCTCATTTTACTCCGAGGAATTTTCTTCCTGAAATCATCGACCTGACCGATACCGCGCAACTCGCGCCGGTCTTCGATAAACTCGCCGCCAAGCTCGATGCCATCGCGTCGGTCGCTGATCTCGAAGCATGGCTGCGTAATCACAGCGAAGTTTGCGCCGCGCTCGCCGAATCGTCCTCGCTCACCTACATCGCGATGACTTGCCAGACCGACGACGAGGCCAAGGAGAAGGCCTACATGCACATCGTTGAGGTGGTCGATCCCTGGCTCAAGCCGCGCCAATTCGCGCTGATGCAAAAGCTTGCGCAATCGCCCTGGTTCGCGAAATTGCCCGCCTTCTATGAGGTTTATCGTCGCAGTGTCGAGACGCAGGTTAAAATTTATCGCGAGGAAAACGTCGCGCGCGAAACGCAGGTCGCCAAGCTCACCCAGCAGTACCAGAAAATCAGCGGCGCCATGACCGTGCAATTCGACGGCAAGGAGCAGACCCTCGCCCGCATGGGCCGCATCCAGGAGGAACCCGATCGCCCGCGCCGTGAAGCCGCCTGGAAGACCGTTGCCGAGCGTCGCCTGCAGGACGCCGACAAGCTGGAAGACCATTTCGATCAGCTTCTCGTTCTGCGCAACGAGATTGCCTACGCCGCCGGGTTCTCCGATTTTCGCGCCTATACTTTCGCAAATTACGAACGCTTCGATTACACGCCTGAGGATTGCCTGCGCTTCCACGATGCGATTGAACATCACGTTGTGCCGCTCGCGCGCGAATTGCAGGAGGAACGGCGCAGGAAGCTCGGCCTTGACCGGCTTCGCCCCTGGGACCTCGCGGTCGATCCCGATCAGAACCCTCCGCTTCATCCCTTTGCGGCTTCATCGGAGTTACTCGAAAAATGTCACCAGATTTTTGAAAAACTCGATCCACGTATCGGCGATTATTACGACGTCCTCCGCAAGCAGGAACTGGTCGATCTCGACAACCGCAAAGGCAAGGCACCTGGTGGCTACCAGAGCACACTTTCCGAGGCGCGCGTGCCGTTCATCTTCATGAACGCGGTCGGCGTCCATCGCGATGTGGAAACGATGCTGCACGAAGCCGGTCACGCCTTTCATGCCCTGGCTTCGCGCGAATTGCCACTTCACGCCTACCGCAACGCACCGATTGAATTTTGCGAAGTCGCGTCGATGGGCATGGAACTGCTGGCCGCGCCCCACTTGAGCGCCTTTTATTCCGACGCCGACTCGAAACGCGCGCGGCGCGATCACCTCGAAGGCATTATCAAGTTCTTCCCCTGGATGGCCACGGTCGATGCCTTTCAGCACTGGATCTACACCCATCCTGTCCACACCCGCGACGAGCGCACCGCGTTCTGGCTCTCGCTTATGGATCGCTTTGGCGGCACTGAGGATTGGAGCGGTTTCGAGAAGTCCCGCGCCCATATGTGGCACCGGCAGCTTCACATCTTCGAGATTCCGTTTTATTACGTCGAATACGGTATCGCGCAGTTGGGCGCGCTCCAGCTCTGGCAGGCCTCGCGCCGAGATCTTCTAGACACCCTCGAGCATTATCTCAAGGGCCTCAGCCTCGGCGGCTCGCGTCCGCTGCCCGAACTCTTCCAGACCAGCGGCCTCGCCTTCGATTTCACGGACAAGACCATCGCGCCACTCATGCGCAACGTGAAGGATGCGCTTTTGGAGTTGGCGGTGTAATGTGACATTTCGCGGTGGCCTGCATGTCGGAGCCAGTTACTACAACGCTATCAACGCGACCTGGCCATTTGTCAAATTGCACATTGAGAAGGAATCAATTGCCTTATCCTCACCATTTGGGAATCCCAGATTTTCCCGAGCCCAAATCACAAAACTCTCAAAATATTCGGGATTTTTCTCGAAGGGCCTCAAGATCGAACACATTGCAGACCAGCCCCCTTTCATCGTCTTTTGGACTTTTGACTTACCTGCTGTAATGCGCTGTCTTGAAAAAAATGGCTACCAGTTTTCGGAATAGTTGTTTCGATGCGCTCCAAAAATCACCTTTGCCGAACCTCACAACTGTGAGAAATTACCAGAGGTGAATCGCTTTCTTATATCGATGCTGGCGGCAGGTATATTCACAATTGCCCTGCTCCCCCTCCGCGCCGAACCGGGCGACGACGAGAAAAAGGCTCTGAACACGGCGGAGCAATCGTTCAAGGATGGCGCGTTCGATCTCTGCAACAGCCGGATCGCTTCGCTGTTGAAAAAATATCCGAAGACCGAACTCACGGCCAAGGCGGAAGTGCTTCAGGCGCGCGCGCTTTATCAACTCGGCCGCAGCGCCGCCGCCCTGGCCGCGCTGAATCTCCCTTCCGATCAAGTTCCAGAAAACCTCCGCGCTGACACGCTTTACTGGCAGGCCGAATCGTTGCTGGATCTCGGAAAATGGCCGGAGGCCGAGCAAAAATATCGCGCTCTTCTTGTGTTGAAAGACAGTGCCGACCACGCGGATGAGGCCAATCTCGGACTGGCTTGGGCACTTTTCAAACAAGGCAGCGAGATCGACGCCCTGCCTTTGATCCAGTCGCTCATCAAAGACAAAGGGGGAGGGGCGGCGGGCCAGCAGGCGCAACTGCTCCTTGCCAAAGTCGAGTTGGCCAAAAAACAATTCAAAGAGGCTATCGCTGGACTCGAGGTCCTTCTCGCCGCGAAACCTGAAAAGAGCGTTGCCTTTGAGACCGATTACTGGCTAGGGGAAACCTACGCCGCTAATGGCCAGCCTGACCAGGCGGTGACGGCCTACCAAAGAGTCACCAGCGATCCGCAGGCTTTCCCGAAACCGCTGGTGGCCCAAGCCTGGCTCGGGCTTGGGCGCGCGCAGCACGCACTGGGGCAGAACGATCAGGCGATGCTGGCCTATGAGCAAACTTATCACCTGACCGAAAACGAAGCAACGCGCTTCGATTCCTTCCGGTCCTATCTCGATTGCGCGCGCGCCAGCGGCCAACTGCCCGAGGCGGTCGCCAAGCTCCAGGAATTTGCCAAGACGACCGACCCATCTGCGCCCGCCGCTCTTTTTGCCATCGGCTCGGCCCTGTCCGAGAACCGCGAAGACGGCAAGGCGATCGGTATTTTGGAATCGCTCATGGTCGCCTATGGCGCGAGCCCTTGGATCCCCGAGGCCAACGAGCAGCTCGGCCAGCTCTACGCCCGAACCGGAAAGCCTGCGCAAGCGATCAAGGCGTTGAACAATTGCATTGCCACGAGCACCGATCCTGCGCTGGTCCGCACCGCCCGTTCGCAGCTCGGCGCGGTCATGCTGAGGCAAACGAAGGATTACGCCGGGGCCGTCGCTCAATTCGCCCAGATTTCCGATGGCACCGATCCCACGGCCGAGAATGCCTCTTACAATTTCCTCCTGGCCCAGGCGTATTTGGGCAAGAACGATATTTTTACAAAAGCCGAAGCCGATTTTGAAAAACGCTTTCCAAAAAGTTCCTACATAAAATCCCTCGCCCTGACCGAAGGCCAGCTTCTGGCCGGAGCGGGCAAAACCGACGATGCCAAGGCGGTCTACCAGAAGGCCATCGCCACGGGCGGAACGGGCCCCGACCAGGAAGCGCTGCTTAAGGCCCTGGCCGATTTGCAGTATCAAACCAACGACCTCGAGGGGACGCTTGCCACGTGCAAGATGATCTTCGCCCAGTTCCCCAACGACGCATTAGCCGCAGCGCAGCGCGGAGTCCTCGTTTCCTACGACCTGAAAAAGCTCACCGAGGACCAAGTCGAACAACAACTCGTCGGGTTGGCGCAAAAATACAAGGACATGCAAGGCGCGCCTGAGGCATATTTCAATCTCGGCGAATTTTATTTCGATCACCAGGACTATGTGCGTGCGCAAGACGCCTTCCAGCAATTGACCACCAACTATCCGAACAGCGACTTCGCCGACAAGGCCTATTTCTACGCCGGACGTGCCGCCTTCGCGCATCAGGATTACACCGCCGCACGCACCCTGCTTGAAAAAGTCCCGGATAGTTCCCCTCTCAAACCCGAGGCGCGTCTCTGGGAAGGCCATGTTTACCAGCAGCAATTAAATTTCGAACAGGCCGTCACCTTTTACGACGCAGTCCTCGCGACGGAAAAAACCGGTCCCCATTTTGTCGAAGCGAGTCTGCTCAAGGGTCAGTGCCTTTTCGAGCTCGGTGCGAAAGACCCGGCCAACTACGGCATGGCGATGACGGCCTTCGACCAAATCCTGAAAAATAAGGAGGGGTCGATTGCCGACCGCAACGAGGCGGCAGTTCGCGAGGCGAAGTGCCTGGATAAAGTGGACCGCACCGATGATGCAATGAAATTTTATCTCGACGTTCTCTATGGACGTATCGCTGGCGACGACGCCAACTCGTCTCCCCCGCCTGAGTTTCACTGGCAGATCGAAGCAGGGGTGCAAGCCGGGTATATTCGTGAACGTCAGAAGGATTGGCGTGGGGCGATTGAGATATACAGGCGGCTGGAGCAGATCGGCGGTGCGCACGCGCAGGACTTTCACGACATGATCAACAAGCTGCGCCGCGATAATTACATCTACGAGTAGCTGGCCGTCGCCGCCACGCGAGTGTGCCGGGCGACGGTACGCAAACACCCGCATTCGGAGGTCGCGAGCTACCCTTTCCTCTGCCACACGCTCGCTTCCGACACGTTCCACTGATATTTGCGCCGGTGTTCGCGAATAAGAAAGGGAAGATCGAAAACACGCCTCAATGCAAAGTTCGGTGTGAGCAATTCCTTTAACGCGTTTAATGTGCCACGCCCGCTGCCATCGAGCCACTTTTCGCGCGGTGTGTATTCTTCCATCCACGTATAGGGTGAGGTGATCACGAGCCAACCGCTGGAAGAAATCAGGCCAGGCAGGCTCGCCAGGCATTTTCCGGGATCGGGCAGCCGGTCGATGAGATTGGCCATAAGCACAAAGTCGAAGGTTCCGATGTCCGTGCGCAACGCACAGGCGTCTCCCCGTTCGAAGCGCACATGACCGGTCCGCAGGTCGGGAGGCAATTCGAGCCGCAGTACATCGGTCGCGATTCCTTCGCGAGGCACGCGCACGGTTACGGCTCGGTTGTCCCGCATCTGCTCCGCGGCGGCGATGAAGCGTGCGGAGAAATCAATGCCGAGTAGTTCGTCAAAATGCCAACCCAACTCGAAACTGCTGCGTCCCACCGCGCAACCGAGATCAAGTGCGCGCGTCCGCTTTTGCAGGGTGATATGCCTCATGGATTCAGTCACGCACCGCGCGGGAAATCCGCAAGCCGTCCGCGCTTCGGGCAGAAGCGGGCAAATCTGTTCCGGCGTGCCGTAGTGGAATAGAAAGTACTGCTCAACAGCCGCATCTGACTCGTAGAATCCGGTGGTCATATTATTTGCCGTTCACCGCGTTATCGATTTGTTTTTGAATGTCGGTGGTGTCGAGTACCCTGGAAAAGAGATTGATAATCACCACTGCGGCGATCAGTAAAACGAAAAAATAAGCGATCTTCGGAAGCCACTCGGTCATGCGCTGCTGCGCCATCGACCAGGCATGAGCCGTTTCCGTTTCCAAGTTCTTGAAGACCTCCTCAAATGCACCCGAAATTTCAGCCGTTGCGATAAAATCCGCCCAATCGCGGGGCAATTGTTTCCATTGTGCTACCAGCTTGGAGAGGTTGACTTTCTCCCGCATGGCTTGCTCGCCTTCTTCGGCAAACCGGTCGCAATCAATATAACCGGAAGCCCGCCAGGCATCGCCGACGGCTCGCGACAGGGAAACGCCCGCTGCGAATTCGAGCCTCAACGCGGTGATCCACCGATACGCATACGTCGTCCTCAACGAATTGCCAATGATAGGCATGTGAAGCCAGACGCGCCGCATGATCGGGCTCGACCACATGACGCGCGCGACGACGTAGACGACCAGGCAGATAGTGTAAAGCAAGGCCAGCGCCATGATGAAATGGACGGCCACCACGGGCCACGCTGTCGTGGTGGCTTCGACTATCCCCCCCACTACAATGGCCAAATGAAGTACGGCGAGCGGATAGTAGAGAGGTTGAACCATGGCATGGCGCATCTTCAACTCGCGAGCCCAGTGTTCGGAAAGATGTTCGAATATCGTGTCAAGCTGCGCGCTCCGCTCGCCTGCGGTCACGAGATGACACTCGAAAGGCGAAAAGCCGGCGGCGGTGAAGGCGTCGCCGAGTCTCTCTCCCGCGTTCACTTTTTCCGAAAGAACTGTCAGTTCTCGCACCGCCATCCGTTCCTGTAAACGCTCAAGAGTGGTGCGGATGGGCAGGCCCGCCCGGACCAACACGGCCAGTTGCTGATAGAAACGAACTCGATGACGCAGTGTCACTTCACAAGACTACCTGACGATGCGCGTCTTGGCGAGGGGACGTGCGCAGCGACGTACCATCGCAAAAATGCCGGGCGATGGTGCGAGTGGGCGTGACAACGCGTGGATATTTTTGTACACTCCTGCATGTCAGAGCAGCCCCGCTGGTACGATTTATGCATCAGCAAGAGTGTTCCAGTGAGGCGAAAGCTCTGACTGGAAACTGCCGATGAATTTGCGATCTTTATTTCACTTCGCGACGCTGGCTGCCAGCTTGCTCCTGGGTTTTGCCTGGACTGCGCGGGGTGCCGTTTCGCTCGGCATCGACGAGCTTGAGAAGTCGAATTTCGCCGTTCTTCAGGGCAAGCGGGTCGGACTCGTCACTAATCCTTCAGGTGCCGATTCAAAGGGCCGCTCCGCCATCAGCATCCTTTATCATGGCCAGAGTTCGGGATTCAAACTGGTGAAACTTTTCGGCCCCGAACACGGCATCGACGGTCTGACCGGCGCGGGCAATCCCGTCTCCAATAGCCGTGACCGGGCGACGGGCCTGCCGGTCTATTCCCTGTTTATCACACCGCACGGCAATTTCCGTCACCCGACACCCGAGATGTTTGCCGGGCTCGACGCGATCATTTATGACGTACAGGACCTGGGCAACCGCTCCTACACGTTCATCAGCACGCTCGGCTACGTCATGGACGAGGCGGCCAAGGACAACATTCAGGTGGTCGTCTTGGATCGGCCCAACCCGCTCGGCGGCGTTCGCATCGAAGGCCCCAGGCTCGATCCCTCGTTCAAGCCTTCCTTTGTCGGCCTCTACAATATTCCTTACGTTTACGGCCTTACCTCCGGCGAACTCGCCCTCTGGATCAACGCCAAGTTTCTGACCAAACCCTGCCGGCTGACCATCGTCTCGATGAAAGGCTGGATTCGGCCCATGGTGTGGGAAGACACCGGCCTCAAGTGGGTGCCTACTTCGCCGAACATCCCCACGATCGGCGCCGCGCGCGGTTACACGGCCACCGGTTTCCTCGGCGAAATCGGCATCGAGAGCGGCTGCGGAGGCCCGAATCCTTTTCAGGTCGTACAGGGCAGAGGTTGGGACGCAAATGCCGTGGCCCGACGATTCAACGCCCTCCATATTCCAGGCGTCCGCGCCAGCACCTTGGACTCCGGCCGCGAGAACGGCATCTATCTCCACATTGATCCGCGCAACTCGGGCAATCTCACGGCCATCAACTTTCAGGCCATCGAAATTTTGGAAAACGAGGTCGACCACTTTTCGACCTTTGGCCGTACCAGCTTCGACCAGCGCGACATGTTCGACAAAGTATCCGGGAATACCACTATCCGCCGCCAGCTTGTCGCGGGACGCCCTGTCAGTGACATCATTCACTCTTGGGACTCCGGCATTGCCCGCTGGGCCCGGGAACGGCAGCCCTTCCTCATTTACGGATCAAATACGGTTAAACCGGCCAAAGCGCCGAGCGTCATCGCGGATAACACGCTCATCGCGCCGTAAAGGCAGCCATCGCTCGCCGACCGCCGCAGCTACCTGCCTAAAACCCATTCATGAGACCGTTTTTAATCTTCGTCGGCAGCAAGATATTGGCCGTCCACGTCTCCGCCTTACCTTCGGAACGAAGGGTCATGGGATAACTGGCAACTTCATTTTCCTTGGCGGTAGTTTTGGCGGCGGAATAGGCTGCGGAAAAAATGGCCAAATCGTTTTGGGTGGAAGCCCCTCCGACCGAGACAATTTCATCGCCGGCCTTGATTCCGGCTTTGTCCGCCTTGCTCTCTTTTTCCACCGCCAGCACCGTCACCTTGCCGTTTGGCATACCGACAAAGAGCCCGTCAAAAAAGCTGAAGCGTTCGTCATGAAGGTTCTGGTTTTGGTTTTTTTCCGTGGGCGAATAAATCAGGTGCATCGTGTCGGTGGGCATTTGGGCCATGGCCAGGACGAAATTGTGAGGCACTTGCCACACAGTGCGGCGATACCCCTCGATTTCGTGCGCCACTTCGGGTGGTAACTTCGTTCCCTCTTCTCCGGCTGAAGGGTCGCGCGCATAAGACTGCTCCAGGTTTCCCTTATGGGCGATAACCAGATCAGTCGAGCCGTCCACGTTCACCGAGGTGAGGACGTAAACGACGCGCAGGACCATGCCCGGTTTTAGGACTGTCGTGGGGTTGATTAAAACGGGAAACTTGACCGTTACGTTATTGCCGTTCTGGGCCAGGGGAAAGATCAAGGGAAATTCCGGCCTCATGTGGACCGGTTCATCCTGGGCGCGAAGCGGCGCGAGGATCGCCAGAAGGATCAGGGACAGCAAAAATCGAATGAGCACGGTGTTTAGGTTACGCTGAAACGGGCAAGGGTCAATCTGCCGGTAGTCCGCGATCTCCGAGCGCGTGGTGCTGCGCACGGCAGTATTTCCGTCGCCCGGCACGCGCGTGTGGCGGTGACAGCTACCATTGCGTTTTCGGCTTGGGCTTCCGAATCAAATCGGCTATATTCTCCACGGGTAGATGGTCGCTCCCGCTTCGGCGGGAGAGGAAAGTCCGAACACCACAAGGAAGCATGCCGCGGAAAAGTCCGCGGAGGGCCGGGGCGAAAGTTCCGGTTGATGGAAAGTGTCACAGAAAACAGACCGCCGCGACGCGCTCGAACGGGCGTGGCGGTAAGGGTGAAAAGGCGGGGTAAAAGCCCACCGCCCGGAGGGCAACCTCCGGGGCACGATAAACCCCATGCGGTGCAAGGCCAAACAGAGACGCCGGGTCGCCTGCCCGGTCGCGGAGGAAACTCCGGGGCCCGTCTCGGGTATCGGTCGCATGCGCGTCGA
>Ga0182030_10002045_pt1 | contig 42597 bp, 40 predicted proteins | sample 812S3MmetaG_FD_121299 | JGI IMG/M metagenome (GOLD analysis project Ga0182030, IMG submission 121299) | Permafrost microbial communities from Stordalen Mire, Sweden - 812S3M metaG (Illumina Assembly) | ecosystem: Environmental > Terrestrial > Soil > Wetlands > Permafrost | place: Sweden... | reverse complement strand
GAGAACGGATACATCACTGAACTCGAGCCCCAGGGCTGGCAGCACTTCACCCCCGAAGCCACCCGCACCACCAAGCGTAAATAAAATTCAAGACAGCTATCTGTGTTGACCTTGCTCTCGCTCCTGTCTTTGTCTTTGATTTTGTTTTTGAGGGGTCATTCTGAACAAAGTGAAGAACCCCCGTGCCGCTCAAATCTTCCACGCGGCACAAGAGGCACCTCAATCCGCCTCGACTTCGTCTTTCGCAAAAACAAAAAAAGGACGCGGCCGCAGCCGCGTCCCTTACGCATTCCCGTAAACCTACTTCTTCTTCGCCTTCTCCGGCGGCAACTGGTTCTTCACCTTCTCAATGGTCTCAAAGAGCTTCGCCTGCTCCAGCACCTGCTCATAAGGTACCTTCGGCGAATTGGTCACCACGTAGATGGTCGGAGTCTGGTGAACGCCCGTTGCTTTGCCTAACTCTGTGTCGGCCTCCACCTTCGCGCGAAACGCGCCAGTCGGATCGTAAAATGCCGGAAGTGCCGTGTGATGCGCCTTCGCAAATCTGTCAGCCCACTCCCGCAGATTCGTCTTATAGATCGCATTCTGGTTGGCAAAAATATATTGACGGAACTCCTCGCCCACTTGCAGAGAGAGCGAATCGAAGTACCGCGCCATGATGTGCGCGTCCTTGCTCCACGGATGATTCGGAATCACAAAGTCATGGCGCACCAGCGCCAGCCCATAGTTCTTCTCCGCCTGCACCAGCAGCGGATCGGCCTTGGCGCACGCCGGACACTCCAGGTCCTCAAACACCACCAGCGCCATCTGCTTTCCCGCCGGAGGATGCAAGGCACTCGTATTCATCGCATCGCCCGCCCACGCCGCAGAAGCCATCATTACCATTCCCGCAACCAGTGCAACCATCTTCCTGTTCATCGTCCCATTCCCCTCGATCACCACGTTATCTAGTCGGTGCCCCATATCTGCCGCAGTTAGCAGATGTGGGTCTTTACGTCTTTGGCTATTACTTCTTCTCCGCCGCCTGCATCTGTTCGATCATCGCAAACAGCTTCTCCCGATCCAGTGTCTCCACAAACGGAACTCCGCGCTGCCCCGTGCTCACTACAAACACCGTAGGAGTATGAATCACTCCCACCTGCTGTCCCAACGCATAATCGGCCAGCACCAGTTTCTTCAGATCGCCCTTGGGATCGTAGTTCGCCGGCAACTCCATTCCATGCTGATCGGCAAAGCGCTCCGCCATCCCACGCAGATTGTCCTTATTGATCGAAGTCTGGTTCGAATACACCCAGCGCCGGAACTGCTCGCCCACAGGCAACGCGGGCTTCGACAAAGACTTCACCTTCTCCGCAACCTTAACCTTGCTTGGCGCATTCGTACTGCGCGTATCGAAGTACCGGGCCATCACATGCGCCTCAAAGCTCCAGTTGTGTGCGGGCAGGGGAAAATCTCTTCGCACCAGCGGCATATTGTATTTTGTCGAGGCTTCAATCAGCAGCGCTTCAGCGTCGGCGCAATCCGGGCATTGCAAATCTTCAAACGCAACCAGCGCCACCGTCGCGCCCTTCGGAGGCCGCAGTGCACTCGTATCTCCCGCCCACAGCAGCGCCGGAATCATCAGCAGCAACAGCACAGATAGAAAACGCAGATTGCTTGTCACTCTATAAACCTCAATCCTGGCCAGCGGCCGGCAGCGTAGCGTTACCCATACGCCCATTACCCGCAAGGCTTTTGCTCTGGCCTCCCATCATAGACGAAGCCTTCTCTCAACGCACTTGCCTGTCCCCTATCCCGCCCTGCTATTGCCGCTCGACCAAAGTCGTGCACAAAAAATAAGAGGCGCAGATTTTATCCGCGCCTCAATCGATGCAAAGGAGGTCTTGTGCTTTCTTATGCCTGTTAGACGAAGCAGCTTTTCAATCGTTAGCAGTCTTCCATTTTTTTCTGCTTGCACCTCAAACCATCGGCGCCCTGACCCGATCGCCCGTCTGCTGTCTGCCCGGCGATTGCCGCTTGAACAGCTCAGGCGCAAGAAAAGAGGCGCAGATTTTGTCCGCGCCCCAATCGATGCAAAGGAGGTCTTGCTATTTTTCTTATGATCGGTAACTTTTAGACGAAGCAGCTCTCCAATGGTTAGCAGTTATTTTTCTAATAAAGCGCCCAAACCATGTACTTTCGCATAACCGTCTTGCCCTCTGCATTAGCCAGGTGGTCAATCGTCTGGAAACTCGCTCAACTGTTAACCACCCTCTAACCTTCTGATTTCTAACGATTATCTACCTCGTCAATCCTTCGTCTTCCGCTCTAGCGGTGTGCAATTTCGTCGAGCGGCCCGAAAATCCTGTCATGAATCTCTTTTGGCCCTGCAATTCCGCCCCTTTATCAACAATTCGGCGTTCCCGCGCCCAGACGAGTAGAATCCCTTTCATGGCAGTCACCGTACGCTCATTTGCGAAGATCAATCTCGGCCTGGCGATCGGCCCTGCGCGCTCCGACCGTTTCCACGCTCTTGAGACCATCTACCAGACAGTGGCCGTACACGATCTCATCAAGGTAGAAGCCGCTCGCGGCAGCGGTATTGAGATTCGCTGCAAGAATCACCTGGTCCCAACCGATGAGAGCAACACCTGCTTTCGCGTCGCCGACCGCATGTTGCGCCACTGGAAGCAGCGCGCCAAACTCACCATAACCATTGAAAAGAATTTGCCTGTGCAGGGCGGACTCGGCGCTGGCTCGTCGAACGCCGTGGCTACCATGTTTGCCCTTGAGCGCGAATTGAAAGAGCCGCTCCCCGCCGAAGAGCGTCTCCGCATCACCGCCGAGGTCGGCTCCGATTTACCCTTGTTTTTACTGGGCGGAACCGTGCTCGGCCTCGGACGCGGCGAGCAAATCTATCCGCTCGCCGAGTTGCCGCCCATCGCCTGCGTGCTGGTTACGCCGCAGGTCGCGATCTCCACGCCGAAGGCTTTTGCCGATTGGGACGCCTTCATGGAGAGCGAAAACAAGGCGTGGAATTTGACTGCCCCGGATGGCTCCGTTACACTATCTAAGTTCAACCGCTCTGCGTTTGAGTGGTTGAGTTACCTGAATGTATCCGGTGTTCCCGTTGTTTCAAACGGGGACCGGGCCGAGACTCCGCTTCTCGACCTCGTCCGAGCCGGGATAGAGAACGATTTCGAAAGAGTCGTATTTCCTCAATATCCCGAATTGCGTGACGTGAAGCGAACCCTTGAGCGCGAAGGCGCCGATTATGCTTCGCTCTCTGGATCAGGCTCGACGATGTACGGTTTGTTCCGTACTCGTGAGCGTGCGGTGCAGGCCGCTGAACGGATGAGCGCGGAAGGATTGGCGACCACGGTCACCGAAACGCTGCCGCGAAATGAGTACCACGCGCAGATGTTTGTGAAGTAGCTTCGCAGCGGTATGCGGCGCTAAGCGATTCGGCGAATCTTGCCCCACTGGGCGGTAGACTAATGGTAGGTCAAGTGCCTTTGGAGCACTTCGTCCAGGTTCGAATCCTGGCCGCCCAGCCAGAATTTCAGGTAGCAACGAACAGGCAGCACCGGTTTCAGGAAAGCTGTGCCGCGAATGCGTCGTGCATCGCAATCCTGAAGTTTCACGCGATTTAAGCGGGGATCAACCAGTCCTCATAGCGGAGAGAGCGATGGACGTAGTAGCCAAAACGAGCGCAGCAACAGCCGAAGCCACACAGATGGCGCCCGAACCGGGATCTGCAACTCCCGCCAAGGTTGCCGAGCAACCCAAGGGCGACAAGAAACCAGTGCCGACCCGGCGAGATGATAAATTGCGAATTTTCTGCGGTACGTCCAACCCGGCGCTAGCGAAAGAAGTTTGCGATTTCCTCGGGTTGCCGTTGGGGCAGACGTTTCTGACTCAGTTTTCCGATGGTGAGATTTACGTGCAGATTCTGGAGAACGTACGCGGCTCGGATGTATTCGTCATTCAGCCGACCTGCGATCCGGTCTCGCACAACCTGATGCAGTTGCTGCTGATCATTGATGCTCTCAAGCGGGCGTCGGCGCGACGCATCACCGTGGTGATTCCGTATTTTGGTTATGCGCGGCAAGACCGTAAAGACAAGCCCCGCGTTCCGATCAGTTCCAAACTGGTGGCTGATATTCTGACCACCGCCGGAGCCAATCGCGCACTCGTGGTTGATCTTCACGCGCCGCAGATTCAGGGATTTTTCAATATTCCGGTGGATCACCTGTTTGCTTCACCGGTTCTGGTGGATCACTTCCGCAAGCAGAACCTGCCGAACCTCACGGTGATTTCTCCTGACGCAGGCGGCGTGGAGCGCGCCCGTTTCTTCGCAAAGAAAATGGATGCTCCGATGGCAATTGTGGATAAGCGCCGCACGGAGATCAACGTAACTGAAGTGATGAACGTGATCGGCGACGTGCGCGGCCGCACCTGCCTGATTCTTGATGACATTGTGGACACAGCGGGAACGCTGGTGAAAACCGTACAGGCGCTGCTCGATAATGGCGCGGTTTCGGTCTCCGCCTGCGCCTCGCACGCAGTTCTCTCCGGTCCGGCGTTGGAACGGATTTCCAAGTCGAACATGAAAGAACTGGTTGTTACCAACACAATTCCGCTGAGCGAAGCGGGACAGAAGGAACCGAAGATCAAGGTGCTTTCGATCGCCGGTCTCATCGCACGTGCGATCCAGTCGATCCACGAAGAGACCTCGGTGAGCAAGCTGTTTAACTAAAGCCCGAGCGCGCACGGTATGCGCCGGGACCAGACGTGAAGGAACAGACTGATGGCAACCGCAACCGCAACAAACACAGTGGAAGCAAAGGTTCGTGAAGCTTCCGATAAGAATGCCGCGCGCCGTCTGCGCACCACCGGAATGATTCCGGCAGTGCTGTACGGCGCCAAGAAAGCCCCGCGCGCAATCGCCGTGGATCCGAAGCAGATTTTGAAGATTCTGCGTTCGGCTTCGGGTCACAACACAATCTTCGAGGTCAACGTCGAAGGCGAACAGGACAAGGCGATGGTGGTGGACTGGCAGTATGAGCCGCTGAAAGGCAGCCTGCTGCACGTCGATCTGAAGCGCATTGCGATGGATCAGATTATGCGCCTGTCGGTTCCCGTGCAGGTGAAGGGCGAAGCCAAGGGCGCCAAGGAAGAGGGTGGCCTGCTGGACCTGGTTCTGCGTGAAATTCAGATCGAGTGCTTGCCCGCGGATATTCCGAGCCACATCACGGTAGACGTGACGAATCTCGGTCGTGGCGAGGCCATTCGTGTCGCCGATCTGCCCAAGTCTGAGACGGTGAAGTACCTGACCGATCCGGACGCGACGGTGGTGCATATCACGTATGTGAAGGAAGAAGCTGTTGCAGCTCCGGTGGAAGGTGTTGCTGCTACTGCAGAGCCCGAAGTCATCAAGAAGGGCAAGACGGATGTGGAGCCGGAAGCCGCAGCCAAGGATACAAAGAAGAAATAACTGCCGTGATGGGTTCAGGCGGCATTGCCGCTTGAGCCCACGGCAATGGGAAAGGCTGCACGGTGAAACTGATTGTCGGGCTCGGAAATCCGGGCAGCGAGTACCAGTTAACACCGCATAACATGGGGTTTTTGGCGATCGACCGACTCGCCGAGCAATGCGGAGTGAAAGTTGCAAACCGCCATTGCAAGGCAGTTACGGCGAGAGCGGTTGTGGAAGGACAGGTGGTGCTGCTGGCTAAACCTGAAACCTTTATGAACCTCAGCGGCGAGTCAGTTAGGGAGTTGGTGGATCGCTACGAAGTGGATACAGGCAAGGATCTGATCGTGTTGTATGACGATCTGGCACTTCCTTTTGGTTTCATCCGGGTTCGTGAGCGCGGCAGCGCAGGCGGACACAACGGGATGAAGTCGATCATCGCCTGTCTTGGCGGCTCCCAGGAGTTCCAGCGGGTTCGTCTTGGAGTGGCGCCGGAGCACAAGCTGACGAATGGCAGGGAATACCTGCTGTCGCCGATGCGGAAGGTGCAACTGCCATTGGCCGATGAGGCCCTGGACGCGAGTAGTGAAGCAGTACGAATGATTTTGACGCTTGGAGCGTCAGCCGCGATGAACCGGTTCAACCAAAAATTGAACGAAGCCGGGCAAGCGGAGTAGGGAATCAGGGCAAGCGTCAGCGCAGCCCAGGAGAGCATAGATGGATCGTAAATATGAAGTGATGTTCATCGTTCGTCCGGATACGGCCGAGGAGGATTTAGATCGCCTTCTCCAGACGATGGAGACCAACGTTGCCGCGACCGGCGGCAAGGTGACCGGCTTTGAGCGCATGGGCAAGCGTCGCCTGGCTTATACGGTCAAGAAATTTCAGGATGGCATTTATATTCTGGCATTCGTAGAGGGTCCGGGCTCGGTTCTCAAGGAACTCGAGCGCCGCCTGCGAGTGCATGAACTTGTGATCAAGTTCCTTACGGTTCGCACCGACGAGGAAGAGAAGCGGCTGGCGAAGGTAAAGAAACTGCGCGACGCCAAGGTCAAGGGCCAGGGAACGCAGGGGCAGGCCGCTGCTGCAGCCGCAGCTCAGGCAGCCGAGAACGCCGCGGCAGCTCAGGCAGTCCAGGCCGCCCAGGCCGCAACGGAAGTTCCGGTCGAGACACCGGCGGAAGTTCCCCCGACTACGGTTTAGTCAACGGCGCGGACCGCAAGTTCGCGCGCAAAGTCACTCGCGACACGTTGTTCGTCAGACGTTGTTCGTGAATCATGCTCGCGAGCAATGTCGCGAAACGGTAAGTGAAAGTTTTTCGGCGCCTTTGGCGCCAACAAGGAGAGTTATGGCAGACGAGAGCACCAAACAGGCAGCGCCGGAGCGGTCCGAAGCCGCGGCCGCACCAGAAGCCGCTGCACGTCCTTCCGGTCCCCGTTCGTCCTCGGGACCGCGCCAGGGCGGACGCCCCGGTGGCACTGGCCGCGATGGTGGCCGCAAGTTCTTCCGGCGCAAGAAGGTCTGCAAGTTCTGCACCGAGAAGATTGACAGCATTAATTACAAGGACGTACGCCTGCTTTCCGGCTTTGTGGCCGAGAGCGGCAAGATCGTTCCTCGCCGCCTGACGGGTGTTTGCACCCCCCACCAGCGCCGCGTCACCGAGGCTATCAAGCAGGCGCGCAACATCGCTTTGCTGCCATTTGCGGCCAGCCGCTAAACTCTGCTGACGCCGCAATGGCTGCGGCAGGCGAGCACAGTGCTGAGACGCAAAGCTGAGATTAGAGAGGGATTGAGTCATGGAAGTTATTCTGAAAGAAGATGTGACCAAGCTGGGCGCACGCGGCGAGGTGGTGAATGTGGCTGAGGGTTACGGCCGCAACTACCTTCTGCCGAAGAAGCTCGCCGTGGAAGCCACCAAGGCGAACAAGGCCGTTATCGAGCAGATGAAGGCGTCCTCGGTGCGTAAAGTGGTCAAGGAAAAGGGAGATGCAGAGCTGCTTGCCAAGCAGTTTGAAGGCGTGAGCCTGCACTTTACCCGCAAGGCTGGCGAGCACGATGCGCTGTTCGGTTCGGTGACTTCGGCCGACATCGCGCACGAGCTCGAAGGCCGCGGATTTAATGTGGACCGCCGCAAGATCGATTTGGACCAGCCGCTGAAGGCATTGGGCGAGTTCAATGTGCCGATCAAGCTGCACAAGGAAGTCACGGTGCAGATCAAGGTTACGATAACCAAGCAGGAAGAGCCGACCGCGTAAGTGGCCGAAAGCAGGTTTGGAAGAGGCTGGCGTCCTAGGGCGCTGGCCTTTTTATATTCAGAATTGCAAAATAGATTGCTAACGGACCGAGCTTTGTACCGTCCAACCCTGTGAAGAACGTACTCTGCCCCAGCGGCGGGGTAAGGCAGACTGGCTAGGGCAAAGTGTCAGGTCCACAAAGGAAAGCATGGTGGGCGAGGGCCCGAGCCGGGTAAATGACGCCGAGCTGATTCGAGCGGCGCAGCAGGGAGATCAAGCTGCGTTCGAGGAGTTGGTGCGCCAGTATGATCAGCCGGTCCTGCGGCTAGCGCTCCATCTCACCGGCTCCGAGCACGAGGCGCAGGATATTTACCAGGAAGCTTTTCTGAAGGCCTACCGGAATTTGGGAAGCTTTCGTTTCGAATGTTCTTTTTATACTTGGATCTACCGGATCGTATCGAACTTGTGCATGGATTATCTTCGGCGCAAGCAGGTGCGCAAAGAGGATCCTTCGGTGCGAACGAGTTCGGAGGGTGAAGAGTTCGACCTTCTGGAGCAAGTTCCCGACGAGCGCGCCGGCGCAAGGCCCGATCAGGATCTGGACCGGCGCGAGTTAGGTCAACGGATTGTCCGGGCACTGACAAAGTTGAGTCCGCGTGAGCGCATGGTTTTTGAAATGAAGCATTACCAGGGATTGAAGCTGCGCACCATTGGCGAGGCCCTGAACACAACGGAAGAGACGGCAAAGAACACCCTCTTTCGAGCAACCCAAAAGTTGAGAGCGGCACTGGCAGATTTAAAGTAGGAAATAAAGGCAAACATGAATTGCGATTGGGTGCAGGAAAACATCCCGCTGTATCTCTACGATGAGCTGGCCGATGACGCGCGTCACGAGCTGGAAGGTCACGCTGAGCGCTGCGCCGAGTGCGCCATTGAGTTGAAAGCCATGCGCGTGCTCCACGCCGAGATGAGCGGACTGCCGCAACTTGAGGTCACGCCAAATCTGCTGGCCTCGTCGCGCATGCGGCTCGCAGAGACCTTGGAGACCGTGCAACAGCGTCGCGGCTGGCGTTGGACGCTTGACCCGCTGGCGCTGCTGCGGCAGATGCGCTTCTCGCCCACGTTGGCCGCCGTGATCTTCGTGGTTGGTTTTGGCGGCGGCATCGGCACCATGTATCGCATGAGTACGGCAATGCACGCGGGCGCGCAGTCGCAGCAGGAAGCCTCGATCGCTGGAATCCGCAACATCGTTCAAGAGCCGGGAAGCAATCGCGTGCGAATCGATTACGAGCGGGCGCTGCCGGAGACGGTGCAGGGCTCAGTCAACGATCCCCAGATTCAGGCGCTGCTGGTGATGGCCTCGCGGAGTACCGCGAATTCTGGTCTGCGGATGGATTCTGTGGACCTGTTGCGTAAAAGGCCGGATGATCCGGCGGTGCGCGAGAGCCTGGTTTATTCGCTGCGCTCAGACAGCAATCCTGGAGTGCGGTTGAAGGCCGAAGAAGCGCTCACACCGATGGTGAAGCAAGACGTGCGGGTGCGTAACGCCATGCTTGAAGCGCTGCTGAATGACAACAATCCGGGTGTGCGAGCGGGCGCACTTACGGCGCTGGCGACGGTGTCTGACGATACCAGCGTTCGCCAGGCATTGACCCAGTTGGCGAAAGAAGACCCGAATGACTTTATTCGGCAGGAGTCTTCTCGCGTGATAGCCCAGACCAAGAGTGCTCAATAGATGACCCAGGGCCAGACAAATATGGATGTTGCAGCAATGATAGCTGGCACGGCGAACTTCGCAATCCTCGGAGCACGCGCCCTGTGAGAATGGCCGGCAAGTGGGGGTTGGGAACAGGCAGCGCACTGCTCATGCTTTCGCTGGCGCTTCCGGGGTTTGCCATGCAGCAGCGCGAGCAGCACATGGTGCGCGATGGCGCTGGCTGGCTGCAGGAGAGCACGGGGCCGCTGGGCAGCGAGAAACTGCTGCAGGTGACGCGGTTTGTTGGATCGGTTCGCGTGGTATCAGGCGCCAAATCCGGCACATACTTGTTGCGCCTGCATTCTCAGGAGTCTCTCGAAAAAGATGCTCAGCGGCAGTTTGCGACCTTCCACCTTGGCGTGGGGCGCGATCACGGCGAGGAGATTATCCAGACCGTGGGCCCGGTTGATATGGCCATCCGCGCCGAACTCATTTTGCAGATTCCAGTGCAAACAGAAACCGTGCATGTGGATACGCTGGCGGGCAAGATCACCATCAGTGGCAAGGTGAACCACCTCGATCTGCGGACCCATGGCGGCGATATTGAGCTCGATGATGCGGAATTGCTGCGTGCCGTAACCATGGGTGGCTCCGTGTACGTCAACCATCGCCTGAAGGACTCTTTTATTCGAACCGATGGCGGAGATATTCGCGTCGATGCTTCGGTGGGCGATCTGGAAATAGTCTCCCTGGGTGGAAATATCTGGTTGAAGGCAATCGCCACCGGGCGTGTGCAGTCAGGCGGAGGAAACATCGAAGTGGTGCGGTGCAATGGCGCACTGCTGGTGCGCACGGCTGGCGGAAACATTAGTCTTGGCGAGATGGGCGGAGCGGTCACCGCCGAGACTGGCGGTGGCAGTATCCGCGTCGGCGTGGCTCACGGAACAGTTCTGGCCAACACTGCACTTGGCGATATCGAACTCTGGAAACTCTCGCAGGGTGCCACGGCTCGTACAGGAATGGGAAGAATTACCGCCGAATTCATCGCCGACCGGAATTCAATGCGCAATTCTGAACTGGTGACCTCAATGGGGGATATCGTCGTGTATCTCGCGGGTACGGTCCCCGGCAATCTTCACGCCGTCACCGGCACCGACCCCAATAAGCACATCATTAGCGATTTTCCCCACCTGAAGATTTCCAATGGCCTCACGCAGTATGGTCCGCGCAGCATCCTCGCTGAAGGACCTATCCACGGTGGCGGCCCGGAAATCAACGTGCGAACCATGGTTGGACAGATCGAACTTCGTAACGCGCCGTAAGCCTCACAAAACCAATATCAAGAGTCGTCACCACGTCGTTGCCTGAGTGCAGCACGCGCTCGCCAACATCAACCCTGACTCTTCGCAGTGATGGCTTGCCATCCTTCGTCGCCGCGCGAAACTCTTCCTGCGTGGCTTCCAGGACAGCTAATTGTTTACCTCGATGCTCAACTTCTGCTGGCGGCTCTTGTCACCTTTGGTGGCCGTCAGGTCCACATCCCAGCTCCCGGCCATTTCCAGGTTGACCTGCCCGTCGTAGTTTCCGTTGCCGCGGTCGTCCAGGGAGACATGAGCACCGTGCTCCATGCCGGTCATGGTGACATCAGCTTTCACGGTTACTCCGTCCACCGGTTGGCCTGCCCCGTCGATCACATGGACCTTCAGCACGATGGGGCCGCTGGCATGGGGCGATGTGGGATCGGTCGTGAGCGTAAAACGAAACGGCGTGAGCCGGTCGCGGGTGCCATTGATCAGCGATGCAGGGTTTGGCGGCATTTCGCTGGACTTGCATCCGGCGCAGGCGAGAATCAGCACGGCAGTCGCCGCGATAAAAAGAGTGCGAAGGCGCATAGGTCAGTTCCTCATTGCGGTTTGTCGCTCCGCGGCGGATGAGAGGCATCTGCATGGTGATCGTGCGGCACAGGCAGAATGCATCCGTGCGACAGGTCACAATCAGCGCTCTCAAACTGAATTGTCGTGTGGTGAATGTGGTGGCGGCTGGCCAGCATGCGGCGCAGTTCGTCCAAGATGGCGTTGCTTGCAGAAGGCGGAATATCGGCGATGGTGATATGCGAAGAAAGTGCGTGCGTGTCGCTGCCAATGCTCCAGATATGAAGATCATGCACGTCCAGCACACCGGGCACCGCGCGCAACTCCTCATCGATTGCGGCCAACTCCATTCCGCTGGGCGCGCCCTCCAGTAAAATATTCAGACTCTCACGCACAATGCTGATGGAGGACCACAGGATCATCGCGGAGATGCCAATCGAAAGCGCCGGATCGATCCAGCTATGGCCAGTGGTGAGGATGACCCAGCCGCCGGCAATCACCGCGGCAGTCGAAAGCGTATCGCCAATTTCGTGAATCAGTACCGAGCGGAGGTTAAGGTCGCGCCCTCCCCGCAGCAGCATCACGGTGATGGCGCCATTGAGCAGCACTCCCGCGCCGGCCACCCACATCATCAGCCCGGCCTGCACCGGTTCGGGGTGGGAGAAACGCTGGATTGCCGAGTAGAAGATCAGCACGGCAATCACAATCAGCGTAGCCGCGTTAACGAAGGCGGCAAGCACTCCGGCGCGCCGCCACCCATATGTCTTCGTGCTCGTCGCGGGGCGCTCACTCAAATAGGCCGCAACCCAGGAGAGCATCAGGGCGAAAAAGTCCGAAACATTGTGCCCCGCTTCAGAGAGCAGCGCCAAACTGTGTGCCCGCACTCCGGCCACGATCAGCAGAACGATGTAAGCCAAAGTAAATCCCAGGGCCAGCCGAAGCATCCGCGCGGTGAGCGGGGGATGAGCGTGGCCATGAGAGTGACCGGCGTGGGAGTGCATAGATGGAGTTTACGGCGGCAGGCCTTCGGCATCAAGGTGGGCAGGCACGGGAATCACGCGGGCGGCATTTTGTGGGCAGCGGCAGCACTGCTTCAGGCATCTTATGACTTGTAAGTTGAAGCTTCAGTCGCACATTGGAAGTTACAGGGAGATATGCCATGCGAAAGGGATCGCTGCTGGTTCTGGCTGTGGCAATCTTTTCAGCGCAGGCGATCTCACAGGAAATTGTGATTGAACCGACGAACGGGCACGCACCATCGGCCAAACACGTTTCCCGTCCGGCTGCCCTGGAGGCAACTCCGGTTGCAAAGCCCCCAAAGCCAGCACCTCAGGAGAAGCGCGCGCAGAAGCCTCCGACGAAGCGCCATGCGGGAAAAGAAGTTGCGTTGAATTCCAAGTCCTCTGCGGTGGCGAAACCCGCTCCCGCAGCGCCCGAGGTGGCGAAGAACGAAGTTCCACAGGCCGCTCCGCCGAGAAAAGTTCTTCCAGCGCGTCCCGCATGGGCCATGTCTGACACGCGCGATGCACGCAGTATTCAGAGTGAGATTGCGAATGCCATGGCTCGGGATCCCAAGCTTGTGGGCTCATCTGTCGATGTAAAGGTTGACGAGGACTCAGTCACGTTGAGCGGACGAGCCGCCGGAATTGATGAGCGTCTGCAGGCTGAGCGCCTGGCACAGAGTTATGCGTGGAACCGCAAACTGGTGGACCACCTCGAACTTGTGCCCAGGGTCTCCGCGCAAAAGTAGTGTCTCCCAAATCTTCTTACACGGTTTGCCTCGCCCCGAGGCTTTTTTGTGCTCAGACGGCGAGCTCGCCGAAAAGGCTGCCCTGCTCCGGGAGTGACGGACGAAATCGTGCGCCCTCGAGATTCAGCAGGAACTCCTTGGCGGGGAGTCCACCCCCAAAGCCCGCAAGCGTGCCATTGGAGGCGATTACGCGATGGCAGGGAACGATGATGGCAACGGGATTGTGATGATTTGCCTGTCCCACGGCACGCGACGCCAGTGGCGAGCCAACCTCTGCGGCAAGCTGGGCGTAAGACCACGTTTGGCCGAAGGGTATACGCAGGAGCCCCTGCCAGCAACGCAAATGAAAGGAGGGCCCGCGCAAATCGAGAGGAAGGTCGAACTCTTGGCGCTCTCCCGCGAAATACTCATCCAACTGGCTGGTCACTACCCGCAGCCGCTTGGGCTCCTCGATCCAGCGCGCATTCTTCGTCCCGTAGGGAGCCGCCCAGCGTCCTTGAAAGGCAACCACGGCAAGCCCTTTCTCGCTCACGGCGAGATCCAGGTGGCCGACAGGAGAGTCGTAACCGGCGGTGAAGAAAAATTCGGATGGCTCGGTAAATAGCATTGCTTGGGGCCAAGATACCACGAAATGCGCCCCGTAAAAAGCGCGAGCTCCGAAGAGCTCGCGCCTTTGTGCCGCACATGGATAGATTGAAGTTACTGGGGCTGTGACATCGAGGTCGGTTGCTGGCTGGCCTGCAAAGCGCCGACTCCATTCTTCAGCAGAGTGACTTCCACGCGGCTGCCGTGAGCTGGCCTGGCCATAGTGTCATCAGACGCGGTCTGCATCTTGGCATTGCCGAGGCCGAGTTCATAAATGCGATAAACCGGGATTTGATGATTGATAACGAGATAGCGCACCACCGAATCTGCCAGGTGTTGCGACTGCTGAAGCGAGGCCGTGCCGTGTCCAGGGGTGAAGCCCTGCACTTCAACCACGTAGCCCTTCTGATCCTTCATGGTTTCGGCAAGCTGATCGAGGGCATCCTTGGCGTTCTTGCTCAGCATGGCTGCGCCGGGCTTGAAGCGGATTTCGACTGAGTTCGCACTCTGGTACTGATCAAGATTCTGCACCACATGCGAGACGGACTCAAGATGAGTGCTGGCCTGCTGGGCCGTCTGATTTGCCGCCTGGGCGCGGTTCGCTGCATCGACTGCGTGCTGGTCGGCCAGGCTGGCGTGCTGGTCAGCGCGCTGGATTCCGGCGGTGGCACGGGAATCAACATCTTTCAACATGCGGGAATTGTTGGCCGTGAGCTCGTCCAACTCGTTGGCGCGGTCGCGGATAGGCGATAGCTGGCGCTGCACATACTTCTTGCGCGCAAACGGGTTCATGTGTCCCCAGAAGCCCTCGTGAGTGTCGGGCTTGAGCGGCTCAAGTTGCTTGTCAGGATTCGCCATGGGCGAGTTTGGGTCGGTGGCAGGCTGCATCTGTGCAACGGGCTGTTGATCCGGAGCGGTGCTGCTTTGCTGCGCGATGACCGGCAGGGCTAGCGTGGCAACCAACGGTAAAACAAATAAGAAACGATTCTTCATGAACATCCTCCTGCGGGACTCTCAGGTGCGTGCCGCCTTGGGGCTTTCCAGCCGGGCGAGCGACATATGCTGCCGCTCTGGCCGCATACATTGGCGGCGATGCGCAACACCCTTTGTATTACAGTTCAGATGCCAAACTCGGAACCGGCATAACCTGTTTGTTTGCAACAGAAATAACGAGATTGGAAAGCAGGTGTGAGCGGTAGGAATGGCAGCGCCGAGTATATATTACCGAGTGCGACCGTCGAGATAAGCTGATTGCCATCGCGCTACTCCGTCACACTTCCTTTTTCAATCAACTTCTTGTGAAGATCGAGGATGTAGTTGTCGGTCATCCCAGCGATGTAGTCGCAAATCACGCGCGCCGGAGTGTCCGTCGCCATTTGACGCTGGTAGCTGGCGGGGAGACCCGACGGACGCTCAATCCAATAGCGGAAGAGGTTGCAAACGATCTTTTCTCCGTCGGCCTTCTGGGGTTGCAATGACTCGCTGTGATAGAGGTTCTCGCTAAGGAATTGCTTGGCCTCGGCACGCTCCTGATCGGTAGCGGGACTGAAAGCCGCCAGGCGTTCCGGATAGCGCCGAATGTCTTCGACGCTCTGCACACCTGCACTACGCAGGCTGAGATCGGTATGCACAATGAGGTCGGTGACAAGGTGATTCAACATGCGTTTAAGCGCCTCGTTGAACTTGAGCTTGTCTCTGACGCCTGAGAACTCACGCTCCACCTCGCGGAAATAGCGGTCAAAGATGGAAACGCCGCGTCGAATGTCGTCGAGTTTGAGCAGTCGCGATTCGTAGCCGTCGTCAAGGTCGGCGGTGTTGTAGGCGATCTCGTCGGTGTGGTCGATGAGCTGGGCTTCGAGCGGCGGTTTTTGATCCAGCAGATATTCTGCGAGCTCCGGATAATCGGTGGGAGCGTAATCATGCGAGTGCTTGATGATGCCCTCGCGCACCTCGAAGGTCAGGTTCAGTCCCGGATGCGACGCGTAGCGCTGCTCGAAATGTTCAACGATGCGCAATGCGTGGAGGTTGTGATCGAAGCTCTCGCCGTGTGCCTGCATCGCCAGATGAAGCGCCTGCTCCCCCGAGTGTCCGAAGGGGGGATGTCCGATGTCATGAACCAGCGCCAGGGTTTCCACCAGGTTCTCATTCAGGTGTAGGGCGGCGGCAATGGTGCGCGAAATCTGTGCCACCTCGATCGTGTGAGTAAGCCGGGTGCGGAAGTGGTCGGAGAGACGCTGTGTGAAGACTTGAGTTTTGTTTTCCAGACGGCGGAAGGCGCGGGCATGAATAACGCGGTCGCGGTCGCGTTGAAAATCATCGCGATAAGGATGCGGCGGCTCTGGATAGCGTCGCCCTGAAGAGGACTCGACACGCACTGCGTAGGAGGCCAGCATGGGGGAAGTGTAGCACCTGTGGCGCAGCCTCCGCGCGGCGCAGAGTATCGGGGGCGCGGGGAGGCAAAGAAAGAGCCGCCGGGCGCGTCGCCAGGCGGCTCCGTATAGATTCCAACTATTTTGCGGTGCTATCTTCCTGCTTTGCCAATTTAACCTTCGCGCCATCCAGTTTTTTCTGAACCTTGGCAACGTCGGCGGCCTCCACCTCGGCGGGAGTCGTCTTCTTCCACTCCTGCAGCGAGCGTTCCCACTGGGTGACGGCAAGCTTCAGGCGATTGGTTTTCTGGTAGACGTCGCCGAGATGCTCATGCACCGTGGGATCGTTGTCGATGCGATCCAATGCCTTACGCAACGCGGCCTCGGCCAGATCGTACTTGCCCATCTTGTAATGCACCCACCCGAGTGAATCGAGATAGGCGCCGTTCTGCGGGTCCAGGGCGACCGCGCGATGAATCAGCGAAAGAGCTTCGTCAAGACGCGTGCCGCGATCAGCCAGCATGTAGCCAAGATAATTCAGCGCGGTCGCGTTCTTCGGATCAGAGGCAAGTACTTTGCGGAAATAAGTTTCCGCCTCGTCATATTTCTTCTGGCGCTCATATACTGAGCCCGCGATGAAATTGATGTAATCCTTTTCATCTTGCTTGGAAGATAGCTCAAGCGCCTTATCAAGCGACTTTTCGGCGTCAGGAAAACGGCGCAGGCGGCTGTACATCTGGGCCAAAGCAATCCAGACCTCGCGGTCTTCGGTAGGGTTGTTGCCCTTCAGCATCGCCTTGACCCGCGCAACTGCCGCATCGGCTTCGCCGCTGTCGGCTTCCTGCCCGGCCAGAACCAGTTGCAGACTGCGGTCCCTGGGAAGCTTCTCTACCGCCTCACGCGCTGCCGCCGTGGCCGCGGGCCAGTTCTTGGCGTCGCGATAGGTTTCGATAATCTGCTGATAGCCGCGCGCGACCGCTTCGTCGCCAAGGTCGACCATTTTGTGGAAAGTATCTACCGCGAGCTGTGTCTTATTCTCATCGCGATAGATGGTGCCGAGGCGCTCCATGAAGATGGCGCGATTGTTACGTTCAAACGTGGAGTACACGCCATTGGATTTCTCGGTGCGTACCAGCAGCGCTCCTAATTGATCTGCGGCTTCGTCAAACTTGCCGAGCGCCTCCTCGATCACAGCGCGGTTGTATTCCACCTCCATCGAGTCCGGTGCAATTTCCTGGGCTTTCTTCAGCGTTTCCAGTGCTTTATCAAAGTGTCCGTCACGGCGGTAGATCTCTGACATATGCAGCAGGGTCTGCGCGTCCTGCGGATCCGCCGCGGCGATAATCTCGAACTGCTCGAGCGCGGCGTCCGTCTGATTGTCATTGAGCAGGTTCTGCGCCAGTCCGCGCACTGCGTCAAGGTTGTCTTTGTCCTGTTCAACCGCCTTGCGATAAGCGGCAATGGCGTTCTTGTAGTCTTTCTTCTGCTCGTAGGTGTAACCCAGCACGGAGTCGATGCGCGGCGAGCGGTCGGACTCCGGCACAGAATTCAGAATCTCAAGGGCGCGGTTTGTGTCGCCTTCCTCATTGTAGAGAAGAGCCAGGGTGGTGACGGCGTCCTCCGACGAGGGCTGCAACTTTACCGAGGTGCGAAACTCGGCTTCCGCCTTGCCGGTTTCGGCGTTCAGGCGATAGAGCCGGCCCAGCAAGAGGTGATCCTCAATGCTCGATGGGTCCAGGCGCACTATCTGCTCATACTGCTCAATGGCGAGGTGAAGAATGGTTTCGGTGTCTTTGGATCCGCCCTGCAGGTCGCCGATGGAGCGAAGATAAATACGTCCCAGAAGGCGGCGCGCGTCCAGATTGTCAGGGTCGTGGCTAATCACGTCCGTCGCTTCACCCACGGCTTCGCGAATGTCCCCCGTTCGAGCATAGAGTTCAGCGAGCGCCGATGCGAGATACGGGGAACCTGGATCGGCCGCCACAGCGGCTTTGTACTCGTCCACCGCTTTGGTGGCGTATTCAGTGCGCCCCGTAACGGCAACCATCTCCTCGTAAATGTGGCCGAGCTGAAAATGGTAGTAGGCGTCGGCGCGATCAGGTGTTTTGGAGCTCGCGGAGGGATGTGCGGAAGCTGCCGGTGGCTGACTCTGCTGCGGAGCGCTGGCAGCGGGTTGCTGCGCGAGAGCTGCAGTGGAAGCCACAACAAGGGTGAGGACGAGCGAGCTGTGAGGAATTTTCATGTTCACCAAACCGATGCTACTTAGATGCTCTGAGGCTTACCACCGAAGCATTTTCTATTCTAGGCCAAGAGGCGGACGAAAATCGGTCGTAGCCGGATTCGATGCCGGATTTGAAGTTCCGACGTTGCGAATCTGGCCGAATTGAGCTTCGAATGGGTAGCGAGCGCCTAGCTGGAGGGAAGCTCTTCCAGAATTCGAATTTTCCAGCTATTTTCCGCCGGGGTAAGCAGGACGAGGTAGCGGACCTGAACGTGTTCTGAGGAAAGAACCTTGCCGCCGTCGCGATATTCAATTTCGAGATCGGCCGTGTCAATCGCCTGCAGCGAGGAGCCGTCGAGGGAGTAGAAGACAACGTGCATGGCATGGCCGTGATCGATGATGCGTCGGCTCAGCCCGCTCTGCCGCTGGGAGTCGATGGCCTGTTGGAAATGCTCGCGCGCAGTGCCCGTGAAATTCTCATTCAGCAACTCGGCGTCATTTGTCTGAAGCGCCGAAACCAGCGATTGCCACCCGTGCAGATAGTCGCGCTCCACCGACGCAGCAGTCGTCTCTTCCACCTTGCGGGGCGCGGCGGCGGAGGCGTCCAACGAATATGACGGCGCGGGCGCGGCACGCACGTCCGTCGGGTGCGATGTAAACGCGAGCAGGATGAGCAGCGCAATGGCCGCGCTCGCTTGACCAGTGGCGCGACGAATAGATGTGGATGTAAGGCCGTTGGTCACTGCCCACCCCCCCAGTGGATTTCATTTCCCATGACGACCCCTGCGGCCACGGAAAGCGTTGCTGCAGGCGAGGCAGGCAGTTCAGCGCGGGCAAATCCACGTTTGATGCGGGCATCCACTGTGCTCCGTCCCGACGCGTCCATCGATGCGAAGGTGACAATCGTGCCGTCAGGTACGGCGTTGCCAGAGCAATCGTGGATCGGATTGGTCTCTACCAGGATGTTGCCGTCGGGCGCGCGTGAAGCTTTCATTCGAATGGAGCATGGGTCCGCCGCGACCTGCTGCACAATGCGGCGCACGCTGACTGTCTCAGAGGACGCGACGAACTGCGCCGGACCGCTGCGGCGTCCTGAGTTCAACTGAACCCATGACACGCCGTCCTTGCTGATGGCCTGGCGCTCTTCTCCATCGGCTGATTCCACAGCTAGCCGGAAGTGAACCGGAGTGGGCGCGAGCACAAGATTCTGATAACGATCAAAGAGGAACGCCGAGCCCAGTACAGCTCCGCTGGCGGCGGCCGGCACACGCGAGGGTCGCGCAATAAACGAGATTTTATCCAGAGGCGCAGCCGTCACAAAAAACGATGTGCTGCTGCCATCCAGAATTGCCGTATAGCGGCCTGCCACTTTCAATTCGTCGCCCGTAATCGCAATCGCGCCGCGCTGCACATCTCGCTTGCTCGCTCCGCCGGGGCCGAACAGATACAGCGTGCCGTTGCCTGAACCGGTGGCTTGCAGAGTTGCTCCCGAGCCTGCCTGAACCGGCCCTGCCACCGTGAGCTGCGCGCTGCACGTGGCCGAAGCCGCGCAGAGAGCGGCGATGATGAACCCGCGCTGGAGTGAATTCATGCCGACCCTCATTACTGGACGCGGTCGCGGCTGTACTGATTCACCGTGACTCGGTATGTGTGAACTTGCGGCGCGAGGTCGTCGCGCAGCGCAATGCTGAATGGAACCGGCGTCTGCGGTGCCAGGGATTGATCCACGTATCCATCCGAGACCCAGATCACCTTGCCGGAATTATCGTAAAAAGTAGCGAGCACATGCGGGATATTCACTGTCTGGCCGCTCTGGTTTACAACTTCCCCGGTCAAGACCGAGTGTCCGCGCGCGTCCTTTTGCAGCACCTGGTGCATGACGCCCATCACAGGATCAGCAGAGGCCGGCACCAGCATCGCATTAGGTTGCAGATGCACGCTCTCTATGCGTTCACGGCTGACGTTCGGAAAATCGATGCGGAAGGGTGAAATTTCTTTGGGCAACAGAACATGACTAATCTTGTCGAAGCTCTCTTCCTGCCCGATGGTCTTTCCATCCTTGCCAATCAGGGTGGCGGAGACGGAGACAAAGCCCGGAACCGTATCCTCATTTTCAATCTCGCCGAGGAGGGTGAAATTTCCGTCCTTTTCCACCGGATTCATGGAGATGATGCGAACGTGCGGCGCGTCGACGTTCTGCGCGCCCCAATCGTCATCGGGGCCGCGGCTTACAATGTCCCAGCGTAGATAGTTCACCGGAATTACCTGGGGTGGAACTTTCGCGCGTGCCTGCACCGGCCACAGTACTTTCCAGCTGTTGTCTTCGCGAACCACCTTCAAATCGCGAGAGTCATAGACGGCGCCCACCGCCGACGCCCACTGCAGGCTGGCGCGAACGGAAGCTTCCTGGTCGCTTTCGTGCAGCACCTTGGTATCGAAGACCTGCAATGCCGAGTAGGTTCGGAGATTGCCATCCTGTCCGAAAACGTCACGCGCGAAATCCTGCTCGTCGGTGTTGCTGGCCTTCGCCACGTAGCGAAATGCGCCCGCTGCATCACGCGTCTTGATGTGATTGAGCAATGCCTGCACCGCGCCCTCAGGCGTTGTGGCAGGCGTGAGCGTGGGCGAGTGCATGGTAGCGGCGGCCACCAGCACGGCGGCCAATACGATGAGTACGATTGGAAGAGCCTTGCCCATGACTATCTTGCCTCCCTCATCGAAACTTCATCTCTGTCTTGTGCTGGAAATTCGATTGAGCCCGAATATCGGCGCCGCTCCGGAAGCAGGACGACGAAGATCGCGAACAGGCTCGCGCCCATTGGAACCAATCCCCACATCACGCCCTGCCACATGGGAGGAACGGCATTACCGAAATCAATATGTTTCGCCGGAGGCACGTCATCCTTGGTCCAGAGCGAGGTTGCGCCGTTGTCGTAAATCTCGCTCTGCCTCCACCCGGCAAAGGCCAGCAGAGGCTCGTAGTACCTGTCGCGCACGAAAACATAACGTAGCCCGTACCGGTCGGCGTGCTTCAGAATCGCGCGCAACGCCTCCATGCCCGCAGTTCCGTAGTACTTGGAGTTGTAGAGCTGTCCCGCGCCGTACGCAGTCAACTCCGGCAGCAGGCGTGCCGAGTTGTAATCTCCGTCGAGGCTCCCGGCGTTGGCGTAAGTGGAAACCTTGGCGAATTGATTGCCAAATCCCAGTGTGATGTACCGGTATTTCGCGTGCTCCTCACGGTTCAGGAAGTCGATCTCCGGTTGCACGCTGAAGGTTCCGCTGTTAATGGGATTGAAGACTACCCAAGCCACCGCCATGGCGCAGCTATATGCCGCGGCAACGCCAAGCAGAACCACGGCCCGACGATGCCAGCGGTCGATCATCCACGCGGCCAGCAGGCCCACAAACGGCAGCGCCATCAATGTCGCCCAGAAGGTGAAGCGCTCAAAGGTCAACACCTCGTAGGCGCGCCCCAGAAGAAGGCGCCCCACCGGAGTCGTTCCACCCAGGCCAAGCAGGGTAGTCAGGTACCAGCCGAAGAGCAGCGGTCGCAGGCGGCGCACCGCTGAGCCTTTTATCAGGATGTAAGGAATGGCGAGGATCAGCGCGCCCATTGGAATGATCCAGAAATTCATGCCGCTGTGCGGACTGAGAATATAGTTGTCGCGCGAGCCGTGAGGAATGGGCAACTGGTTGATCGGATTCTGCCGCAGCGATATGAAGTACGGCAGCAGAACCACAATGGCGGCGGCCAGAATAATTCCCCCAAAAGCGACGGCACGCGTCAGCAATGCAGTCACGCTCGAATTGGGCGAGCTTTCTTTGCGGTCAAGCAGGCAGAGCCACAAAACGGGCATTGCAAAGAGAATTGCACCGAACAGGAACGTAACATGATGCGCCGCTGCTCCCGCCATGGAAATTGCCGCGCCCTTCAGTAACTGGTCTGCGCCCCCATCCCGCGTCCAGCGGTAGAAGTAAGGCAAAGCATTCAAGGTGAGAGCTGCCGCGGTGATGGTGGGCAACTGGCCCGATTGATAGACCAGCATCGCTAGCGACCCTAGGAAAACCGTGCCCAGCGCGGCATAGCTGGCCTCGCGCTCCGGAACCCAGAGCATCGCGTAACGGTACATTCCCACGGGCAGCAGCAGAATCACGATCAACTGCACGAACATGTATGCCCCGGTCAGTCCGAAGATATGCGAGAACAACGCGATCCACTGGTGGGTCAGCGGCGGATAGGTGGTCTGTGACATTCCCCCAAACCATTTTTCATTCCACGGCGAAAACCAGTGATGTGCGTAATGCGCGGCAAAGAAAATGTGAGTGGTTGCATCATAGGAATTGGCGGGAAGCTGCATGAGCAGCAACGGACCGTGTACGGCAAGGGCCAAGAGCACAATGAGCAGCAAAGGAATCGCGCGAGTTGAGGCAGGCACCGGGTTTGAAATCAAAGGAATCGTCTCCACCCTTAACGGTAGGTTTGATTCCCAGAGCTGCTCATAGGTTTACCAGCAATTAAATTAAGAGATTAAGCGGGGCCTCTCAATCTTCTCCGACCCGATAAATTTAACGAGAAATTATTTCTGAGAAGACACTTTGCGGCTGCTCTGCATCCCAAGCACACGCAGCTTTTTTTTCGAGCCGCAGTTTACTGACTATCCAGAGTGCCTCAGTGAAACGAAACTTGCTTCTTTCCATTCCGATTTGCCTCCTGCTGTTGCGGCTCATGCTGAGCGCGCAAGAGGTCAATTTGGGAGGCAGTTCAGATACTAAGGGCCAGAAGAACTCCAGCCAGAACATGGGCTGGGGCGCAAGTATTGAAGTGGGTAGAAACGCCCGTGCCGCCGAGGATGACCTGAAGCACGGAAACGCACCTGCGGCGGCCGCTGCCGCGGAGCGCGCCGCAAAAGCCGCGCCCCAAAATTCTCGTCTCTGGTTCCTGCTTGGCTACGCTTCGAGGCTTGCTGGCCAGTACCCAAGGTCGGAACAGGCCTACCAGCAGGGGCTCAAGATTGAGCACAACAACCTGGATGGACTCAGCGGTTTGGCGCAGACCTACCAGCGCATGGGCCGGATTGATGATGCCAAGCGCATGTTGATGCAGGTGATTAATGCCGCGCCCAGACGTGATAACGATTTGATGATGGCCGGTGAGCTTTACATACAAAGCGGCGACGTCCAGCAGGGTCTTGCGCTTCTGAATCGTGCGGAGTCCGTTCGGCCTTCCTCTCACGCTGAGGTGATGCTGGCGGTTGCCTATCTGAAGCTCAAGCAACCGGAGCGCGCCCATCAATTACTGGAGCAGGCGCGCCGTCGCGACCCGAAGAACCCCGCGGTCTTCCGCGCGGTTGCCAACTATTACCGCGAGCAGCACGATTACAAGGCCGCCATCGCCGCGCTGAAGAGCTCGCCCGTTCAGAATGTTGAATTGCTGGCTGACCTCGGTTACAGCTACGAACTTGATGGAGATCAACGGAAGGCTGCCGAGACCTACTCCAAGGCGGCCAATCTTGCGCCGCAGCAGATTGGATTGCAGTTGAGCGCCGCGCAGGCCGAGATGCGGTCGGGAGAGATGGATCGCGCACGCACATTCTTGACACGCGCGTCGCAGATTGATCCTGAGCACTATCGCCTGCACGCTCTCAAGGCGCAGCTTGCGCGCTTGGAGAACCGGCTCACGGACGCGATTCGCGAATATCAGGCGGCGATCACGCACCTGCCCAGCGCTGCCGTGCCCGAAGGCCAGCTCTACCCCGTTCAACTGCACCTCAATCTCGCAGAGATCTTTCGCGAGACCGGGCAGGAAGACGCGGCCAATCAGCAGATTGCCGATGCCGAGTCGCTGATCAAACAAATGCAGATTGAAGGCCCCGCACGGGCGGAGTTCCTTCGCGTGCGCGCCTCCATACGCTCCGGAGGAAACGATGTGCAGGGCGCAGAGAGCGACCTGAAAGAAGCCATGCAGTCGGATCCAGGCAACACGGCCATCGCGCTGCAGTATGCCAACCTGCTCTGGCATGCCAAGCGACTGCAGGAGGCGCAAACTCTCTATGCTGAGGTATTGAAGACCGATTCCAAGAATCGTTATGCGGTGGAGGCCATGGGCTACATCGCGCGCGAGCAGAATGACAATGCCGCCGCCGAGCGTTTCTTCAATCAGTTTGCCTCGGATTACCCGAACGACTATGTTCCCCACCTCGCCCTCGGCGACCTCTACACGGCAGAGGCGAAGTACGATCGCGCCAACGCGGCCTACGAGCAGGCATTCAAACTTGCGTCCCGAAACACCGTCGTAATTGCCAATGGCGCCAGCGCCGCGATCCAGGCTGGCCAATTCGATCTCGCGCTGGATTGGGTAAACCGCGCTACGGGCAGCATGCTTGATGATCCGCGCGTCATGCGCGAGCGCGAGCGCGTGCTCTTCCACCAGGGCAAGTACGCTGAATCGGCGAAACTCGGCTACCAGGTTCTGGCGCAGGTGGAGAACGACCGTAATGCGTCCGTGTACCTCGCCTATGATCTCTACAATCTTGGGCGCTATGACGAAACGCTCACTCTTGCGGAACGTTACTCGCGCCTGATTCCCGCGGAGCCGAACTTCCCGCTCCTCGTTGGCCACGTGCATAAGCAAAACCAGCTCCTCCAGCGCGCTGTGGAGGATTACACCGAATCCATCACCCACGATCCGGCGATGGTTGAGGGTTACATCAACCGTGGTTACGTGCTCAACGACCTGCAGAACCCGGATGCCGCAATTCAGGATTTTCACGACGCACTTCGCTTGCAACCTTCCAATGGCGTCGCTCACCTTGGACTCGCGTTTTCAGAGTTGCAGCACCACAACGGGCGAGTTGCGTTGGAAGAATCTGACAAAGCGGAGAAGCTGCTGGGAGAATCCGGCGCAGTCCATCTTGCCCGCGCCACTGCATACCGCGACCTGCGTCTGCTTGACAAGGCGGAGCAGGAGTATGAGGCCGCGCTCCGGTACGCGCCCGACGATCTGAAGTTGCACCTCGCGCTTGCTGACACCGAGTTCCACGCGCGGCGATACCAGGCGGCAATCCAGACTCTGAACGCAACGCTGGCGCTGTCGCCCGATGATCCCGAGATCTACGCGCAGCTTGCCAATGCGCACGCCGAACTGCATCATCGCGATCAGACCCTTCACTACATTGCCGCAGCAGAGAAGCAGAGCCCAAACTCTTCGCCCGTTCTGCTCAACACTGGAACCGCTCTGTTTACGCTAGGCGACCAAAATGCGGCAATGCAGCGTTTTACCCGCGCCCTGAATGCTCCCGACGCCAATCGTGTCGAAGCCCGCCTGCTCTTCGCCCGGGTGTTTGTCCATGAGCACAAATTCAACACCGCGCAACAGCAGATTGCGCTGGCCTTTGCCGAGTCGCGCGTTGGAGAAGCTTCTCCCGTCACGGCGGATGACTTTATCGAAGCCGCGAATCTTTTCCTGGCAATGAATGATTTTGACTTGGCGCGGCGCTACTTTGAGCGGGCACGCCAGGCAGGAGCCGCCGACGAAGTAGTGACCATTGGAATGGCCAACTCCTCAATTGCTCAAGGGCAGACTCACCAGGCGCAGGGCGAACTTGCGAAGCTGGGTCCACCGGCGGATTTTTCGAACAACTTTGATTACACGATGGCGCAGGCGAACATATATCGCCAGCAGCATGAGCAATTTCATGCCATGACTGCGTTTGCAAGGGCCAACCAACTCGGAGGTGAAGACGACACGGCCGAGTTTGCCATGCAGCAGGCCGCCGCCGAGCAGGGCGTGCAGGTGAGCCGGAATATCAGTGTGAATTCTGATGTGCTGGTGCATACCATCATCGACGACGCAACCATTTCTGGACTAGATCGGCAGATCTTTCGTAATACGCAGACCGGGGCAATCCCGCCGCCCCTCTCCCTGTTCGAAACGTTATGGACGAATGGCTACCGCGCCGATCTCGGCAAGTATCCTTCGTTGAGTGGATTCTTCCAGGTACGAAACGCCCGCGGCCAAATGTCGCTACCGAATGAGGAACTGATTCTCAACACTGACCTGTGGGATTACTCCATGAACACTGCGCTGAATCCGGTTCTCAAGCTGGGCTCCACGACCATGTCCTTCAACACCGGACTGCAATTCACGGTACGCAGAGACCAGGACAGCCCGCTCCAGTTGGACCAGAACCTGTTCCGGCAATTCGCATTCATGTCGACCAACGCCATCGGCAACTGGCTCACCGTGCAGGGCGAAGCCTACCACGAGTCCGGCCCATACACGAACCAGAACCTGCACTCGCGCGAACTGGGCGCTCGCCTGCAATTCATCGTCGGACGTCCCTGGGGACGCACTCAGTTCATTACCGCATACTCAACTCGCGACTTGCTCTTCCGCCCATTGATCCGCGAGTTCTACTCCACATCCACCTCCGCCGGCGTGCAGCACGAATTCAGTGACAAACTTCGCGTCGCTGTGCTCGGAGAATACATTCGCTCATGGCGTGTGCAGGACTTGAGTTACTGGATCGCACAGGCGATGGTTCCTGCCGCCCAAGTGGAATGGAAGCCTACGCGTCGATGGAATGTGAATGGCGATTTTTCGTTTTCGCGAGGGGAGGGAATTCACGACTATGACAACGTGCAAAGTAGTTTACTCATCTCTTACATAAAGCCTTTGAGGCGCAATGTAAGCGACAGTTTCGGGCAGGTTCCGGTGGAATATCCCATCCGGCTCTCCCTCGGAGTTCAGAACGCGCAGTACTTCAATTTCACCGGCAACCATAGGACGATTCTCAGTCCCGTGATTCGTCTGACTTTGTTCTAAAGCGGGGGGCCATGAAGATTTGTTTAGTCAGTGCGTTTCCGCCCTCGCGGCGGGGACTCAACGAATACGGATTTCACATCGCACGAGAGCTGCAAAGCGATCCATTGCTGAGTCTCACCATTCTCGGAGACCAGTTGGACACAGTGCAGCCGGAGATGGATGAGTTCAATGTAATTCGTTGCTGGAAGTTTAATGCTCTGGACAATGCCGCTCGCATTCTGAGCGCTGTGCGTGAGTTGAAACCAGACATCGTGTGGTTCAATTTGCTTTTCTCCACCTTCGGCTCCCAGCCTGTCGCGGCCTTTGCAGGACTTACGACCCCTCTGCTCTCTCGGCTGTCGGGAACTTACACGCACATCACTTTGCACCACCTGATCGACAACATCGACCTTCAGCATGCAGGTGTGCGTTACCCGCGCAGCTATCAAATTGCAGGCAACGTGGCGACCCGGATGTTGCTCATGGCCAATTCAGTCTCCGTGTTGCTGCCGGCTTACCGCCGTACCCTGATCGAAAAATACAATGGCGGCAACGTACATTTCCGTGCCCACGGCGTGCTTTCCGCCCGTCCTGAGCCGCCATCGTTTGACCAGCGCGGCAACCCAGAACACCGCATTCTTGCCTTTGGAAAATGGGGAACCTACAAGCGCCTGGAGTTGCTGATCGAAGCTTTCGAGGATATCTCGGCACGTTTTCCAATGGCACGGCTCATCATTGCCGGTGGCAATCATCCTGCAACTCCGGGATACGTGGAACAGGTTGCCCAGAAATGCTCCGGTAACCCGCACATCCAATTCACCGGGTACGTCGAAGAAGAGCAGTTATCGGCGATCTTTTCCACGGCAACCGTCATGGTGATGCCGTACTCATCGGCGACTGGCTCCAGCGGAGTGGCACACACGGCTTGTGAATATGGAATGCCGATCATCTGCGCGGATATCAAGGATTTCCGTGAAATGAGTGCCGACGAACAACTCGCAATGAATTTCTACAAAACCGGCGATGCCCACAGCATGGCGGATTGCATCGTAAGTCTCCTGGAGAATCCGGCGGAGCAGCGTGAAATGGGCGTGGCAAACTTTTCCGTCGCCCTCAGGCAGACCATGCCGATGATCATCCAGAAATATCTCCGCTCTTTCCATTTGCATCATGGTCAGGACGCACTGCGCCCCTTTTCCCGTTTCCGCAGGTTGCCCCAGTGGGTGCCCATGCGCTCGGCTATTTTTCGCGCTACTGCGCCCAGGTGGACTCCATGGACCTAGACGCTCGCAATCAGCAAGCTCCGGATTTTTCCGGCATCTCCAGCCTGCGTGGAGTGCGTGCATTGGTGTTGGTGGGAGGCAGGCCCGGCGTTAGCGCTTCGGCGAAATGCCGCTCGCTCTGCTGGACATTTTAGGGCGCAGCGTTCTCCTGCGCACAATCGATAGGCTGCGCGCGGCCGGCGTGGCTGAAATTGCCGTGCTCAGTGACACTGAACTGCCGTCGCCGCGTCCCAATACCGCCAGGTTCAGCGTGACCCTTCCGAAAGGCTTCTGGGAAGAAGCGCTGCAGCACGTTCGCCGGCTGGCGCGTCAATCGGAATGTGTGCTCTTGCTTCGTCTCGGCTCCTGGGCCGAGGTGGATTACGCGGCGATGGTCACGCAGCACCGTCGCTCCGGCGCGCCTCTTACACAGGCCTGCTTGCCTGACCTTCAGGAACTGGATGTATTCGTGATTTCCTCCAGCAGTGTCGCTGAGGCGGCGGCTCTGTTGCGAGGCGAACTTCGCGATCAGAGGATTGCGCCTGCCCTCCACGAGACGTCTGGATATGTGAATCCCATGAAGGAGCCGGCGGATTTGCGAAAACTTGTCTTGGACTCCTTTGCCGGAGAAGCCGCCGTCAGTCCATGGGGAAACGAACTTCGTCCGGGCGTGTGGATGGGCTTTGGTGCCCGGGTTCACCGCGATGCTCGAATTGTTGCCCCTGCTTTTGTTGGCGCATTCTGTGACGTCCATAGCGGAGCCGTCGTTACCCGTGGCAGTTCGCTGGAACATCACTCGGAGCTGGATTGCGCAACCGTGGTCGAAAGTTCCAGCGTCCTTCCCTACACCCGCGTCGGCGCAGGATTGGACGTGGAGCAGTCGATCGTGGGTTTCCGCCAGGTACACAGCATGCAGCACCAGATCACGGTCGACATCGAAGACCCGCACCTGATCGGAGCTACGCGTCAGTCTCTCTCTGTACGCGCAGTTTCCGGCGTCAATCGGCTGCTCGCTTTCTTGCCAACAGCAGTCTGGAAGTTGTTTTTCACTCCCGAACAGGCATCGTCCGCATCGGAGGGGATTGGCGCGTCCGCGCCAGTTCTCGGCGATACGGGTCTGACGCCCATCCAGACCGAAACGAAAGCATACAGGGAAATGGCCACTGTGAGGAGATATGGAGACGAGTAGACCCGTTATCGTGAAGCGCGTTCCGGAGAGCCTGAATTTGAGGCAGGCTCGGGTTTTTCTGGAAGAAGTACGCCCCCTGCTCGAACATGACCGCCCCCAGTTGGTCTTCGACCTCTCGCTGGTTCGCAGGCTGGATGCCGCGGGGGTCGAGATGCTGCTGTTCTGCATGAAAGAAGCCGCCCGTCGCGATGGAGATCTGAAACTGGCGTCGCTCAGTCCTCACGCGCGCGTCGTGATGGACTTGACTCGCGCCGGGAGGCTCTTTGAGATGTTCGCCACTTCTGCTGAAGCTGCCAGAAGCTTCAGCGGGTATCTGCCGAATATGGTCCGGCAGTTCTATCCCGAGTCTGAAGCGGAACCGAAGAGTGGAAGGGAGGCGGCGTGAGCGCACGCGAACAAGCAATTGGCTCCTGGCCGCAGTCTCGCATGCGCACAGCCATCGAGACACTGAAGGCCGGGAGCTCAGGAAGCCGGGTGTTTACCGGCAGCGTCGTCATGCTCGCCGGATCGGTCCTGGTGTCGCTCGCAAACTTCGGCTACAACATCGGAGTCGCTCACTTGCTTGGTCCGGGCGACTTCAGCCAGGCTGCCGCGGCGGTTACGCTTCTGATGCTTGCTTCGTGCATTAATCTTGCTTACCAGCTTGTCACCGCAAAACTCATTGCCAAGACCACAATCCCTGGCGAACGCGCCTCGGTTTACCAGTACCTGATGCACCGGGCATGGCTGGTTGGCTTTGTGCTCTCGGCCGCCATCATTGGTGCCAGCCGATGGATTGCCTCATATCTGCGCATGCCCTCGCCGACGCTAATCGTGCTGCTCGGCCTGGGAATGCTGTTCTACATTCCTCTTGGGGTAAGGCGCGGCGGTATGCAGGGTACCTGCCAGTTTCTTCGCCTCAGCTTGAATCTCGCAGCCGAGGCCTTCGTGAAGCTTGTTGTTGCCATGGCCCTTGTGCTTGGAGGTGCTGGAGTACTCGGTGCAGTCGCAGCAATCTCGATTTCTGTTTTTGCCGCCTTCCTGCTGCCTGCCGGAGACGCGCAACTCCGCCTGACTCCCGCGTTGTACAAACCGGGCTCGTTCCTGGAGAGCATTCAGGCCATCATTTTCTTTATCGGCCAGGTCATCATCAACAATGTCGATATTCTGATGGTGAAGCATTACTTCGCGCCTGACGCCGCCGGAATCTATGCAGCGGTTGCGCTCGTCGGACGGTTGCTTTATTTCGCCACCTGGTCGGTCACCAGCGCCATGTTCCCCATCTCGGCCGGCAGCGCTGCCGAGAGTGACAGCAGGCGCGTCCTCGTGGTGCCGCTGTTGTTTGTCGCCGGACTCTCCACGGTCTTCGTGATCTTCCTTTCAAGCTTCCCCGGCCTCGTGATCCGCACGCTCTTCGGCAGTGACTTTCATCGCGCTGGTGCCGGGGTGGAGCAACTTCTGGCGATGAATGCCGTCGCCACGGGCGTCTATGCGATCTGTGTGGTCCTGATTACCTATGAGATGTCGCGCAGGATTGCCAACACCGGATGGCTGCAGCTAGTGGTCAGCCTTCTCATCGTCCTCTGCGTCTCCGTCTTACATAATTCCTTGATGCAGGTCATTGTGATCCAGCAGGTGCTTCGAGTGCTGCTCTTGCTTGCTGTTGCGTTTCCATTTTTCCGCCGCACGCCGGGTCTGCGTGAGGAGGCTCTATGAAAAAGATGAGACGGTCCACCGAGGCCGAAGTGATCGCCGAGTTCCTCAAGAGCGAGTTTTACCATGAAGAATTTCACGCGGATCGCGAGAGCTTTACCCCGCTTGTGATGGATGCGGATCTTAGCAACGAGAACGAAAATGCGTTGCGGCGCGCTCTTCTTTTCCGCCGTCGCGGTCACATGTGGCGTGAATTACCAGATGACACCCAGTGGTGGGAGGTGGAACTCGAGCCCAGCGATCTGCGATATGTCCGGGTCTTTCCTCGCGCTCAGTGGCGGAAGATCGCAGGCGATAGTTTCCTTCTACGCGATATCGTGAACCGCATCCGGATGGTGCGATTCTCCGGCAGCACCCGCGACTTCATCACCCGAGTCGAGGCGCTCAGCCAGCTCCTGAGCACCCGGACGGATCGCAGTGCCGTGCTCCTGATTGGCATCGCCGAAGAGAAGCCGCTCACCATTCTGGAGGGCAATCATCGCCTTACGGCTGCTTTGCTCGCCGGCCCCGGAGTGTTCAGCCAGCAGTTCCGTGCGTTGTGCGGCTTCTCGCCGAATATGCCGCGCTCCTGCTGGTACGAAACGAATCTTCCGAATCTTTGGCGATACGCGCAAAACCGTTTGCGTCATCTTTTCTATGACCGTGACGCAGATGTTCAGCGTGTGCTGCGAAACTCGGCCCGCGTAGTTCAGGCTCCGCAACTGGATACCGGAATGGACCCCGTGCGAGCCGGAAAAATCGCAGGCGGCTCCAAGTGAACGTCCCAAAATCACATTTGTCTTAGCAGCACGCATCTGCAGGCAGGAGTTCAAGAAATGAAAGTGATACGTTCAGCCACCCAGCTCAGGATTTCGTTGCTGCTGACCGTGCTGTTGCTCTCGTCCAGCTTCAGTGTTGCTCAAGACACTGCGCAATCACAGCAAACGCCGTCAGGCGGAATCAGGGTCGATCCCTCCGCCGGACCGCTCAAGCCAGGCGAGCCGGTTCCCAGCCATCCGGCGCAGACTTCGCTGCCGGAAGCGCCACAGCCTGCTCCTCAGCCGCGAAGCGCGCCAGTGCAGCCCGCACAATCTGCCGCGCCGGAGCCTCTTGGCGCTGCCGCTGCTGAGCAGATCAGAACGGCCGGAGGCGGAGCCTCGCGTCCCGCAGGGAACGCCATCGCGCCCGCCAAGCAGCATCAGTATCGCTCTGTACTCATCAAGCTGGGCGCGGTTGCTGCCGCAGGCATCGCCGCGGGAGCCGTTTACGGACTTAGCCACGCCACCCCGAGCACACCGCCACACTCTGCTAGCGCAACGAAATAGCTGTTCTGGAGAAAGCAGGCGTATGGATATGGATCTCAGTCAGCGCGAGTGGCCGCTAGTCGTAAGCTTCTCAGGACTCGACGGCTCCGGCAAGACAACGCAGATCGAAACGTTGCGTCAGGTGATCGCCCAACAGGGCCTCTCTGACACGCTCATCACGTTCTGGGATGATGTAGTCGTGGCTAAACGCTACCGTGAAGGCTTTGTGCATAAAGTCTTTGGCAGTGAGCAGGGCATCGGAGAGCCAGGACATCCGGTGGAGCGTCGCGACAAGAACGTGAAGGCCGGCTATCTTACCGTTGTGCGCCATCTCCTCTATCTGGCTGACGCCGTGCATTTGCGCATCGTTCTCTCCCGCGCTCGCAACAGCGGAGCGCACGTCATCGTCACTGATCGCTATCTCTTCGATGAACTCGCTAATCTTCCGTTGGAAAACCGTTTCTCGGCGCTCTATGCGCGCCTGCTCGCCCGCATTGCTCCGCGCCCCCATCTTGCTTTTCTCCTCGATGCCGATCCCGAGCTCGCGCGTGCCCGCAAGCCGGAGTACCCGATCGATTTCATGCGCCAATCGCGTCGCTCCTACTTTCGCTTATCTCACCTTCTCGGAAACATTACCATCGTTCCGCCGCTCGCTCTCGAAGACGCGAAAAGCGTGGTCCTCGCCTGCTTCCAGCAAGTTCGCGAGCAGTGTCAAAAAGAATCTTCCTTCGCCGGAGTTGCTCCCGCCGCATAGATTCGCGCAACGCAAAAAGGGAAGGCCTCGGTGATCCGCGGCCTTCCCTAATCCTCGAAGCTTTTTACTTGATCAGCTCAGCTACCGGGCGAATCTCGTGCAAATCCACATAGTTGGTCGGATACTTCCCCGTGTAACAGGAAGTGCAGTAATGCGGATCATCTGGAGGCTCACCGCACGAGGTTCGCAATCCTTCCAGAGAAAGATACGCGAGTGAATCCGCGCCGATGAACTCCTGCACCTCTGCCACGGACTTGCGCGCGGCAATCAGGTGTCGCCGCTCCGGCGTGTCCACTCCGTAGTAGCACGGCGATGTCGTCGGCGGGCATGAAATTCGCATGTGAACTTCAGTGGCCCCCGCATCGCGCACCAGGCGGACAATCTTCTGGCTCGTCGTTCCGCGCACAATGGAATCGTCAATCAGAATGACGCGCTTGCCCTTCAGTAATTGACGAACCGGATTGAGCTTCAGCTTCACTCCGAAATCGCGCACCCTTTGCTCCGGCTCAATAAACGTTCGGCCCACGTAGTGATTGCGTACCAACCCGAACTGCATTGGAATCCCGCTCTCACTCGCGTAGCCCAGCGCTGCCGTCAATCCGCTGTCCGGCACTCCCACCACCAGATCGGCATCCACCGGAGCTTCGCGCGCCAACTGCCGTCCCATCAGCACGCGCGATTCCTGCACGCTCTTGCCAAACACCAGAGAATCAGGACGCGCAAAGTAAACCTGCTCGAAGATGCATTGCGACTGCGCCAGCGCGGGTGCGTAGAAATGCGAATGCACGCCCTCCGGCCCAACCACCACAAGTTCACCCGGCTTTACGTCGCGAATGTAGTCGGCACCCAGCAGGTCAAACGCACAGGTCTCGGAGGCAAACACAACCGAATCCGCAGCACCGTCCTTGCCTGGAATGCTTCCCATGGCCAGTGGGCGGAAGCCGCGCGGATCGCGGGCGGCAAAGATATGGTCGTAGGTGGCCATCACAAAGGAGAACGCGCCCTCAATGCGGCGCAGCGCGTCGGCCATTGCGTCCGGCAGCGTCGTTTCATGCGATTGCGCAATCAGGTGCAGCACAATCTCGGTATCGCTTGAGGTCTGGAAGATCGATCCGTTCAGCTCAAAGCGTTTGCGTACCTCGGCTGCGTTCACAATGTTGCCATTGTGCGCGATCGCAATCTGCCCCTTGTTGCAGTCCACCTGGATCGGTTGCGCATTCAGCAGCGCCGAGTCTCCGGCCGTGGAGTAGCGCGTGTGGCCAATCGCAAGGCTGCCCGGCAACTTCTGCAGAACAGATTCACTGAAGATATCCGCCACCAGGCCCATGGACTTGTACACGGTCAGGCGGCGTCCGTTGCTGGCTGCAATTCCCGCAGACTCCTGCCCGCGGTGCTGCAGTGCGTGCAAACCCAGGTAGCAGAGCTTCGCGGACTCAGGGTTTCCGTAAACCGCAACCACGCCGCATTCCTCGTGAAGTTTGTCCAGCTCGATCTCGATCATGGCACCGCCTTGTACGTCTTTGCGCTTGGACCGCAGTTGTGAAACGCAATGGCACGGCCGGAGCCGTGCCCAATATCCTGTGAATATTCACCCTCGCATGGCCGCCGTTTGCGCGCCTGCTTCAGGCCCTTGCCACTTCCGGTTCAGCATGCAACGCCAATTGCAGTGCCTGTCGCCAGCTTTCTTTGAAATCAGAAGCTTTTCCATCAATCACCAGAGAGCCGTCAATACGAACCCTGAAGAGGTTGCTGGTCGTCGCGCCAATCGCTTGTGCGTTTAATCCATATTTTACCGCAGTCTCTTCGATCATTTGTACTTTTGTTGCGTCACAGGTCACCAGGACGCGCGAGGCGTCTTCCGCAAACAACACGCACTCTGCCGGAAGACTTGCGGAAATCAAGTCAATTTCCGCGCCCAGTCCCGCCGGGAACGCGAGTTTCGCTACAGCCACGGCAATTCCGCCCTCTGCCACATCGCGGGCGGATTCCACCAATCCATCCGTCGCCAGTTCTTGCAGCAGATCCTGCAGCGCTTTTTCGGCCTTCAGATCCAGAATCGGCGGCGCGCCCCATAGTTCGCCCAGAACATGCAGCGCAAACTCCGAGGAGCCAAACTCCTTCTGCTCCTCGCCGCTGTGCGCCTTCTGTCCCGGCGTCAGCAGCACAATCGAGCGTCCTGCCCCCTTGGCATTTGCCGGAACCGCCTTGGTCACATCCTGCAGAATGCCCACAATGCCCAGCGTCGGCGTGGGATAAATCCCCTCGCCCAGAGTTTCGTTGTAAAAACTCACGTTGCCGCCCGTGATCGGAGTCTCCAGGGCGATGCAGGCCTCTGCAAGTCCGTCAATCACCTGCGAGAACTGCGCCATGATCGGCGGCTTCTCCGGATTGCCAAAATTCAAACAGTTTGTAGCCGCTACCGGCTGCGCTCCCGTGCAAGCCACCATCCGCGCCGCGCGCGCCACGTTATGCTCCGCGCCCAGCTTTGGATCGAGATAGCACCACCGCCCATTGCCGTAGAGCGCCATCGCCAAACCACGCTCCGTGCCCTTGATGCGGATCACCCCCGTCAACTCGCCCGGTCCCTGCATCGTGTTCGTCTGCACCATGGAGTCGTACTGCTCATACACCCAGTGCTTTGAACAAATATTCGGGCTCGCCAGCAGCTTGTGAAAATCGCCGTTGAATTTATTCTTCGTGCCCAGTTGCAGCGCGCCGGGTTTTTCCTTCGGCACCGGAGCCGTCCACTCACCTACTTCGCGGTGATACAGCGGCGCGTCATCGGTAAGCGCTTCATTCGGAATCTCCGCCACCGCGACTCCATGATGCAGCACTCGCATGGTATTTTCGCCGATGACGCGGCCTACGGTCGCCGCATCCAGCCCCCACTTGCGGAAGACGCTGAAAACTTCTTCTTCGCGGCCCTTCTCGGCCACCAGTAACATGCGCTCCTGTGACTCGCTGAGCATGATCTCGTAGCTGCTCATTCCGGTTTCGCGCTGCGGCACCAGGTCGAGTTCGATTTCCAGTCCCACGCCTCCGCGCCCGCCTAATTCGCAGGTCGAGCAGGTCAGGCCCGCGGCGCCCATATCCTGAATGCCAACGATCGCGCCCGTCTGCATTGCTTCCAGGCAAGCCTCCAGCAGCAGTTTTTCCATGAAGGGATCGCCCACCTGCACATTCGGACGCTTCGCCTCGCTGCCTTCGCTGAACTCTTCGCTCGCCATGGTCGCGCCGTGGATTCCGTCCTTGCCCGTCTTCGAGCCGACGTAAATCACCGGATTGCCCGCGCCCGATGCCGAGGCATAGAAAATCTCGTCCTTCTTCACCAGCCCCAGGGCAAACGCGTTCACCAGAGGATTGCCCGAGTAGCAGCTCTCAAATCGCGTCTCGCCTCCCACGTTCGGCACGCCAAAACAGTTGCCATAGCTGGCCACGCCGCCCACTACGCCGTCCACCACAGAGTGATTCTTGTGCAGCGTCGCGCGATCCATCTTCGCGTCGTGTTCCATCGTGATCGGCCCAAAGCGCAGCGAATCCATCACCGCAACCGGACGCGCGCCCATCGTGAAAATGTCGCGCAGAATTCCGCCCACGCCAGTCGTGGCACCCTGGAAAGGCTCTACAAACGAGGGATGGTTGTGTGACTCAATCTTGAACGCGCACGCCCACTCGCCGCCAATGTCAATGACTCCGGCATTCTCGCCCGGCCCTTGCATCACCAGATTGCTTTGGGTCGGCAGACGCTTCAAATGCACGCGCGACGATTTGTAGGAGCAGTGCTCGCTCCACATCACACTGAAGATGCCAAGCTCCGTCGTGGTAGGCACGCGGCCAAGCCACTTCAGAATGCGTTCGTATTCCTCCGGAGACAGTCCGTGACTGCGAACGACTTCCGGTGTGATGGTCGGCTGTTTTTCAGGGGTGGTCATAGGCGGACTTATCTATTTTCGCACGCTTCCAGCAGCGAGCGAAAGCCGCAATGAATTTCGCGGCTTACCAGCGAAAGCCTCCAGACGGAGGCGGCCACGCCTGGCAGAGTTGCCGCAGCAATACAATGCGTCCCAAATGATAAGCATTATGAGCTGCGAGATTTTCCAGTTGCTCTCGAACTGACATCATCCGCACCGCAGCACCCGGCCGCGAAGAGCAACGAACCACCTGCTCAATCTTCACTGCGTCGCGAGTCATAACCCCTGCCTTTTGGCTTCCATCAAGAAAGCGCCGGCAGAGCTGATCCCAACTTTCCCGCTCCATATCCACCTGCGAAGGGAATCCGGCAGATGGCTGTGCCGGATGAGGTGTCTCGATGCCTTTGACCCAATCCAATGAGATTTGCTGCCAGAAAGTGATGTGCCAGAGTTCCTCATAAATCGTATGCGGAGCTCCCGCCACATTCCGATGTGCAAGATCGGCACCAAGCCCCTCCAGAATGTGAGATGGAGGGGCGGCATAGCCGTCGCCGACCAGCGCCTTTTCCAATTCATTCATCGCGATGCCTCTAGGCTCGACGATTACTGCACCTTCACCGGAACCAGTTCACGCTGCACCTTGCCATCCACCCAGCGCACGCAGGCAATCTCCAGCACCAATACGTGATCCAGCAAATTCGGACGCATCCGGAATGAGCCTTGCTCGAAGGAGAGCTGCACTCGTCCGCCATTCAGTATCTGCGGAAACTCCACCTTGGCGGCAGGGTTCGCGCAAATATACAGAGAAGCCAAATCGCAAAACTGCAACACGCCGATCAACTCCTCAATCTCCTCCAGCGGCACTCCTGCCTGGGGTAGCAGCCGATCCACCCGCGCCGCCTCGCGATGCAGAAACTCCTCCACTTGCGCGCGTTGCTCAGGAGTGCCTGCGCCACGTTCCAGGTAAGGATGCGTAAGCCGCGCAAAATGCGCGCTCACCACCAGTCCACCCAGCGGCCCGGTGCTCTGCGCTGCCTGAATCGAGCCCATCCATGCGCGAAGAAACATCTCCGGCTCGGTGTTGGCGAATGAAACGGGTACGCCAGATTCCAGTTGCGTCGGCTCGAGCGGCGCTTCGATATCGCCGTCATACGGCATCCAGCCAACGTCGTGCATTCCGATGGCCCGCAGAACGTCTGCGCTCATTCGCGGCACCTTGCGCGTATCGAATGCTGCCGCCAGTTGGCCGGAGATCCGCGCGTGGTCCGGCTGGGTCACAAACCAATCCGTCGCCGCCGCCCGCTGCTGAACCTTCGCTATCGCCTCAAAGGCCGGGCGGGCCTCGCCTTCCGATTCCAGTGCCGCCAACCGACTCCTGAAAATCACCGGGGCCTCCGTGCGCGTATTCGTCCACTGGCTGCCGCCCGCGCCGGTCCAGAGGTGGCCGGAGGCTTCTTCACGCCCTCCAGCAAATCACGCAGAATCCGCGCATGGCTGTGCTCCTGGTCTTCCTCCGAGGTCAGCAGGGTCATCTGCTTTTCGCTTGCCGCAATCGCTTCCAGCTTATTCAGGGCTTCCACCGCTTTCTCATTGCACAACTCAGCCAGATACTTGCCGCGAAAGCTCCGCCATCGCGCAGGACTTTCGCCAAACCACTGCATCAGCGCATCGCTCGGCGCAAGAACTGGCAGCCAACCGTTCAGCCTCAGCGAGTCCTTTGCCACTCCGCGTGGCCGTTTCTGATCCACCAGCACGCGAGCGCCATCCTCAGCCTGGGCCGGATCGCACGTATGTTTGAGCAGGATAGCCATTGCGATTAAGATGGTATCCGATTCCAGCCAGGACCGTTCGACATGCGCTCTATTTTTTCCATTGTTTCCAGGCCGGCGATTCCGCTGATCTGCCTTCTTGCGATTGCCACCATCTCCGGATGTCAGGCCGAGCGCCGCAAGTCCGATGCCGAACTGGGACTGAATCCCACCCAGGCCATCGGCCGCAACGTTTTTGATGCCAACTGCGCCCGCTGCCATGAGCCTTATTCCAGCCGCGGCCTGCACGGGCCCAGTCTCCACAATGTCTACAAAAAGCAGTACTTGCCAAGCGGAATGCCCGCTAACGACGACCGCATCACCGAGGTAATTCTGCGCGGACGGGCCAAGATGCCCGCCTTCGGCAGCACCCTGTCTGCCCCACAGATCGAAGCGCTGCTCGCCTACCTTAAGTCCCTTTGATCATTCGTGTGGGGTTTGATTTGCCTGAGGAGCTGAAAATGGAATCGCCCTTGCCCGCCCCGGCATCGTAAACTAGTAACACCGATGGCGACCTCCGACCTCATTCAGATCCAGATGGTTTCAGCCGCACCCGCTCCCAAGCCGAGCTGGCTGCGAGCCAAGGCTCCCATGGGCGAGCAATACCACGAGTTGAAGAAACTGGCGCGCGGCCTCAATCTGAATACCGTCTGCGAATCCGCCCGCTGTCCCAACATCGGCGAGTGCTGGAATCACCGCACCGCGACCTTCATGCTGCTGGGCAATCTCTGCACCCGTCGCTGCGGATTTTGCGCCGTCCCCAAGGGGCGTCCCCAGCCCATAGACTTTGACGAGCCACGCCGCGTTGCCGAAGCCGTGGCGCAGCTTGGACTCAAATTCGCCGTCGTCACCAGCGTCAATCGTGATGATGACAACCTTGGCGGTGCCCGGATCTTCGCCGAAACCATTCGCGAGATTCGTCGCCTTCAGCCGGATTGCTCGGTGGAAGTCCTCATCCCTGACTTTCAGGGCCACGAAGATTGCTTGCAAACCGTTCTCGACGCTCGCCCCGATATTCTGAACCACAACACGGAAACCGTGCCCCGTCTTTATCGCGTGGCCCGCAGTGGCGCCCGCTATGAGCGCACCCTGAATCTGCTCTCTCGCGCCAAAGAGCTTTCTCCAGACATGGTCACCAAGACCGGAATCATGGTAGGCATCGGCGAAGACATGGAAGAACTGTTGCAGGTCTGCCGCGACCTTGCCGCCCGCAAAGTAGACATTCTCACCATCGGCCAATATCTCGCGCCCTCGCGCGATCATCTTCCGGTCAAGCGCATGTATCCGCCTGAAGATTTTGCCTTCCTCAAGCAGGAGGCCGTCAAGATGGGCTTCCGCCACGTCGAGTCCGGTCCTCTCGTGAGATCGAGCTACCACGCCCATGAGCAGGCAGAGAGCACAAAGATTCCGCGTATCAACAACATCACCTAGGAGATTCCTTACCTGGGAGATTCATTCAGTGATGACTTGGCTGCGCGCGCGACAAGCCCATGAGTCGCAATCAGGGTTTCTGATAGGTTGCTCTTGGCACCCAAGCTTGGCGCGGAGGCGACCGTATTTGGTGGGCGGCATCGGAGTCTCTGGGCAAGATGGCGACACGAAGAAGAAGTTCTTCAATCATTTCATGTAGGCGTTTGGCGTGTGGAATGCGCACAGCTCCGAACGGGAAGCTGGCGTTCGCCGTGGAGATCAAGGACGAGAGCGGTGAGGTAGTGGCCATCGCGGAACGGACGCTGCACGTGAGGCGGAAAGCGTGATGGGCTTCATAAAATGTCATATAATGAAAGTATGGGAATGACTTCTCTGAACATCTCGCTGCCCGAAGCACTTAAGCAATATGTGGAGGGCCAAGTCGCATCCGGCGACTGGAGCACGCCAAGTGAATACGTCCGGGAATTGATTCGCCAGGACAAAGAACGGCGCATGGGGAACCTTGAGCAGGATTTGCTCGCTGCGGCCAGGGGTAAAAAGATTGAGGTGTCGGTCGCCGATATCCGTAGGAAGGGGCTGGTCACCGCCCTGCGAGAGAAAGCTCGGCGTGCGTGAAAGACTCTCGGATTGTCCTCAGCGATTTAGCTGTTGCGGATATTCTGGAGCAAGCCGACTGGTACGAATCTCAGGCTGACCTGAGACTGGCGAGGCGATGGGAGCAGAGTGTGACCTCCGCGCTGATGCGCATCTTCCAAAGGCCAAATACCGGAGCGCTCTGCAAATTCAGGGCAGAGGAGTTGAAGGGAACTCGTCGCGTCCCCGTGACGGGATTTGAAAAACATCTGATCTTCTACCAACAAGTGCGAAAGGGCGAACTCCTGATTCTGCGCGTGGTTCACGGCGCTCGTGATCTGGAGAGCTTGTTCTCCTGAATCCCTGAGTAGCTCATTTCCCGACGACGATGTTTCTTGCCGATTCGACGCACGCGGCCTGCAAGGAATTTTCGGCGCACACTTCCTGTTTCGCGTTTCCCCGCTTCGGAATACACTGGTACGTTCGGCTGGTTCGGCCTTTTGCGATGGGGTGTTCGCGAACGGTGGGGCTGGCTTCGACGGGTGACGCGGCGGGGTGGCTGCGTTCGTTCCCAAAATTCACACTCTAGGCGATTCTATGAATACGTTTGGCAGCCGTTCTTCGCTTCGCGTTGGTGGCAAGCAGTTCGACTTCTTCCGCATTTCCTCACTGGATCAACATGGGTTCAAAACCGCGCGGCTGCCGTTTTCGCTGCGCATTCTGCTGGAAAATCTGCTCCGCCGCGAGGATGGGGAGACGGTGACGCCCGAGATGATTCGCGCGGTCGCTTCCTGGACTTCGAAGACCACGAGCGAGCAGGAGATTTCCTTCATGCCCAGCCGGGTGCTGCTGCAGGATTTCACCGGCGTTCCGGCCGTGGTGGATCTGGCGGCGATGCGTGACGCCATGGCGCGGCTGGGCGGAGATGCGACGAAGATCAATCCGCTGCAGCCCGCTGAGCTGGTGATCGACCACTCGGTGCAAGTGGATGAGTTTGGCACTCCGCAGGCATTCGACTTGAACGCAGCGCTGGAGTTTCAGCGAAACCAGGAGCGCTACGCGTTCTTGCGCTGGGGGCAGGGCGCGCTGAAGAATTTTGCAATCGTGCCTCCGGATACGGGCATTGTGCACCAGATCAACATTGAGTATCTGGCGCGCGTCGTATTCGTGCTGGAGCAAGCGGGCAAGGCTGCGGTGGCCTATCCCGACACGCTGGTGGGAACCGACTCGCACACCACGATGGTGAATGGGTTGGGCGTGCTGGGCTGGGGCGTAGGTGGAATCGAAGCCGAGGCGGCGATGCTCGGACAGGCAGCTTCCATGCTGCTTCCGCAGGTGGTTGGCGTGCGCTTTACGGGCAAGCTGCGTGAGGGTTCCACGGCGACCGACCTGGTGCTGACAGTAACCGAGGCGCTGCGCAAAAAGGGCGTGGTCGGCAAGTTTGTCGAATATTTTGGTCCGAGCCTGGGCACGCTGACCGTGGCTGACCGCACCACGATTGCGAACATGGCTCCCGAGTACGGCGCGACTTGCGGCATCTTCCCGGTGGACGAGGAGACGCTGCGCTACTTGCGGCTGACGGGACGGAGCGAAGAGCAGATTGCGCTGGTGGAGGCCTACTACAAAGAGCAGGGGCTGTTCCACAACGCGCAGTCGCCGGAAGCGGAATACACCGACGTGCTCCACATCGATCTGGCGTCGATTGAGCCT
>Ga0182030_10002044_pt1 | contig 42600 bp, 37 predicted proteins | sample 812S3MmetaG_FD_121299 | JGI IMG/M metagenome (GOLD analysis project Ga0182030, IMG submission 121299) | Permafrost microbial communities from Stordalen Mire, Sweden - 812S3M metaG (Illumina Assembly) | ecosystem: Environmental > Terrestrial > Soil > Wetlands > Permafrost | place: Sweden... | reverse complement strand
GGAGCGTTATGGCCAGAGAGAGTACACAGCAGAAACTCAGTCGCGTCCGGGCTCCCCGGGTGCAAATCACTTACGATGTTGAAGTCGGAAACGCCATCGAGCTGAAGGAATTGCCCTTCGTGATGGGCGTTTTGGGTGACCTTACTGGTCAGCCAGAGGTGCCGCTTGCAGCGCTGAAAGACCGCAAATTCGTAGAGATCAACCCGGATAACTTTGACAGCGTACTCAAAGGCATGGCACCGCATTTGAAGTTCTCAGTGGCGAACAAGCTGAGTTCCGATCCCAAGGCTGGCCAGGTTGACGTCAATCTCCACTTTGAACAGTTTGAGGACTTTGAGCCAGCGCGCGTTGCCGAACAGGTGGGTCCGATCAAGGAATTGCTGGATCTGCGCACCCGGCTCTCCAACCTGCGTGGCAGCCTGCAGGGCAACGATCAACTCGATCAGGCACTGTTCGACGCGGTTTCAAAGACGGAAGAGTTGAATAAGCTACGCGCTGAAGTTGGCGACAAGGCAGAGGGAGACAAGAAATGAGTCCAGCAAAATCAACTGAGGCGCAGGTCGCGGAAACAAAAACGACCGAGACAACTGAAGTATCGTTACTGGATCAGATTGTTTCGCAGGGTCGATTTGGTTCGGACACCATTGCCCAGGAACGCGGCAAGGACATGGTGAAGGAGTTCATCAACCAGGTTCTTGAAGGCCACATGACCCTGACCCGCGATGCTGAAGCCACCATCGGCGCACGCATTGCAGAGATTGACCGTCTGATCTCACTGCAATTGAACGAGGTGCTGCATCATCCTGCGTTCCAGAAGCTGGAAGCGACTTGGCGCGGAATCAGGCATCTTGTCACGCAGAGTGAAACCAGCGAAATGTTGAAGATCAAACTCTTGAACGCTCCCAAGAAGGATCTGTTGAGGGATTTGCAGCGAGCTCTGGAGTTCGATCAAAGCGCACTGTTTAAGAAGGTTTATGAAGAAGAGTTCGGAGTCTTTGGCGGAGCGCCCTTTGCAGCACTGATGGGCGACTATGAATTCGGGCGCAGCGGCGAAGATATTGAGTTGCTGGAGAAGGTCTCGCAAGTGGCCTCGGCTGCTCACGCCCCGTTCCTCTCCGCCGCATCGCCAGAGATGATCAACCTTTCGGATTTCTCGCAGCTCGGTGGAATTCGCGATGTTTCAAAGGTTTTTGACAGCACTGAATATGCGCGTTGGAAGGGCTTCCGGCAGTCAGACGACTCTCGGTATGTTGCTCTGACGCTGCCTCACGTTTTGATGCGCGAGCCGTACGGCAAAGATACAAAGCAGATTGAAGAGTTTGCCTTTGAAGAGGGCGTCGACGGCAAGGATCACTCGAAGTATCTGTGGGGCAACGCAGCCTACGCATTGGCTGGCCGATTGACCAATTCGTTTGCTCGGTTTGGCTGGTGTGCCTCGATTCGCGGAGTTGAGAACGGTGGCTTGGTGGAAGCATTGGCCACGCATAACTTCCGTACCGATGAAGGCGATCTGGCGTTGAAGTGCCCCACTGAAGTGTCGATTACCGATCGTCGCGAAAAGGAGCTGGCCGACCAGGGTCTTGTTCCGTTGGTTCATTGCAAAGGCACGGATTATGCGGCCTTCTTCAGTGTGCAAACCTGCAACAAACCCAAGCTCTATGACAAGCCAGAGGCCAATGCCAATGCACGGTTATCGGCGCAGTTGCCGTATATGCTGGCCATGTCGCGTTTTGCTCATTACCTGAAGGCGATGATGCGCGACAAACTGGGTAGCACGATGAGCCGCACCCAGGCTGAGCTTTTCCTGAATCGTTGGATTGCGAACTACGTGATTCAAGACGATAACGCATCTCCTGCGGCCAAGTCGGAAAGACCGCTGCGCGAGGCTCGCATTGAGGTAGTGGAAGTTGCAGGCAAGCCGGGCGCGTTGCGTGCTGTGGCCTTCTTGCGTCCCCACTTCCAACTGGATGAACTCACCGTATCTCTGAGGCTAGTTGCAGATCTTCCCCAACCTGCTGGAAAGTAGTCAACTGCTTCCTGGCTCTCGAATTCAAGTTGCTAACCAGCCTTTAACAAGGTTGAAAATTGAAAGGAACCTGACATGGCAGTTGATTATTACTTGAAAGTTGACGGCATTGATGGCGAAGCGACCACCAAAAATTTCCAGAACCAGATTCAGATTCTTTCCTTCAGTTGGGGTGGATCGCAGACCAGTTCGGTTGCAGGCACCGGCGGTTCAGGCGCAGGCAAGGTTGATCTCAGTGAGCTGAGCATCACCAAGCACATGGACAAGGCAACCACAAAGTTCTTCAATGCGCTCTGTGCCGGCACCCACATCAAGAGTGCTGTTTTGAGCGCGACAAAAGCGGGCGCGGGCGGCGGCACGGGTGGCGTCTTTCTCAAGATCACATTGGGCGAACTGTTTGTGACTTCGCTCCATACCTCGGCGTCAAATGAACTGCCTGCAGAGAGCGTCAGCTTCAGCTACAACACGGTCAAGGTTGAATACAGCACGCAGGACAATCAGGGCGTACTTACGGCTGCCGGCTCTGTATCCTACGACCTCAAGGCCAATACTGTTTCCTAGGGAACGAATGACACCACTTGCGCTTTACCGCGACGGAAAACTGCGGGAGGCGGTCACGGCGCTTGGCGACGAGTTGAGGTCCAATCCTCTCGATGTCAAGCGCCGCGAGGTAGCCCCGGAAGCGGTTTTCTGGGATGTTCACGGGAACTGGAAGCGTCGCGGTCGAAAGGAGACCAGCTACAATGCCAACACCATGCTGTCCCAATTGCTCGAATAGGAACTTTATCAGTTCGAACAATCCGCCACTGAATGTTTCTCTGATCTGCTGTTCCAGGTGTGGCACTGTCGTGGGCACCGCGCCCGTCGCTGGTACCGCACACGCAGCAGTGAGCCATAATTTCCCCCAGCCTAGCGGCGAGAAGACAGTCGTCGTCAAAAGCACTGTCTGGTAGCCAAACCTGTTTCGACCAGAGAGAAGATTCTGTTTCCCGGCGGTGGTACGTCCGCGAAACAGAATCTACATCTCATTCAGATGACGGGCAAAGTGAGTTATCACATCTGGATATATGAGCTTTATTGAGGAGAGATGACACCACTTGCGCTGTACCGCGAAGGAAAACTGCGGGAGGCGGTCACGGCGCTTGGCGACGAGTTGAGGTCCAATCCTCTCGATGTCAAGCGCCGCACGTTCCTGTTTGAGCTTCTTTTGTTTGCCGGAGAGTTTGATCGGGCAGAGAAGCAGTTGGATATTCTTGCAGGATCAAATCCAGCAGCGGCGGTTGGAATTCTACTGTATCGAAGCGCGCTGCACGCCGAGCGCACCAGAAGAGCCATGTTTATAAACCATGAGACGCCTGCCGCAAAGCAGGACGTTGTTTATGGCGGTGTTTGGAACGGCGAACCCTTCAGCGAACTGAGCGATGCCGATCCGCGTATCGGCGCGAATCTTGAAGTTTTCATCGCCGGTAGTTACACCTGGATTCCGATTCACTATCTACGCAAGTTGGAGATTGAGCCTCCTGCCGATCTGCGCGATCTGGTGTGGGCGCGTGCCCGCGTTGAGACCAGCGCAGACTTCCGCTTGCAAGAGCTGGGTGAAGTATTGCTGCCGGTTCTTTGTCCCCTCTCGTTCAATCATGCAGATGAAACGGTTCAATTGGGGCGCGAATCGGCGTGGCAGCCGGACGAAACGTTTGGCGAAATTCCGTTTGGCGCAAAGATGATGCAGATTGACGGCGTCGATATTCCGCTGCTGGAAGTCCGCAGTGTTGAGTGGTCTGGGCCTGAGTCATCTCCGCAGAAGGAGTCTCAAGATGCCTCTGCGTGAGGATCTGCTTACTCCGATAGCGGGAGACAATCCATCGGGCGCGGACCTCTACTATGACAAGGTCTTCGATCAGATTAAAGAGGCGCGCAGAGAAGACGCCGACGACATGCCGGAAGGAGCGTGGGAACGCTCCCAGAAGAAGAAGGCCGACCATCGCGCAGTAATCAAGCTGGCGGGTGATGCGCTGGCGACAAAAAGCAAAGACCTTCGCCTGGTTGGATGGCTGCTTGAAGCGCACATACGGGTTGAGGGTTTTTCGATTCTGGTTCCTGGCATTGATCTGATTCGTGAAATTCAAGAGTCGTTCTGGCCGACGTATTATCCGCTGATCGAAGAAGGCGAAGACCTCGAACTGCGGATGCTCACGGTGGAGACAGCGGCGCGGCTGATTTCTCTTGCTGTACGCAAAGTGCCTCTGACCCGGAACGGTTTGAACTTTGAGGATTATCAGGCATCGCGCATTGTTGGCTATGAGAAAGACGCAACGTCAGACGCAAAGCAGGAAGTGCGCAAAGATGCGATTGATCACGGCAGATTGACCGCAGAGGATTTCGATCAGGCATTTGCCTCATCGCCCAAGAGCCTTTACGCGGATGCGACAGCCGCTCTTGCCGATGCGTTGGAGGCTACAGCTCATCTCGATCAGTATCAACAGGAAAAATTTGGCGATAACTCGCCGAATCTGTTGAATCTGCAAAACGCGCTTGGCGAGGTTCATCAAATTGCAAAGATGTTGCTGGATGAACGGCGCAAGACCGATCCTGATCCCGTGGCCGCACCGGAGATCACTGAGTCGGAGGCGGAAGGCGAAGAACAGGATTCAGCTCAGGCTGAGGATGGAGTATCCTCGAACCAACCCATCAGGCGCAGAGTTTCTACAGGCCAATTGAGCGGCATTGCAGATGCGTACGCGCAGGTTGTTGAGAGTGCCGAGTTTCTTTTTGCGCAGGATCCAACTTCTCCGGTGCCCTATCTTGTCTGCGCCGGTCTGCGCTTCGGCGAGACGCGGATGCAGAACGAAAGACCAGCACATGGTTTTGCCGTGGGGCCAAGTCCAGAGATAAGGCAGTCGCTACGCACACTGGCCAACAACGGCGCATGGAAGGAATTGCTGTGCGCGGCGCTTCCGATTCTGGCCACTGAATGCGCGCGGGCTTGGCTCGATCTGCATCGCTATATCTGGCGCGCTGGGCAAGAGACTGGAGCGGAAGCCATCTCAGCCGCAGTCGCAGGAACCGTGAGAAGTCTGCTGCTTGTCCGCCCGGAGTTGCGCCAGTGGACGCTCGAAGACGATACGGGAGCGGCGAATCCAGAGACGCAACAGTGGTTGGACTCGGTCGTTCTTCAGTAGCACGCACGCAAAGTTTTTGGGAGGGTGAGTTGGCCAGAACCAAGTCGGAAGTTCTGATCACGCAATCGCTGATTGATCGGCTGAGCGAGCGCGAACAGTGGCCCGAAACCCGCGCTGCGTCCATCAGTATGTTTCGCGAATCGCTCAAGCGGGATTTGGAATGGTTGCTGAATACCCGCCAGCCTGTCATGCCGGAATTGGAATCATTTCCCGCAACGTCTGCTTCGATTTTGAACTATGGTCTGCCGGATATTCATCGCTTTGATGGCTCCGCGGGCAGAGAACAGAATGTGCTTACGCTATCCCTGGAAAGGTGCATCCGCGTCTTTGAGCCAAGGATCAATCATCCGCGCGTATTTCTCTCTCGCACTGACCCTTTGAGTCGAAACATCCGGTTTCATATTGAAGGGCAAGTCAACTTTGAAAACATGGAAGAAGAGATCAAGTTTGACACCGTGCTGGAATTGATCAGCGGCGAGTATGAGGTAAAGTAGGGAATGCGCGAGGAGATGCTCGAATACTATGAGCGTGAACTGACCTATCTGCACCAGATGGGTGCTGAGTTTGCGCGCAAGTATCCGAAGGTCGCCGGAAGGCTGCAACTTGATCCTGATCGATGCGACGACCCGCACGTAGGCCGCCTTTTGGAGGGCTTTGCGTTCCTCGCGGCAAGAGTGCATCGCAGACTCGACGACGATTTTCCTGAGATATGCGAAGCTCTCATCCGAGTGATTCATCCCGGCTATCTTCGCCCCATCCCTTCGATGACCATCGTGGAATGTCTTCCCGATCCGGCGCAGGGCAAAAAAACTGCCGGCGTGCTTATCCCAAAAGGAACGCCGCTGGTTTCAAAGGCAACGGTCGAAGGACTTCCCTGCCGCTTCAGTACCGCATACGACGTTGAACTCTGGCCCTTCTCCATTTCAACTGCGGAATGGCGTCAGCCGGAGCGGATGCAACGTCCGCCTCGCTCAACAACAGGAGTGCAGGCCGTTGCGGCTGCGCGTTTGCGGCTGCGCTGTCAAACCGATGTTGTTTTCTCAGGGCTTCCACTTTCGCGGCTGCGTTTTCATCTGGCCGGCGATGCGAGCGTTGTCTTCTCGCTCTACGAACTTCTCTCGGAAAACTGCATCGAGATTCAGCTTCGCGATCCCAAGAATGAGAAGCGGCTGATTGTTCTTGAACCTTCGCATCTGCGTATGCTCGGTTTTGATGCTGAAGAAAGTCTGTTGCCCTTTGTACGACGCTCGATGGATGGGCACCGTCTTCTTCAAGAGTACTTTGCGCTTCCAGAAAAATTCTTGTTCTTTGATCTTGAGGGACTAGAGCCACTGGCGCAGGCGGGGTTCAGCGAAGAAGCTGAGATTGTATTTTTGTTTTCGAGTTTTGAGCGTGCTGAGCGGCAACAAGTCTTGGAACTCGGCGTCAACGAGCGAACCTTTCGACTGAGTTGCACGCCAGCTATCAACCTGTTTCAGCAGACATCAGAACCAATTCTGCTCAACCAGACGCGCCACGAATACACCATCATTCCAGACAACCGTCATTCGTCGGTAATGGAAATCTTCAGCATTGAAGAGGTCATTGCAACCAATCCAAGATTGCGGCAATCGGTTGTGTTAGAGCCGATGCACGCCTATCGGCATCAGACGCGCAACCGCGAGGAGCTTGCCTTCTGGGTTGCCAGTCGCCACTTGAATGAGTTTGGCGAGCGAGAGCCTTCCACGATGACCATCTCGGTTGTCGATCTGAACGGCAACTTTACCAGTCCCGAGGCCGACGTACTGTTGGTAAAAACCCTGTGCACAAATTTTGATTTGCCTTCGCGCCTTCACTTCGGTTCTGAAAATGGCGACTTCGATGTGGTTGGGTTTGCCGCAGCCAAAACTGTCACTGCGTTGCGTCGTCCCACTGCGAGCGTCAATCCACCAAGTGGGCAGGGTCTGCTTTGGCGTCTTATTTCACTGCTCTCGTTGAACTATCTGTCACTGAACGAAGAGGGCCGTGGAGCAATGCAGGAACTGTTACGTCTGCATAACTTGAGTGACTCGGCGGCCAGTGAAAATCAAGTTGGATCGATCTTGAAGATGAACTCCGTGCCTCATTTTGCGCTGGTTGAATCAGCCTATGGACTGATTCCCGCGCGAGGAATTGGCGTCGAAATGGAATTTGACGAACAGCAATTCGCGGGCAGCGGACTCTACTTGTTTGCCGCCGTGCTTGATCGCTTTCTAGCCAGTTACGCGGCGATGAACAGCTTTGCGCAACTAACAGCGCGAAGTACTCTGCGAAAGGAGGCGCTGGGAAAATGGCCACCGAGAGCGGGAACGCAAGCCCTGCTGTAACCGGGCAGATGAGTGAATCCAACCAAAGCGCCGCCATCAGAAACCTCCGTGGAATGATGGAGGATGAGCCGTTTCGCGTGCATTTTTTCCAGGCTGTTCGCATGCTTCAGAAGATCGAGCATGAACGCAAGCCGGTTGGCTATTTCATAACGCCACAGGGAGAAACTATTCGCTTTTCGGCGCGTACCTCACTGGCGTTTCCACCCAGCGAGATTTACGATTTGCATCGCACCGAAAATGGACAGACAAGCATGACTGTTGAGTTCATGGGTCTGTGCGCCGCTATCTCCGTCATGCCTGCAACCTATACCGAGTTTCTACTGGAGAGGGCGCGAGAAAAAGATTTTGCGATGGAAGATTTTCTCAACATCTTCAACCATCGCATGATCTCATTCTTCTATCGCGGCTGGGAAAAATATCGCTTCTTCATTGAGTATGAGCGATCAAGCGAAGATCGCCTCTCTGGCCGCCTGCTCGATCTGCTGGGCCTTGGCACTAAAGAAATGCGCGAACGTAGCGTAATTTCCGATCAAGCCTACTTGAACTATGTTGGCCTTCTGGCTCGTCATGTGCGTTCGGCAGCATCGCTTGAACAGATTCTCTCTGATTATTTTGAAATTGATGTGCATATCCAGCAGTTTGCTGGCACATGGCGAAAATTAAGTTCTGATAACCAGACCTGCTTCACCGGGCTGGGCAGAGATAGCGAACGTCTGGGCGTGGGCGTAGTTGCCGGAGACGAAGTCTGGGATCATCACGGGCGCATTCGCATCTCGCTGGGACCGATGCGCTTTGAGCAGTATCTCAACTTTCTTCCTGGCAAGGATGCCTATCATGAGTTAGTCGCGTGGTTGAAGTTTTATTCCAATGGAAGTTATGAGACCGAAGTGCAACTTATCCTGGCACGCGAGGATGCTCCGAATTGCGAACTCGGTTCAAGCGGCGCGACGCGGCCGCAACTGGGGCTTGTGAGCTGGCTCAAGACCAAGCCTCTTGATCGAGATCCCGCCGATGCAACTTACCTGGTGCAGTAATAGGAATTTGGATTCAGAGGAAAGAGAAGAGCATGAGCACAAATCTGAAAGCACTCATTGAGAAGTTGAACGACACAACGCGCCGTGCTCTTGAAGCATCGGCTGGACTGTGCGTCGCGCGCACTCATTATGACATCGAGATCGAGCACTACCTGCTGAAGGCGCTCGATGGCAGCGACAATGACATAGCCGCAATCCTCAAACACTATGGCGTCGATCACTCCCGATTGACCAAGGAACTGGAGCGTAGTCTTGATTCGCTCAAGAGCGGTAACGCGCGGTCGCCGGCATTCAGTCCCGCGGTGGTCAAGATGCTCTCTGAGGCGTGGACCGTTGCCAGCATCGACTTCAACGCAGGCAATATCCGCACTGGCTTCACACTGCTCGCTCTTCTGGGAAATGAAGAGTTGTCTCGGCTGATCAAGGATTTCAGCAAAGAGTTACAAGCCATCTCTGCTGAAGGCTTGCGCACGAATTTCTATGAGATCGTTGCAGCTTCGCGCGAGACACAAACGAGCCTTGCTTCGGCGGGCGCTGGCAAAGAGGAAAGTGCTGTCGAAGATCATGCTCCATCCGCATCGCGAGGCAAAACTCCGCATCTCGATCAGTACACTGTGAACCTGACCGCAAATGCCAAGGCAGGCAAAATTGATCCGGTGCTGGGGCGCGATCAGGAAGTACGTCAGATGATTGACATCCTGATGCGTCGCCGCCAGAACAATCCGATTCTTACAGGCGAAGCTGGTGTCGGCAAAACAGCCGTCGTCGAAGGCTTTGCCAACCGCGTTGCCAGTGATGATGTGCCGCCAGCCTTGCAGGGAATTCATATTCATAGCCTCGATCTTGCGCTATTGCAGGCTGGAGCTGGCGTCAAAGGTGAGTTTGAAAACCGTCTGAAGGGGCTGATCAACGAAGTCAAATCCTCCACCGAAAAGATCATTCTGTTTATTGATGAAGCACACACAATGATCGGTGCCGGCGGCACCGCTGGACAAAACGATGCAGCCAATCTGCTTAAGCCCGCGCTGGCTCGCGGAGAACTTCGCACCATCGCTGCAACTACATGGTCGGAGTACAAAAAGTACTTTGAGAAAGATCCAGCTCTGGCCAGAAGATTTCAAGTAGTCAAGGTTGAAGAGCCTACAGAAGAAGTTGCCTGCACCATGCTGCGCGGTATCAAGGCGTCGCTTGAAAAGCATCATAACTTGCGCATTCTCGATGAGGCGGTGACTGCTACTGTTCGACTTTCGCATCGCTATATTGCAGGTCGCCAATTACCGGATAAAGCAGTCAGCGTGCTCGATACTGCCTGTGCGCGGCTTGCACTGGGACAGAACTCAACGCCTCCTCGTCTTGAAGATATTCTTCGCCAGATCGATGCGCTCGAAGTGCAGAAGCGCGTGCTCGAACGCGAAACCACGATTGGCGCAGATCATGCAGAGAAGTTGAAGGAGATAGAAACTCAGACAGCAGCAGCGATTCAAGAACGGGATATTCTCAACGAGCAATGGGGCAAGGAAAAGGCTCTGATCGAAAAGATTCGCACTCTTCAGGAAGGTCTTGAAGCGCCTGAAAAAGATGGATCGAAGGCCGCCGCAAAACAGAGCGGCGTTTTGGCTGAACTTGCAAAGTTCGAAGCTGAGTTGGCTGCGCTGCAAGGGGAACGGGGCATGATGCGTGTCTCCGTCGATGCGCAGATCGTTGGCGAAGTGATCTCGGCGTGGACCGGAATTCCACTGGGCAAGATGGTTCGCAACGAGATTGAAACCGTGCTCACGCTCGACGAGCATTTGAAGAAGAGAGTCATCGGGCAAGACCACGCGCTCTCCGCCATCGCACAACGGATTCTGACATCACGCGCTAACCTCGACGATCCGGTCAAGCCTGTCGGCGTCTTTCTTCTGGTTGGGCCAAGCGGCGTAGGCAAAACCGAAACAGCCATCGCTCTCTCTGATGTTCTTTATGGTGGCGAGCGCAATATGATCACCATCAATATGTCAGAGTTTCAAGAGGCGCATACAGTTTCAACACTCAAGGGTTCGCCTCCGGGATATGTCGGCTATGGCGAAGGCGGCGTATTGACTGAAGCCGTGCGGCGCAGACCATACTCGGTTGTGCTGCTCGATGAAGTCGAAAAGGCACACCCTGATGTACTCGAGTTATTCTTCCAGGTCTTTGACAAAGGCAGAATGGAAGATGGAGAGGGACGCGAGATCGACTTCCGCAACACCATCATCTTGCTTACCAGCAACGCCGCTACTGATACGCTGATGAAACTTTGTGCAGATCCAGAGACCATGCCCGATAGCAAAGGAATGCTGACTGCACTCAAACCCGAGTTGAACAAAATCTTCAAACCAGCATTTCTAGGCAGGCTTTTGATCGTGCCGTATTTCCCAGTGCGCGATGAAGCTCTCAAGCAGATCATTCGCTTGAAGCTGGGCAAGATTCAGCGCCGCCTGATGGAGACGCACAAGATCACTCTGGTATACGACGATGCGCTCTTGAATGAGGTTGCCAACCGCTGCACTGAAGTCGAAAGCGGAGCCAGGAATGTTGATAACATTCTTTCCAATACCATGCTGCCCGACCTGTCACGTCAGATTCTTTCGCGCATTGCAGAAGGTGTAACAGCCGAAATGGTCAGCATCTCCGTCAAGGATGGAGCATTGACTTACGCATGGGATGCCACACCAAAAGGGTAGTCAGAACTTGAGTTGAGCGTTTGCGGCAGAGCTTCCGCAAACGCTCAGAAATTGGATGCAGTTCGACGTTGCCGCATTTGTATTTTGTTTGTGTGCCTCTTCACGTCCGAAGCTCCAACCACATCGTTACCGATAAAACCTACTTTGCTTTCGCGCTGCGAATTCGATTGTGCGACTGCCTTCCAATGGAATTCTCAGCGCGGGCTTCGTCCACCCGGTTCCGTATTTTTGTGCTAGCTGTGTTACCGTTGCATTACGGTGTCTATCAGGCCAATTTATCTTTTCAGACCCACGTTGTTGAGGTTGAGTCAGGATTGAGTTTTTGATTCTGCACAACAAATGGGCTGGTGGATTTGACAGAACTGCGACAGGCAACGACGGCAGAAACGTAGACAAGAATGATCCAACAACCGGAATCGACATCGTCTTCAAACGCCGCGAACGCGGCGATCGAGCCTGGATCTGCGCTTGAGTCAATTGCTGCGACTGCACCAATGTCCGCACCCGGATCAGCGGTAATCGCTGCATCTCAATCTGAGCCAGCAGACGCGCAAGCCACCTCCAAAACGCAAGAGTCCCCGCGTATTCCGCGTTGGCTGGAACGTGCCGAACTGTTTCTTCGCGTGATGCTGCGGATGTATGTCGGCATAGCACTATGTTTTGTGCCGTGGTTCAAAGTATTTTGGGATCGCAATCCACTTTTTTTGCAGTTCCCCATGCTGTTCGGCTTTGCTGCCAGCGGCGCAGTGCGCGGAATCATTACAGGACTTGGCTTATTGAATCTTTGGATCGCGTTTCATGACGCTATCCGCAAGCGGGATGGATGACGGATGAGCGAAGTGCAGGGAACAGGAAATATGGAGCCGGGTACAACGGGAAGTATGCCCATACCATTGGAGAAAGCTCCGCTAGCCTATGAGAACCCCAACTTTTTGAACAGTGCAGACGGTCGCTTGATTCGCATTGTGGCCGAGTACATGGAGCCGCTGGCGCGCTTCCGTCGCGAACAAATTCAGGACACCGTTGTGTTCTTCGGCTCAGCGCGTTTTCGCGGGCGAGAAGAGGCCCATCATGCGCTTGAACTGTTGGATAACACGGGTTCCAGTCAACCCGCGCCGAGTCATGAGCAACCGGCAAGCGCGCCCGATATTGCCGAGGGCAAGGCCACAGAATTGCAGCGCAAACGCGCTGTGGCAGCGGTTGAGATGGCTCGTTACTACGAGGATGCACGTCGGCTTTCTGCAATGCTGACCACCTGGGCAAAGACGATTCCATCGCGTCGTGCGCGATTTGTTGTGACCTCGGGCGGCGGTCCTGGAATTATGGAAGCGGCCAACCGAGGTGCATGGGAGGCTGGCGGCAAGACCATCGGCCTCAATATCCGCTTGCCCTTTGAACAGTCACCAAACCCTTACATCACGCCTTCGCTCAACTTCGAGTTTCACTACTTTTTCATGCGCAAGCTATGGTTTGCTTACCTGGCAAAAGCGCTGGTGGTTTTTCCTGGTGGATTCGGCACGCTCGACGAGATGTTCGAGATTCTCACACTTGCTCAAACCCATAAGCTTGCTAAAAAAATCACCGTGGTCATCTACGGTTCCGATTATTGGAAGAAGGTTTTCAACCTGGACACGCTGGTGGATACCGGAGCCATCTCGCCCAAGGATATTGAGCTATTCCAGTTTGCCGATACGCCGGAACAGGCCTTTGAGATGCTGCGCACTGGCCTCACGCAGAACTATCTGACAGCAGAACTGGCTGATGGAACGCTGGGCGAAAACCAGGAGATGATGGCTGGCTGGACAGTGGAAGATTTTCTGGGGCCGGATTTGGCGCGAACCAAATAACCCCGCTTACAAGAGCAACTTCGACCGTCCATGTGGGTTTCTGCTACACTGGTGACAGCGCCATCAAGGGGAGCAACGCGCCAGGCAGCGCCCCAGCGATACGCTCTGCAACCCAGGATCGGGGAGTGGCTCAGCCTGGTAGAGCACCTGCTTCGGGAGCAGGGGGTCGGAGGTTCGAATCCTCTCTCCCCGACCATTTTCTTCTAGTTTCGATCCATGTAGTTTATGCTTGAGAATCGTGTGCGCAGCGTTTACATAGTCCGCAATTATCCAGATTGATTCCTATAGAAAATCTTGTCTAAATCATAAACATTCACTTTACTTCAAGCCGAAACTACATAGCGATTGCCTAACCTACGCAAGCCCTCACGGATAGTTTTTTGTCTATCGAGGATTGCCCGTTGCTGCTGTATGCTATCCCTAGTCGGCATTGAGGTGTCTTGCTTGCAATTGCGTTTCTGGCACATTGCGCGAAGTGTTATGTCGAACTGGCTCGCGATGTTGGCATCCATCGCTGTTGGATTTTTGCTGACTCCATTCCTCGTTCATCAATTGGGAAATGTCGCCTACGGTGTCTGGATCGCAGCTGTAGCTTCTGTCAATTATCTGGCCCTGCTGGAAATGGGTTTGGCAAGCTCGGTAGTCCGATTCGTTTCCAAAGGACGAGCTACTCAGGATCACGAAAGCGCATCCGATGTGCTTTCCGCTGTGTTATGGGTTCGCTTGCAGATCGGTGGATTGGTACTGCTGCTCAGCAGCATATTGGCATATTTGTTTCCCCTGCTCTTCAAGGTTCCTGCAGCGTTGGCTCTCGACGCTCGCGAAGCCATCCTGATCATCGGAATCAATACAACGCTTTCCCTGTCCTTTGGAGTCTTCAGCTCAGTGCTCTCTGCATTGAGTCGATACGACCTACGCAGCTATGTAGCACTTATCCAGTTAGCTCTCCGCGTGGGCGGAGTGGTTATCGTCGTGCGCGCTGGACACGGCATCGTCGCCATCGCATTTTGTGAATTGTTTGCAGCCGCAATCGGCAATGCGCTGCTGGTAGTTATCGCCCGCCGAACTTATCCAGAGTTGCGAATCAGAATAAGAAAACCAAGCAGGGAAGTACTGCGGCAGATATGGTCTTACAGCTTTTATGCATTTCTACTTACCATTGCCGGCCAGTTGGTTTATCAATCAGACAGCATGGTTGTCGGTGCGTTTATTTCGGTTTCCGCAGTTACGTTTTATTCTTTTGGAAACAGTTTGTGTATCTATACGCGGCAGTTCATCAATGTAATGACGACAACATTCACTCCCGCTGCCAGCTCTTGCGATGCAGCCGGGGATGCGGCTGGCATGAAGTCGCTTTACTATAACGGCACGCGCGCGACAATGGCCCTTTTTCTCCCCGTCGTCATAACTCTGATCACGCGCGGCGATAACTTTATTGGCGTATGGATCGGTCCTCAGTATGCAAAACCGTCAGGCATGGTGCTGGCAATTCTGGCTGTTGGAATCCTGTTTAATTTACAGAATGCCGCCGGTTCAACCATCGCGTGGGGTGTGGATAAGCATAAGATGATGGCCAAGTGGGCAATTCCAGAGGCGATTGCGAATCTCACACTCAGCATCATTCTTGCTCGCACCTGGTTGGGTATCTATGGCGTGGCCATCGGAACGCTGTTGCCTGGTATGGTTACATCTCTGATCCTTTGGCCTCGTTTTCTCTTTCAGATTGTCGGTATCAGTTTTCGTGAAGCTTTTAGAAATGTCTGGGCACCTATCTCTCTCTGCGCCATCCCATTCGCCATCGCGTCTTATGTGGTTGATATTCGCGTGCCCGCTCATAACATGATTGCCTTCATTCTGCAGACCATGGCTCTCTTGCCCATTTTTCTTGTGACTGTCGGCATCGTCTTTCACGATAAGATCAGACGTCAGATCTTACCCAAGATCCGTTCGCTGTTATATGCTGATGTCAAGTAAAAGCATTGGGTCCGAGACCATTGAATTCCGTTTTCTTGACGTATTGTTAGAAGGTTGCCAGCATGAAACTTGACGTTGTAGTGCCTACTTATAATCGCAGCAACTTGCTGCGGCGCACCATCGCCAGTCTGATTCAGGCTCCGATTCCTGCTGGGTTGGATGTTACAATTCTGATCGTCGACAATAACTCCAAAGACGATACTCGGCTAGTTGTCAAGGAGATTCAGTCTACAACCAGTCGCACCATCGTCTATGTCAAAGAAGCAAATCAGGGTCTCTCTCATGCGCGCAACGGCGGCATCAGTGCCGGAAGCAGCGAGATCATCGGCTTCATTGACGACGACGAAGAGATCCACAAAGACTGGTTCACGGTGATAGCTCGCGAGTTTGCAGACCCAGCCACGCAGTACATCGGTGGGCCTTGTCTGCCTAACTGGGAATCACCCGCGCCTAAGTGGCTTCCGCCCGGCTATTACTCGGCAATTGGTTTGGTACTTCCCAAGCCTCGTGCAGCTTTTGGCGGAACATTTCCAGGAATTCTCATGGGCGGAAATGCTGTCTTTCGTCGCAGCATATTCGAGATCGCAGGCCGCTATGACACTCGTCTTGGCCGCAGCGGCAAGGGTCTGCTCTCAGACGAAGATGCTGAGTTATACCGCAGGCTATGTGCCGCAAATCTCTCTGGCATGTACGTTCCTGAGCTTGTGATCTATCACTACATACCGTCGGATCGGCTGACCAAACGGTATTTTCGTCGCTGGTGTTATTGGCGCGGCGCTTCCCAGGGCATCTCAGATAGAACTCTGAAAGAACCCGTCCGTTACGTTCTTGGCGTCCCTTTGTATAGAATAGGCAGAGCAGTTAGAGGAGTCGCATCGCTTCCCCAACTTTTCTTGAAGAAAGAATACGGCTTGGCTTTTTCAGCCGAACTGGCTTCATGGGATCTGATCGGTTTTATCTACGGCAGGCATTTTATGCAAATTGATCAGTTTTACGGCAAACAACAGAGTTGAGGTTATCTAGCAGATTGGCTGACATGATACGGTCGCTGGCTTTAAAAACGCTGTTAAGTATTAGTCGTTATTAGTCGAGCATATGAATCATTGTTACGTTCGCTAGTCGAGCAATTTGGTGGAGTCCGAGTGGACCTTGAACTGTTTATCCCGACTTATAACCGCACTCGCTTATTGGAGGAGTGCCTCAAGAGTGTTTTTCGTGCGTCTCGTCCCCAGGGTCTGAATATCACCGTTGTGATCGTCGATAACAATTCCTGTGAGAGAAGCAGAAAAGTTGTTCAGCCGTTTCTTGAGCAATCGGAACTCCCGTGCAGATATATACATATTCAACGACCAGGCAAGTCCGCAGCTCTCAATGAAGCTCTTGCGCAGACCCATGCTGAACTGGTTGGTTTCGTCGACGATGACGAGCAGCTTGATGCTGCATGGTTTGAAGTAGCCTATCGCGAGATGTCCGGCGATTCCAACCTCGATTACATTGGTGGACCTTACCATCCCAACTGGGAGGTTCCTCTTCCTGAATGGCTTCCGCCGATAACAACCTACGGGTCAGGGTTGGGGATTGTTCATCGCCCCGAGCGCATAGCTTTTTCACCAGAGTTTGCAGGCATTTTGATGGGAGGAAACATCGTAATCCGCCGCGCTACTTTGGAAAAGGTTTTGCCGTATCCTGAAAAGCTCGGCAGAATTGGCCATCAGATTCGCAGTGGAATGGATGAACTCATCCATCATCGCCTTTTGCAGGTTGGAGCGCGAGGTGAGAGCGTGCCTGACCTGATTATTTATCACTGGATTCCAGCCGAGCGCATGACAAAGCAGTATTACCGTAAGTGGGCTTTCGGCAGAGGAGTAGGCGAAGGTTATCAATTTCGTGAAAGAACCTTTCCTGAAACAGCGCTTCTCGGCATTCCTAGATACAAATTTGGCAAGCTACTCCGCTGCCTTCCTTCTGTTCTTTTTGCCAGGGACCGTCAACGTCGATTCTTGGCAGAATTGTCCGTTCGGGATTGCTTTGGATTGCTGTACGGACGCCACATCTATGGTCGATTCCAACTTGTGAGACGTCAGAAATATAGCAAGGACGATAAACCTGTTTATCAGTAATTGATATCGATCGCGGCACCATCCGTATTGAATTCTCGATTAGTAGTTTTAGACTGAGTGAGTGGCCTAGATCCCCAATGAAATCGCCGTGAATCGTTTTTCGGTCAACCACACCGTAAGAGCACGTAGGTCAAGCGTTCGCTTCAAGCTAACTGCGGGATATAGGATGGACAATGAGGTCAGAGATGCGTACAGCGATCATAGGTGGTGGCATTGCAGGGTTGGCGGCTGCTTATGAGCTGGAACTTGCTCGCACGGCGGGGAGCGCAGTTGAGTACACACTTTTTGAATCACGGGATCGTCTCGGCGGTGCCTTGTCTTCAGAGATTGTGGATGGCGCTGTGCTTGAACGCGGCCCTGATTCGTTTTTGAGTGAGAAGCCCGCTGCTGCCGCACTTTGCCGCGAGCTGGGGCTGGCTGCAGATCTTATTCCATCCAATGATGCGGCCAGAAAGACCTGGATCATAGTCAACAACAGGCTTGTCGCTCTGCCCGACGGCCTGATGTTTCTTGTGCCAACCAAGCTGATTCCGACTGCATTGACGCGGCTATTCAGTCTATCCACAAAAATTCGCATGGGGCTTGAACTTCTGCATCCTCCACGGCCCAGCGGATTGCCGGATGAATCTGTAGCTTCGCTGGTTCAGCGGCACTTTGGCACGGAGACAGTTGATCGCCTTGCGGACCCGCTCTTAAGCGGAATCTATGGCGGCGATGCAGCTCAACTGAGCGCACGTACTGTGCTTCCGCGCCTGGTAGAGATGGAGTGCGAGTACGGCTCTCTAACGCGGGGAATGCTGGCTGCGCACCGCAAGATGAGAGCGGCGCAATCTGCGAAAGGTACGCACGCCTCCAATGGACGTGCGCCCGCAGCAAGGCGAGGAATTTTTACAACATTGCGCGGTGGGTTGCAGCAGATGGTGAATGCCTTGGAAGCAAAGCTTGCTCCTGCATCTGTGCGTCGATCCACGCCAGTTGATCGGATTGAGAAGGTTGATGACGGCTGGAATATCACAGCCAAAGGTACAACCGAATTTTACGATGCTGTGATTATGGCCGCTCCTGCCTGGGCTGCGGGCGCGCTGCTCCGTAGCGTTGACGCCACCTTGGGCGAGGAGTTGAGTGCGATTCCTTACTCATCTTCGATCACGGTGAATCTTGTTTACGACGAGGCGAATCTTGGACGCTTGCCCGACGGCTTTGGATTTTTAGTGCCTGTCAAAGAAGGCCGTTCGATGCTGGCTTGCACTTTTGTTCATCGTAAATTTCTAGGGCGCACGCCAACCGGCAAAGCAGTGTTGCGAGCCTTTCTGGGCGGCATGAAAAATGAAGCGTTGCTCAGTGTATCCGATGTGCAGCTTGTGACTATTGTGCGCCGCGAACTCAGTGAGATTCTCGGCGACGAGATTTTCAGCAGAAACACTGAGCCGGAGCACACTCAAGTATCGCGCTGGCCACGCGCAATGGCCCAATATGCCGTTGGCCATCAAGATCGCAAGCAGCACATCGCAGACCGTGTTGAAACACTGCATGGTCTGAAACTTGCCGGGAATGCCTACGACGGCATCGGCATTCCCGATTGCATACGGCTGGGTCGGCAGGCAGCCAAAGAGTTATTGGAATCTATTTCCAAAGCATAACGCGGTTACCCTCGGTAAGGTTCTGAACAAAGCCATTGGGATATACATCAACCCTTTTTGCTGTCAAATCTGCATTCACTGCGACTAGCTAACGATATCTACACTCCACCTTTGCCCAGCAGGATGCCGATGCCATACGTGACAGCACCTTCCACAGCGCCAACCACCGTCATTTCGAAACCCGAAGCCCACCACGAACGAACGGTAATAAGGCTCTTTGCCGCACCCACAGCGAAATGCGCAGCAAGTGAAACAACTGCGGCGGCAATGACAGCGGTCATTCCGTTCAAGAAGAAAAACGGAATGATAGGAATAAATGCGCCAACTGCGGTTGAAAGTGCACCAGAGCCAGCCGAGACCAACGGATTCGAGAGCGCCTCTTCACTGGTTCCCAACCGCTCGCTGGCCAGCGCGCGCAACATTTGCTCTGGGTCGTTTGCAATATGATTGACCATGTGGTCAGCGTCGTCCTCAGGTAGACCCTTCACCTGATAATAGAGCGAGAGCAGTTCGCGAGCTTCCGGCGTATTCATCTGGATAGCCTCACGCTCGCGTGCGATCTCTGCATCATAAATTTCGCGTTCACTCTTAGCAGCCAAATAAGCGCCGGAACCCATGCTCAGTGCGCTTGCGATCATGCCTGTCAACCCGGCCAGAAGCACATAAGTATGTTGACTGGCAGGATTAGCCGATGTTGCGCCGGCCACGCCGCTGACGATGCCAAAGATCGCGCCCAGTCCGTCATTCACGCCGTAGATAGCGTCGCCAATCCAGCTACCTGGTTGCTTGCGACCCCTGTTGCGCTTGGCTAGCAACTCTTCAAGCACCGCCTGAGGGTCCACCTTTGGTGCGCCTGCCGGTGCCATATAGTGACCGCGCAATAGCGACCCAAGCTCTCTGTGATGCTCCTTTTCTTCTTCAATCACATGGTCGAGAATCGCAATAGAACCTTCGTCGCCAAGCCCTTTTAACTGGCTTCCGTAGTTGGCAATATGGCGGCTCTCTTCAATCTCTAAGCGGCGCAGAGCCATGCGCACACCACCCGCGCGATTCGCCAACGAGTTAGCCTCGCCGCCCGGACTGCCTTGATAAACGGGTATGCTCCCGCCCAGTTCCTGTATACGCTCGGCCCACAGTGCAGCATGATCCAACTCAGCCTTGGCCAGATGGCGCAGCACCTGCGAACGCACTGGTTCAGTGTCTCTGTCAGCCAGCGTTTGATAGGTGTGGTAGCCCTCCATCTCAGCTTGCCAGTTGCCTTCCAGAGCCGCAAGTACCTTCTTCAGTCTCACGCCGTTCAATGTTGTATTGGCCACGTGCTCTCCTCGTTGCTTATAGATGCGAATAGTCGAATAACGGATGCAGCGGTACTAGTCTGCTCCTCAACACTTTTGCACTCGGCTTGAGGACTATTCCTTGTCCTGCGCCAGCCACCAGGCTTTGATGAACTTCCAATGGATATACACCGAATGATTCAGATGCAGTAGCAGTCCCTCACGTCCATCCAGAAATCCTAGCCTGAAAATGTAGTTATAAATGAAAGTCGCCGCCGGATTTGCAACAGCATTTTTCAGAAATTCAAGCGATGACCTGCTGGTTCTGCCTTGCTTGTATAACAGTTGAGCTATCTCCGAGCTATACCGATTCATATGCTCCAGATAGATGCTCATCGTGGGATATGCATAGTGCAGCATATCGTGCTTCAGCGTTCCGCGCGGTCCATCGAACTGCGGCGTGCTGTGCGGACCCACTCCTTCACTCAGTCGCGCCGAACCATTGCGAAAGAGCCGCAACTTATGGTCAGGATAAAATCCTCCGTGGCGTATCCAACGGCCAAAGTAGAGATTCAGGCGTGGAATCCAATACGCACTGTACTTATATTGGTCGTCTTTATGCGCCCCACTAAGTACTTGTCGTATCTCGTCTTGTAACTCCGGTGTAAGTACCTCGTCAGCATCAAGCAGCAGAATCCATTCTTTGGTGCATAAGTCCAGCGCAACGTTTTTCTGTTCGCCGTGCCCGCCAAAAGCATGATAACTCGTCTTGGCACCGTACGATTGCGCAATCTCAACTGTGCGATCCTTCGATCCAGAATCGACAATAATAATCTCATCGGCCCAGCGTACACTCTCCAGCGTGCGAGGCAGATTTGCCTCTTCGTTCATCGCAATCATGGCTACTGATAAAGTCTGCGGCATGGGTGGCATAATATACCTCCGTCTAGTTAGGCGATCCCGTAGTCTCCGCAGCAGCGAATGTGCACTCTCTGCATTGGCAACTGCGGCGCAGATAATCCCATGAGTAAATACCGCCGGAGTGGCCGTCTGCCCAGTTGAACTGAATCGCATAACGACCGACAGGCTGGGCACTGAGTGGCTTGGCCGCCGGGGTATACATGGGCAGCACCGCCGTTGGTTTTGGTTTTGGCTGGCCCGGTTTGCGACCCTCTTTGGTGCGCTCGTCGTTGCAGGTGGCACACGGGCAGGCATCGCGCAGCCACGCAAAACTCCACGCGCTGCGGTGCCCATCCACCCAATCAATCTCCACGCCCTTGCCCTCGGTCAGCAGCACGCGCACCTTGTCGGGTGTAATGGCAATGCGTGGCAGCGGCCGGTTGGCTTCCGCCTCTTCGGCTTCCTGATTCTTCGGGGCAATGCGAATGCCTTCATGGCTCATACTTACAGTTTACAGCGGAGCGCGAACGACCGACAGTCGCAACCTGAAAACTATTCCCTGATTCCGGTTCTCTGCTTGCCGTCATACCGCAGCTTCAACGCCAATATCGTCAAGGCCAGCGTCAGCGTTATCACGTTGGCCACAACAATCGGCATCGAGCCAATCCCGAGGCCATAGACCAGCCACAGGAACAGACCAACGCTGAAGAGAGAAAACATCATTAGCGATATGTCGCTCGCACTCTTGCGCCGCCACACGTGGATCACCTGCGGCAGAAACGAAACCGTTGTACACACCGCCGCAGCAGAGCCAACCCATTCCATCTTCCCGCGCAAAATCACATCGAGCAGCGTCATAGTCTATGCATCTCTCCAGAAAAACCACGCGGCCATGGTCAGACCGATTACGACAACCAGTCCACGCAAGATCGACTGCGGCACTCTCCGCGCCAGCCGCGCCGAGCTGTACCCGCCAATGGCGCTTGCCACCATCGCCAGCAAACAATAACGCCACACCACTTGATTGCCCACCACAAAAATCACAAACGCAATTCCATTCGCCAGCGTGGTCGTCGAAACCTTCAGTGCGTTGATCTCATTCAAATCCTGAAAGCCAAAGAGCGACAGCATTGTGATCAGCACAAACCCCGCGCCCGCGCCAAAATACCCAACATAAAAGCAGACCACAATCGTCGCTACAAAAACGGCGAGTCGGCGCGGCGGCCCACTGTGAGCGGTTTTCCGCGACTCTAGCCAGCGCGACACCGGCCCGCTGGCGGCAAAGATTGTGGCCGCAACCAGCAGCAGCCACGGCACCAGATGCATGAACGTCTTCTGCGGTGTGTTCAGCAATACCAATGCGCCCGCCGTTCCGCCCAACAGACCAGCCAAGCCCATCGGCAACACCAGCCGCAAGTTTTTGCGAATATCTTCGCGATAGGCCGCAATCGAGGTGAGTTGTCCTGGCCACAACGCTACCGTATTGGTTGCATTGGCCTGCACCGGCAACATATTCATGCTCAGCATTGCCGGAAACGACAGAAACGAGCCACCGCCCGCGACTGCATTCAGAACTCCGGCTACAAAAGCAGCCACAGTGAGCAAAAGCCAATGCCAATCCATGAATGAAGGAAGATGCATCTGTGTTTATTGTAGAAGGTCGAACGGAGTTGAGGATTTGCAAGCAGATTTGTCATCATGCGAGATGGTTTTGTTGACTTTGCACTGAGAAGGATCAATTTACAAAACTGCGTTTTGTTCAATAATGACGGGCCCATTCTCTTATTTGTTGGTTAAGTTGCCAGAGCGAAGAGGAATTAATCGGCAAGAAAAACGACTCAAAATAAATATGGTAGGGGGGGGAGGGGGGGTGTGTTCTTTGCGCCAAACCGCTGTTGGTTGGAAGATGGCTGAGTTCAGGTTAGCAGGTTGCGAGAAATAATCTGCAGGGCTGCGCCCAGAGAATAGCCTTCGGCGTGGCGTACGAACAAAATTGGCTTTCTCCATCTCACGGGGAAAATGCCTGCGATAGAGCCACTTGCTAAATTCTGCTCAGCCTGTGAAGTCGTGCCCCGACACAAAATCTGAAGTTGAACGGGAATTTGGTGAGTAGGCTCAACGGAAACACCATTGAATTGGCGAAGCCTCACTGCGGCGTAATAATCCCACCCAGCGCGTGGCGGCGCGGCAGCACAATGCCGCGATGGTCCACCTGCGGCGGGGCCAATGTTTTCAAAGATTCGTCGGGCACACCGGTTCGCTCAATCAGCGCTCCGCCGCAGGCTGGGCACCAGTCTGCAATCGTCTCTTCTGCCAGTACCGCGCGGCAATGACTGCATATGCGTTCCATATCTCCAAGCCTAATGGATTACCCCTCCAATTGCATCCTCCAACTTCGAATGCCCGACTTCTCAGCCGATTTGCAGATTAATTCTGCCGTCCTGCTAGCGTGGAAATTGACGCGCATCAGCGCCTTTTACAGGGGGAGACAATGAATTTCAGCGCAGCAGGACTTGAATTATTGAAGCGATACGAGGGTTTTCGCAGCCACATTTATCTCGACGTAGCCGGAATTCCAACTATCGGTTACGGTCACAGAATTGTTGCTGGCGAGTCGTTCGCAAACGGCATCGACGAGGCACAGGCAACGCAGATTCTCATCCGCGATGTGCACTCGGCAGAGCAAGCCGTCTGCCGGTTGGTTAAGGCTCCACTCACCCAAGGCCAGTTCGACGCGCTGGTGGATTTCTGCTTCAACCTGGGCGCAGGCAAGCTCGCCACCTCAACCCTGCTCAAGGATCTGAATGCTGGCAACGCAGCCGCAGCCGCCGAACAGTTGTTGCGCTGGGACCACGTTGGCTCAAAGGAACTTGCTGCCCTCAAAGCCCGCCGTCAGGCCGAGTTTCAGCTCTGGCACAGTGCCGCGGCTTAACTGCCTGCGGCCCTTTTCCCGCAAAATAAAATTTATTTCGCGATTCAATGCCATTGCGAGTACTGCTTGCATTGCTCCGCAAACCGAATTCTCTTCTTTCCGTTTTTTGGGAGTTTGAAGGTGCTGCGGAAACGTAACGAAACTGCAAACGAATGTCTTTCTCTCTCATTTGAAGCATTCTGCGTGTTTCTGCGCGTTAATCATCTAAATCACGGTCGAGCATTCAGTCACCCCTGGGCTGAAGCTCGTGTCAGTTGGAACGCCCGAAAGGGCAACTTCAGGAGGTTACCATGCGGTTCTCAGCACTCTCATTGTTTGCCTAGGCATCGGCGCTTGCAGTTACGCCGCTCGCGTCGGCGGATACGGTTTACGACTTCAGCTTTACCTTTACAGGCGATGGCGTCGCCGGAGCCGGTACTCTCACCGGTATCGACACAGGATCGTTGTCCACCGGCGGGAATCCTGTTTATCAAATCATCGGCGGCGGCGGAACCTTCAACGATGGCACGCAAAGTGGCATCATTGACCTGCTGCCGACCAATGCCGCACCGTTTGACATCGTCATCTCCCCGACCGGTTATTTTACCTATGACGATTTGGTGGCCCCGCTGGATGGCGAAGGTCAGATTCTCGATAACAACGGCCTGCTATTCAACTTCGGCGGCATTGAACTCGACATTTATGGGAATATCATTATCGGGTCCGGCAACGACACTTGGTATGAAAACAACGGCGCAAATGGTTCGGGCACATTCGACCTTACAGAAACCGGCTCAATAGACACCCCGGAACCTGGCTCACTGTTGCTGCTGGGCACAGGCCTGCTGGCTCTGTCGATTGCTCAACTCCGCAAACCCAAACCCGCGATGGCCTCGCGTTCCTGATTTTTCCGGATGCTCCTGCACCGCAAGTCTTGAAAATCCCCACCAGCACTTTCTGCCGGTAGGGATTTTTCTTGCTTTGATCGCCACTGCCAGATCTTTGTCGCGCCTTATCCGACTGCAATCAACTGCTCGCCTCTTTCAGATAAATTTCTGTGTAATCCAGATAGTTTTTTGCATACTCCAAGATAAGTTTGCGGTCGTTGTCAGTCAGTTCACGGCGCTGTTTGGCAGGCACGCCAGCCCACAGGGTTTTGGGCGGCACAATGGTCTTTTCAGGCACCACAGCACCGGCAGCTATGATGGAACCCTCGCCGATGCGGCAGCCGTTCAGGATTGTCACCCCCATGCCGATCAGCACAGCATCCTCCACTACGCAGCCATGAACGGTGGCGTTGTGGCCGATGGTCACCCAATCGCCAACGACAACCGGATACAAATTTCGCTGGCCGTGCAACACGGCGCAGTCCTGCACATTGGAGTTGGCACCGACGCGGATCGAGTGCACGTCACCGCGCAGAACGGCATTCATCCAAACGGACGAGCGATCACCCAGCACCACATCGCCAATGACCTGCGCCGACTGGTCAATGTAACAAGTTGCGGGGATTTGGGGCAGCCGCCCCTGATAACTACGAATCATGGTTTCAAGACCTCCTCGGCAAGTTTATTTGATCGCGGCACTTGCCGGGTGGCGATAACTCTGACCGTTCCAAGTCATCAGGAAGATAGCTCGTAACTATGCAGAGAACCGCAGGGAATCGCATTTGGAATTTTGCGCGCAGCAATGAAGGGTACGGGCTTCAGCCCGTACAAACCAGAGTGCAAAATCGGCAGGGCTCTAGCCACTGAGGGATGGCTTCTTATGGGAAGAATTCAAGATTGCAGGCGTTCTTGGCACCCTTCCACCAGAAAAAGCCAAATTTATCCCAAGCATATTATTCCCTCAGGGGCTGAAGCCCAGTTCCTGCCCCTCATTTTATGTACGGGCTGAAGCCCGTACCCATCAACGATTCAAATGCGATTGCCTTGCGGAGAACCATGCAATAGCGAAGAGTTATTCCAATTTGCATCAAATCCAGTGCACTTCTTGGCAAATATACTGCGGATTCTTTGCCCAAATTTTAATGTTTCCAGTATCATAAGAGTTGCCCATTGGCAGGTTTGGAGGTGGATTTCTTTGGCAGAGGTTCGCGTACAGGAAGGCGAGCCGCTAGAAAATGCGCTGCGCCGGTTCAAGCGGAAGGTACAGCAGGAGGACATCATCAAGGAAGTCAAGCGTCACTCCTACTACCTTAAGCCCGGAGAAAAGAAGCGCGTAAAGGCGGCTTTGGCACGCAAGCGGAATCGCAAGAAGGCTCGTAAAGAGGCAGACTAGTTTCATAACTGAGAACGATAGGTCGCCCCGGTTTTTTCTTGCAAGTTTGGGAATGAACCAGAGTGCGAAGACAAGATTGGGCGGCCTATCGCAATCCTTTTTCTTATAGATAGCTTAATCCATGCAATGCGTGGTAGTGTTATCTGGATCTGGCGGATAGCTAAGCCAGACGAGTAATTTGCCGCTCCACTTTTTGCGGCCCGGGCCCTTGTTGTGGATTCACGAACGAAGACAGGGAAACGGGACCGGCAAGATTTCTGATTTTTTGGCCGATGATCTACGTATTTCCCGTCTTTGGGGAAGCCGGCCATGGAATTTTCTGATCGAACGTTGAAGTGCAGCGATTGTGGCGCCGAGTTTGTATTTACAGCCGGTGAGCAGTTATTCTTCCACGATAAACAGTTCACCAATGACCCCAAGCACTGCAAACAATGCAAGGCGAAGCGCGCCAAAGGCAGTTCCCGGGTGCGCCCTGAGACGCGTACCACCTGTTCGCAGTGCGGAGAGGCCACGACGGTCCCATTCAAGCCGACGCAGGGCAGGCCAGTGTTGTGCCGCGTGTGCTTCAAGCAGCAGAGAACGCCTGCTGAGCCGACGCAGGAAGAGGATGCTCGCAAGGCAGTGGCAGCTATGCCAGCGCAGAACTAGCCAGCAGATCGCCTGCGGACCCTGTTGTGAATCCAGCGACGCGGGTCAGTGTTGTCAGTTGCGCCCAGTGGCGAACTTCGTACAGCGCGACGTGAGCAAAGAGCTTTTGCCGCGTGGATTCATCGCTCCACGCGTTAACTCAATCGAGAGTAATGGCAGCAATCACGGTTTTTTACTCAAGGCGCGATGCCCAATGTCCCGGCGAAAATAGATTCCGTCGAAGTTGATCTCATCAATAGCCTGATAAGCACGGCCAAGCGCCTCTTCCAGCGAGGGAGCGACGGCGGTAATGCCCAGCACGCGACCTCCAGCGGTGAGTATCTGATCGCCCACCTTTGAAGAGCCGGAGTGGAAGACCTGAACCCCGGGAACTTTGGCTGCGGCATCGAGTCCGGTGATTGGCAGGCCTGTGGTGTATTTGCCCGGATAGCCCGCTGAACTGGCAATCACACAAGCTGAAGCACCGGGACTCCAGCGCAATTTGGTTTCGTTGAGTGTGCCATCAATGCACGCGTCCAGCGCATCCACCAGATCGCTTTTCAGCCGCATCAGAATCGCCTGCGTCTCAGGATCGCCAAAGCGGGCATTGAACTCCAGCACCTGCGGGCCACGCGCAGTCATCATCAGACCCACATACAAGACGCCGCTGAAGGGCGTTCCGTCTTCGGCCATGCCCTGCACGGTTGGCTCGGCGATGTGGCGCATCACCCACTCGGTCATGCTTGGTTCAAGCATTGCATCGGTGGAGTAAACACCCATGCCGCCTGTGTTGGGTCCGGTGTCGCCCTCGCCAATGCGCTTGTGGTCCTGCGCGGGAACCAGCGGGACAACGTGCTTGCCATCGGCGAGGCAAAGAAAGCTGATCTCGTCGCCTTCAAGAAACTCCTCGACCACCACCTGCTGTTCCGTCTCGCCCAGCAGCTTGCCGCTGAACAAGCCTTCAGCCGCCTCAATCGCCGTCTGCCGCGACTCGCAGATGATGACACCCTTGCCAGCGTGCAACCCGTCAGCCTTGATGACGATGGGCGCATGGAAGATGCTGACAGCTTTTTCAAGCTCGTCCGCACTGGTACAAACCGCGTAATTGGCCGTGGGAATCTGGTGACTCTGCAAAAACCGCTTGGCAAAGCTCTTGCTGGTTTCTAGCATTGCCGCGGCCTTGGTTGGCCCAAAGGCGCGATGGCCGAGCTTCTGCAACTCATCCACAATGCCCAGCGAGAGCGGCAACTCCGGCCCCACAATGGTCAACTCAGGCTGCTCAGCCTGCACGAGCCGCACCATTGCATCCACATCTTTCAGGTCCACAGGCACACAACGCGCCATCTGCGCCATGCCGCCGTTGCCAGGAGCGCAAACCACCTCGGTAACCCGCTTGCTCCGCTTGACCGCCCAGGCCAGCGCGTGCTCGCGGCCCCCCGAACCCAAAATCAAAACTTTCATGCGTGCGTCCCTGCTCTTTCAAATCGAATCAACCTGAAAGTTAATCTGAGCAAACCGGGGTGGGGAAGTCAAACCGGGGAATAGGATTTATCGCTCAAGATGCGCTCGAAAGATCAGTATGCCGACGTAGCGATCCATCCACGCAGCCTTCTCTGGCGCAATCTTTCTGAATTCCTCTGTCACAGCAGGTTCGTCCATAGCCTCTATCCGCAAACCGGCTGCTGCAACGGCGTTGGCATAGTCGGAAACGAGCGGCATGGCGTGCTCCAGCAGTACATCCGCCTTCCAAGACGACGGATACCGATACGGCCCACTTTGCTGATACGCAAAACCGTGGCCCCATCCCTCAATCTCATTGCGCAGAATTGCGAAGCGAAAGGGATGCGGAACCGAGATTACCAGGTCACCGCCTGGGGCGAGCAAATCGCGGAGTCTCTGCACCGTCTCCGCCAAATTGGCCGCATACATCAGCGCCTGAAAACAGACGATCAAATCGAACTGCCGCGAAGCAACTGCAGGCAGTGCCGACAGTGTCTCAAAACTGCCACGTGCAAAGGTGAGATTGGCGCAGCCAGCGTGGCCAGCCCAGTTCTGTGCAAAGCCCTCGCTGGGGTCAACACCTACTACCGATGCCGCGCCATGTTCGGCAAAATAACGCGCCTTGTCGCCTGTGCCACAGCCAACATCCAGCACGCGCTTGCCTTGAAAATTCCCGCACAATTTCAATTGAGCAGGCCACTCGATCAGTTGGTCGGCAGAAACCTCTCTGGAGGCCGCATAAACCTGAGCCAGTTCGTCCCAGGGATGCGGCTCATGTCGTTCGTGCAATTCGTCGGGCATGAACCAAGTTTATCTGGACAATTCAGAATACTGCTCACCGAACACCATTCGACGTATAATTCTGCCATGCTGACACGCCTTTACATCGACAACTTCCGCTGCTTCGTCAACTTTGAGTACAAGCCGGAACGGAAACAACTGCTACTGGGTGCCAATGGCAGCGGCAAGTCATCGCTGCTGGATGCAATTTTGTTCGTGAAGTCGTTTATAGAGGGTGGAGACAGCCAATTTACTCAGTCAACGCGAACCCGCTGGCAGGATATCCCTATCCAGATTATTGAAATTGAGGCGTTTCTGGATGAGAAAATCTTCAAGTACAAACTAGAGATCAGGTATGCACGGGAATCCAAACTTCCCACGATCAGTTTAGAAAGACTAACCGTCGGAGGTTCGGCGGTTTTCGAATATGTCGACAGTGAGATACGTTTCTTTCCCAACGAAGGAACAACTACAACGGCATTACCTTGGGAATCAAAACGATCCGCATTACTTTTGGCGCAATTCAGCAATATGTATGTTGGGCGTTTCGTTTCATGGATAAAGACATTGCACTGCTTCCAAATTGATCCATATCCAGGCGAAATGGATGAAACGGCGGACGGAGAAGATGAGTTGCCCGACTATGATCTTTCAAATCTGGCCCCTTGGTATCGCCACCTATTACAAGCAGAACCAGAGAACAATGCTCGCTTTCTTTCGGCATTGAAAGACACTTTAACGGGCTTTCAATCACTACGCTTTTCTGCTGTAGATGATGGAGTTAGAAAGCTGCGGACACATTTTGAAGCGCCACAAAAGGAGGGGGCGACATATTCAATATCGGAGCTTTCCGAAGGACAGCGGATGTTGATTGGCCTCTATATGGTCCTTCATTTTGTTATTGTTAAAGGCCAGACTGTCATTCTCGACGAGCCGGACAACTTTATATCTTTGCGCGAGATTCAGCCATGGCTCTTGGCCGCTGAGGAGGCTGTGGAAGATAGCAAAGGACAACTCATTATCATCTCCCATCATCCAGAAATTTTGAATCAATGGGCACAGGAAGACGGACTGCGATTTTTCCGAGAAGAGAATGGTCATGTGCGAACAGAAAAATTCAAGTCTGACTACGATGGGCTGCTGAAACCATCAGAACTGATTGCGCGAGGTTGGGAGAATGAGTAGCCCCTCTGCTGCCTATGCTCTGGTAGAGGACAAGCGCCACCGGCAATTCATCTACAGGTTTCTGATTCTTGCAGGTTTCAATCGAAATAAAATCACGGTTGAGGTGTCTCCCTCAGGCCATGGAAGCGGCAAGCAATGGGTATGTAATAACTTTGCTCTGCAAGTAGAAACCTGTAGAAGAAGAAACGCAAAGGCAGCTACGTGCTTGTTTGTCATGGTGGATGCTGACCAGTTGGCTGTGACAAAGTGTGTGGGTGATCTGGATTCAGCATTGGTGTCAGCAAATCAACCGAGACTTGATCCTGCGAGAGATCCAGTCGCAAAGCTGATCCCTAAATGGAGCATTGAAACCTGGATACATTACTTATCCTCCGACGAAGCAACTAGGCCTTCTGTGAAGGAAGACAGGCCATACAAGAATTCAAAATCAGAGGAGCAATGGTCGGAGTTGATCCCTGAGGCGTCGAAGACTCTTTATATGTGGACAAAAAACCAATCAGGGCGGCCCAACAATCTTCCTGATTCGTTACAGCATGGTTTGGGAGAAATCCCACGTGCCCTATCTGTGGGGCGGTAATCGACCATGGTTGAAAGCCGCATCAAACCGTATAGCCAGCAGCAAGCCGAGAAGGCGCGGCGCGTTGAGCAGACGCGGATCTACAGGCGCAATCAAATCTTTGGACTGGTGTTGGTAGTGGCGGCAATCTGTGTCTGGTGGCTTTTTCACACCAATCCGGCATGGATATTCCCGACGGGATGGTGGAGGCCGTGAGGCCTGCCTGGATGGCGGGAGGCGGCTGCGCCCCGCCGGAGCCTTTGGCCTTGCTGCTGCTGGGCCCCACGGGCAGCGGAAAGACGCCGCTCTCATTGGCGCTGGGTGAGCGTTTCAACGGCGAAATCGTTAGTTGCGACTCGGTAGCCGTCTATCGCGGCATGGACCTCGGCTCTGCCAAGCCCAGCCTTGCTGAGCGCTCGCGACTGCCGCATCATCTGATCGACGTGGCCAACCCTGACCATCCATTTACTGCGGGTGAGTACAGCCGTCAGGCTCGTGCTGCTCTGCGGAGCATTGCCGAACTGGGCAAGCTGCCCATTGTTACTGGCGGAACTGGGCTATACCTGCGTGCGCTGACGGACGGCCTTTTTGCTGGTCCCGAGCGTCAGCACGAACTGCGTGCACGACTCGAAGCCAGCCGCAACAAGCACTCAGAAGCATGGTTGCATCGGGTGCTCCACCGCCTTGACCCTGCTTCTGCTGACCGCATTCATCCCAACGATACGCCCAAGCTGATTCGCGCCATTGAAGTTTGTTTGGCCGTTCGCAAGCCGCTTTCTGAAGTGCAGTCCCGCGATCCGCTCAACGGCTTTCGTCTGGTGCGCATTGGCCTCAATCCGCCGCGTCAGGCACTCTATGACAGGCTCAATCGCCGTTGCGCTGCAATGTTTGCCGATGGACTCATCGAAGAAACCCGCGGCCTGCTTGAACTCTATGGTCCAGTAAAAGCCCTTGACTCTCTGGGCTATCGTCAGGCACTGCGCGTGCTGCGGGAGTCATTGAGCGTTGAAGACGCCCAGACAGCCGCCCAGCAAGGCCACCGCAACTATGCCAAACGCCAGCTAACATGGTTTCGCCGGGAGCCGGATGTTCACTGGATCGAAGACTTCGGCGATGCTCCTGAAACATTACTCGCAGCCACTAAACTGGTTGAGGCAATGCTGTAGTCACTTAGCAGCCTGTTGTCAAAATCCCCAGAAAACCGTCCCTCAGCGGCTAAAGCCGCATAGATTCTTATGTCGTTACGGCACGACTAAAGTGGTGCCCTTTCAAAACTGGACTTTCAACACAGGCTGCTAGACCGCAACATAACTCTGACTTATGGAATCTCTGATTGAGTTATCCGCCTGCATCGTACTTGCATCATACTTGTATGAAGACGGAATCTCGTTCATCCCGATTGCAGCCCATGCGATGCTGTCAGTTCAGACCACCGGCAGGACACGGTTCCGTTGGCCGCACCGCAGGCGGCATTGTTTACAATATAGGGGGAACGGTTGCTGTCTGGGCAGCCGCTAGACCAATACCGACGCAATCATGGATTTTTAGGCGCATTTGCGCTGCAACGAAAGGACTTTGCATTCAAGATGACCTCTAGCCTCGCGGACCTCTCTCTCGACCAGATTTCCATCGACACATTGCGGCTTTTGGCCGTTGATACAGTGGAAAAGGCCAATAGCGGCCATCCCGGCGCTCCGCTGGGTTGCTCACCCATCACTTACCTGCTTTTTCAGAAGCTGATGAAGCACAATCCGGCCAACTCCAAGTGGGTTGACCGCGACCGCTTTGTGCTCTCCAACGGCCATGCTTCTTCTCTGCTTTATGGCACGCTGTTTCTCTCTGGCTACAAGGTTACGCTCGACGATCTGAAGAGCTTTCGTCAGTGGGGTTCGCGTACGCCTGGGCACCCGGAGCGCGGGCATACGGACGGCGTTGAAGCGACTACGGGACCGCTTGGCCAGGGGCTTGCGATGGCCGTGGGCATGGCGATTGCAGAAAAGCATCTGGCAGCGGTTTACAATCGTCCCGGCTTTGAGGTGGTGGACCACCACACTTACACACTGATGGGTGACGGCGACCTGATGGAAGGCGTCTCGCACGAGGCATCGGCGCTGGCCGGAACGCTGGGCCTGGGCAAGCTGATCGCGTTCTACGATGACAATCTGATCTCGCTCGACGGGCCAACAAGCCTCAGCTTTACCGATGATGTTCCGAAGCGTTTCGAGTCCTACAACTGGCAGGTGATCAAGGTTGCCGATGGCAACGATCTGAACGCGCTGGAAGCTGCAATTGCGTCGGCAAAGGCCGAGACCAATCGGCCAACATTGATTGATGTGCGCACTGTTATCGGTTACGGAAGCCCCAAAGCCGGCAGTAATAAAGCGCATGGCGAACCGCTGGGCGCTGAAGCCGTGGCAGCGACAAAGAAGTTCTTTGGCTTTCCTGAGGACAAGAGCTTTTACCTGCCTGAGGATGCTGTGGCCAACTGGCGCAAAGCGGGAGAGCGCGGCGCACAGGCTGAGTCATCGTGGAAGGCGTTGTTTGCTGGTTACAAAGCAGCGTTTCCTGAGCTTGCCGCCGAGTTTGAGCGTGCGCAGAAGGGCGAGCGCAAGGCTGGTTGGGAGAAGTCGATTCCAAGCTTTGCACCAGGCAAGGCGCAGGCCACGCGCAATGCAGGCGGCGTGATTCTGAATGCGATTGCCGAAGCTGTGCCGGAGTTGATCGGCGGAGCTGCTGACCTTACTTCTTCAACCAAGACCATCTTCAAGCCCGGTGAGAGCTTCCACGCTAACCCTGCCGGTCGCAATGTCTTCTTCGGCGTGCGTGAGTTTGGCATGGCCGCAGCAGTGAACGGAATGGCTGCGCACGGTGGGTTGGTGCCATTCGGCTCCACGTTCTTTGTCTTCTCCGATTACTGCAAGCCTGCGCTGCGTATTGCCGCGCTGATGCAGGTGCAATCGCTCTTTGTTTTCACGCATGATTCCATCGCAGTGGGCGAAGACGGACCGACACACGAGCCGGTCGAGCAACTGACTGGCCTGCGCGCGATTCCTGGGCTAACCGATTTTCGCCCAGCGGACGCCAACGAGACTGCTGCGGCATGGAGACTGGCTCTGGAGCGCAACGGACCCAGCTTCTTTGCACTCAGTCGGCAGGATTTGCCAGTGATCGATCCAACTGCGCAAGATGTTTATGCCGGTGTCAGCAAGGGCGCATACGTGTTGGTGGATGCGGCCAACCCGCAGGTGATTCTGATCGGAGCGGGTGCCGAGGTTTGGCCTGCCGTAGAGGGAGCGAAGCTACTTGCCGCCGATGGGATTCGCGCTCGTGTGGTCAGCTTCCCAAGCTGGAAGGTCTTCGATGAGCAGTCGGCGGGGTACAAGGCAACAGTGCTTACTGCGGGCGTGCCCAAGCTGGCCATTGAAGCTGGTTCAACGATGGGCTGGTGGAAGTATGTAGGCTTGGATGGCGATGTTATCGGCTTGGATCGCTTTGGTGCCTCTGCTCCGGGACCAAAGGTCTGCGCCGAGTTAGGATTCACTGCGGAAAACGTGGCAGCACGGGCCAAGAAGCTGATTAAGTAGCAGAGCATTGACAGCTAGCAGTCGACAGTATCCGGTGGCCTCAACAATGGCTAAGTGGTACTTGGACTGTTAGCTGTTTGCTGTAAGTTGTCGTCTCTTTCGAAAGGATCAATTGTGAAACTTGTCATCGCTTCAGACCACGCTGGCTTTCCTCTGAAAGAAGAGGTTCGAGCCTATTTGTCAAAGGCTGGCCACGAGGTTGTGGATCTGGGGGCTTATAACACCGAGCCGTCGGACTATCCTGACTTTGCGGAAAAAGTTGGCACGGCGCTCAAGCAGGGTCAGGCTCCACGCGGCATTCTCATCTGTGGCTCGGGCGTAGGCGTGTGCGTGGCAGCCAACAAGATTCCCGGGATTCGCGCCGGTATGTGCCACGATACTTACTCCGCACATCAGGGCGTGGAACATGATGATATGAACGTGATCGTGTTAGGTGCACGCATCATCGGTTCATCGTTGGCTTATGAGGTTGTAAACGCCTTTGTCGGTGCAAAGTTTGTTGCAACTGAAGAGCGATTTGTGCGTCGCTTCAAGAAGGTGCTTGCCATTGAGGCCAAATACCTATGTGGAGATGGCTCGGCTAACCCGGCATAACTTCATCAGCTAACTTTATGAATCAGAGGCGCCGATGTTCCCCTTCGACGTAATTCTCTTTGATGTGGGCGGAGTGCTGCTCACTAACGGCTGGGACCACAGCGAACGTGCCACCGTGCTGGATCGTTTTGGTCTTGACCGAGATGCATTCGAGCTGCGCCATTCGCGACACTACCGCGATTGGGAGATCGGTGCGATTTCAGTTGAGTCGTATCTTGATGCGACCGTGTTTTATGAACCTCGCGCGTTCTCTCAAGACGACCTCTTTGCCTCCATCTGCGCTCAATCCAAACTATTGCCGAATGGAGGATTGGGAATCCTCCAAGAGCTTACGGCATCAGATAAATGTATGCTTGGCGCACTGAACAACGAGGCGAGAGAGACCAACGAGTATCGCTTCAATCATTTTGGTTTGCGCAACGCATTTCAGATTTCTCTCAGCTCCTGTTATTTGGGATTGCGCAAGCCAGAATCCGTGATTTACAAGTGTGCACTGGATTTATTGGGTCGTCCCCCAGAGCGAATTTTGTTCATTGATGATCGTGAAGAAAATGCAATTGCCGCTGTTGCCGCTGGGATGAAGGCGATTCGATTTACAGGAGCGAACACACTGCGACAGGAGTTGGAGTTTCTCGGAGTTTTGTAAGTTAACAAATACGATTAAGTGGAAGTAAGTATGCGCGGAGGAAATTGAGTTATGACCACGGTGCAGATGAAGGTAAATCCCGAAGATCTTTCGCAGGTTCCACAGGCGTATGAGCGAATTCCAGAGGCAGGAATCCTGGTGATCTTTGGTGCCTCTGGCGATCTGACCAAGCGCAAACTGATGCCAGCTCTCTTCCACTTGGAACAGGCAGGGCTGCTTCCCAACAATTTTTATATTGTGGGTGTAGCACGGAGACCGCTCGGCAATGAGTTTGCCGCCGATATGCGTCAGGGCATCATCGAGTTCAGCGGCGTTGAATCAAACGATCCCAAGCTGGATAACTTCACCAGCCGCATTGGTTACTTTCCACTCAAGTTCGATAATCCATCTGACTATGCTGCCTTGAAGGTGGAGTTAGAGCGAATTGCCCATGAAAGAGGCATTGGCGGCAAGCGATTGTTCTATCTGGCCACTGCCCCAGAGTCCTTTGCCGGAATCGTCGAGAACATTGGTGCGCAAGGCATGGCGCAAGCAGAACAAGGGCCGACTGCCGTTGTGATTGAGAAACCCTTCGGCCATGATCTTACCTCTGCGCGGGAGTTGAATCAACAGGTCAATGCTGTCTTTCACGAAAGCCAGGTCTTCCGCATTGACCACTATTTAGGCAAAGAAACTGTGCAGAATATATTGGTATTTCGTTTTGCAAACGGCATCTTTGAGCCTATCTGGAATCGTAATTATGTCGATCATGTGCAGATTACTGCCGCTGAAACCTTGGGCGTAGAGGGACGCGGACCTTTCTATGAAAAGGCTGGTGCTCTGCGCGATGTGGTGCAGAATCACATGATGGAGTTATTAAGTCTTGTAACCATGGAGCCGCCATCGAGCTTTGAATCAGAAAGCGTACGACGGGAAAAGCTCAAGGTCTGGCAGGCGATTCCGTCTGTTCCTATATTGAACGCAGTGCGCGGCCAGTATGGGCCAGGACAGATAGATGGACAGCATGTCATAGGTTATCGCGAAGAGGATCGAGTTAGTCCAGAGTCAGGTACAGAGACTTATGCGGCAGTTAGACTGGAGATAGAAAACTGGCGCTGGGCCGGAGTTCCGTTCTATCTACGCGCGGGCAAGAGGCTCAAGAAGAGGGCCACCGAGATCAGCATTCAATTCAAACAGCCGCCGCTGTTGATCTTTGGCCGGTTGGCATCGCATTCAGCCTGTCAGGTGATCCAGCCCAATCTGCTGACGATCCGCATACAACCCGATGAAGGCATCGCATTGCGCTTTGGAGCCAAGGTGCCCAACTCGCAGGATATGGATGTTTGCCCTGTCAATATGGACTTTGACTATGCCGCGGCCTTTGGAAAATCGAGTGCGAACGGTTATGAGCGGTTGTTGCTGGACGCCATGCTAGGCGATCAGACACTGTTCTCACATCGCGACGGCGTGGAAATCAACTGGTCGCTGTATACGCCGGTTCTGGAGGCATGGGCTGCCAAAAAACCAGAAGTCTTTCCTAACTACTTTGCCGGATCCTGGGGTCCAGAGTGCTCTGACCACTTACTGGCGCGAGGCGGGCACGCGTGGCGGAATGACCTGGGGCGCAAGGCCTGATTTAGTAGTAATTTTGACTGTCGGAATGGGCGACTTAGTTACTGGTTGAGTTACTGGTTTTATAAGTTGCCTGGTGGGTGGTTCGGCGGCATTCTTTGCTGTCGAGCTATCCGACCCATCGCCAAGAAACCGCTCATTATCCTTGCCAACGATTGCAACACGCATCACATCCATCCAGATTGGAAGCGCGGCTTTGGCTCCAGTCTCCTTGTCGCCCAGCGATTCCCGGCTGTCGAATCCAACCCATACTCCGCAGGTGATGGACGGCGAAAAGCCCAGGAACCATGCGTCTGTGTAGTCGCTGGTGGTGCCGGTTTTTCCACCCACTGGATGATTCAACTTGGCAGCTTCTGCGCCCGTTCCGTACGCAGTGACGGCACGCAACAGGATCATCATGGTTCGTGCAGTCTGCTGGTCAATCACTTCGTCCACTTGCGGCGGATCCTCCCAGAGCGTGATGCCATCGGCATTCGAGACCTTGCGGATCAAGTGAGGCTTGACGCGCAGTCCGTCGTTGGGAAAAACCGAGTAACTCGCCACCTGTTCTTCGAGATTGATTTCTACTGCGCCCAGCGCAACCGGTAAGTAAGCAGGTATGTTGGATGTAACTCCGAAGCGGTGAGCCATGTCAATGACTTTATGAATTCCTACGCGGGCAGCCAGTTTGAGCGCAGGTATATTGCGCGACTCTGCAAAGGCGTTTGTGATAGTCATGGTGCCTTTGTAGTCATTCTCGTAGTTATGCGGAGTATAACTGCCAAAGCTGACTGGGCCATCGACGATCTTATCGTCTGGCTTCACTCCGTCTTCAACGGCTGTGGTGTAAACATAGGGCTTGAAGCTGGAACCGGTTTGGCGTTCGGCCTGCGTGGAGCGGTTGAATTGCGAGAGGGCATAGTCGCGGCCACCCACCATGGCCAACACGTCGCCCGTTGCGTTATCCATTGCCAGCAAAGCGCCTTGCGCACCGGAGTCCTGCTCCAGCGTCGCCTTGTATGTGCCTCCCGGTGCGCTCTTGTCCACCAGATGCACATAGATCACGTCGCCGGGTTTGACCAGAGCGTCGGCAGAGCGCTGGCCGGTCCACAGCCAGTCTTCTGGCGTGAGAATGACGCGATCCTCACCTATGCGCACGCGAATCTCCAGCGGTAAAACGCTGGTTACGAGGGCGTGTACGTAATCTCCGGGGCGAGCCTCGACTTCCCAGTCCGGGTGCTTGTAATCGTCCAGGGTATTGCCGCTGTCGAGCACGTTTTCGAGCTTGCCTGGACGGTCATGACCAACCCAACCGTGACGACGCTCATAAGCGGCCAAGCCGTTGGCGACGGCGCGATTGGCAGTCTGCTGCAGATCAAGGTCGAGTGTGGTTTCGACGCGCAAACCGGCCTCATGCACCTCTTCCGAGCCAAAGCGTTTTTCCAGTTCACGCCTGACTTCTTCCTGAAACCAGGGTGCCACTGAACTTTCCGGCTGCGCGATGTGCAGGCCAAGCAGAGCCTTGCGAGCCTGCTCGGCTTGCACGTGCGTGATTACGCCGTCAGACTCCATCTCAGAGAGAACCAGATTGCGCCGACGCAGCGATTTATCTGGATTCAGCAGCGGTGAGTAGGCTACCGGACCTTTGGGCAAGCCGGCCAGCAGAGCCGCTTCAGGCAACGTCAGATCTTTGGCGTGCTTTGAAAAATAAAACTCTGAGGCGGCCTCAAAGCCGTACATTCCGTGGCCCAGATAAATCTGATTTCCATAGAGAGTAAAGATCTGCTGCTTGGTAAATGACCGCTCAATCTGAATGGAGAGATAAGCCTCTTGCAGCTTGCGAGCGGCAGTGCGCTCGGAGCTGAGGAAGAGATTGCGCGCCAACTGCATGGTCAGCGTGGAAGCGCCTTGCGCGCGGCCGTGCGAGCGCAGGTCGTACCAAACGGCTCCAGCGATGCGCAGGACGTTAATGCCCCAATGCGACTCGAAGCTTTTGTCTTCAATGGAGATGACGGCTTGACGCAGAATCGGCGGAAAGTCGTCGTAGTTGACCACCACGCGCCGTTCCAGCGCAAAGGAACCGATGATGCGTCCCTTCTGGTCATAAAGATCAGTGGTTGTGGAGGGACGATAGTGCTCAAGGTCATTGATTTGCGGCAGGTTGACGGAGTAGACCAGCGTAAGTCCGGCCAGCGAACCGGTAACGATGGCCAGCACCAGCAACACTGTTAACGCGAACTTGCCAGCCAGCTTGCGCCGCTTGTAAGCAGGAACCAGATCAGCCTGCGGGCGGCGCAGCCGAGCAGGTGAGCGTGGTTCAACAGGTTGTGTGGGCGTGGTAGCCAAGCGGTTCAGGCCTCATGCGCAGTCTTCTCTCAATGCAAATGGAGAAAATGCTACAGCCTCAGGCTAGCACTTTATCGGCGCAAAAGAATGTGCAGAATGCTATTCCGAACCATGAGGTGCAAGAGCGGGACTCTCAACCGTTTTTGGCCTTCAGCAACTGAATCGCCTTGTTGAGCACATCGTCGTTTTTGGCTGGCGCGGGTTGCTGGTCATCGTCTTCATCTGCGGCCTGACCAACAAGAACGGTGGGCGTCACTGCCTCATCCTGAATCTTTTTGCCGTCGAGGTTGCGGTATTTGGCTACGGTGAGCAGCAGCGCAGAGCCATCGGGCAACTCGATGGTCTTTTGCACGGAGCCTTCACCGAAGGTGCGTTCACCCACAACATCGCCACGCTTGGCGTCGAGAATAGCCGAGGCGGTCAGTTCCGCCGCGCCATAGGTTCCACGATTGACGAGAACCTCCAGCGGCGCGTCGGTCAGAAATTTTGCTGGATCAGCAGCGAATACCTGGCGAGGAAACTTCTGTCCTTCAAGCGTGCCCAGCGTGCCTTGCTTGACAAAGAAATTGGCCAAACGCAATCCCTGATCGGCATCGCCAGCAGCGGAATCCCGCAGATCAAGCACAACCTTACGACCTTTGCCGACAGACTTCAGTTGAGCGGCAATCTCGTCCACGCGGGTTGCTGTCAACGCCGCAGGCTTGAGGTAAAGAATCGTTGAGTTCTCCAATTGCTGCTCGCCCAGCGTTGGCTGCGCAGTCAAGGAACGGGTCAGCGTCAGTTTTTCAGGGTCAGACTTGCGCTGGCGTACCACCTCAACGGTCAGAGTCGAACCCAGTTTGCCTTCGAGCATCAGCCGAATCACAGCCAGAGAAAGCTCGTGCGTCGACCGGCCTTCGACAGACTCAATGATGTCGCCATCAGAGAGGTGTTCCTTGTCGGCAGCCGATCCCGGCACGATGCTGACGATGGTCGCGTAGCCAAAACGCTTGGAGACGGTGATGCCGATCTGAGCGGCACCGGCTGGCCGCTCCTTGTAGATCTTGTACTCGGTCGCGGAAAGGTAGCTGGAGTCGGAGTCGAGCGATTCCAGCAGTCCATGCAGCGCGCCGTTGGTGACCTCGTTGATGTTTGGCTCAGTCACGTAGTCAGTTTGAATCTTCTTCAGCACATCGCCATAGACGCCCATCTGGCGGTAGGCGCCATCTTGCTCGCCGTCGGCATGAACACCGAACAGCCCGAACTCACCCAGGATGAAACCCAGGCCGAGGGCGGCGAAAATCGCCACTGAAACAGTAAGGACAAGACGCTGAAAGAATCGAGACACAAACACCACCGGGGCAGCCCAAGAGAAATCAGACCGCTCACACTATAGACGCAATTGTAGAACAAGTGGTGTTGGGAGGGGATTTTTACTGGGGATACAGCTAAAAAATCGAGCTGAGCGGCACTGCAATTGCCGCTCAGCCAGTATGACTACTAGAGCGGCCTATCCGTCCAGAGTGCCTTGTCGGCGATGGTTTGCACCAGGATGAGTCGCCCAGACAGCAGTTGTTCAGCTTTGTTCTGGTTCAGATCCTGAGCAAAAAGCCATTTGCGCTCGCCTGTGCCCCAGACTTTGGCTAACTGCTCGTCGCTGAGAAAAATGTTTGGCGCGTCTGGGTAGCAGGAACCCCACAGCAGCGGTGTTCCTTCACCATGTTGCCCACAACGCGGCAGCACCAACAACGCTGGTTTGCCAGCAAAGAAGCCGTGCGTGTAATAGACAACCGACGACGCATCCGACTGTTCGCCCAGAATGATGAACGAGTCTGCGGGTGAGCCTTTGGCGATGATCGTGTCAGCAAATTGCTTGGAGCTGAGCATTGGCTCAAAGCGAGCAAAGGCGATGTGCGCAGCGATCAAAAAGACAGCCATAGTGACGGCAATGCTGACTGTGGACGCCAGATGCTTGCCTTTGATGCGCAGCACCCAACCCACTGCCGGACCGATCAGCAGCGTAATGGCAGCCAGAATCGCAGGCAGACGCAGCGCCGCAAACGACGGACCTGTCAGATCGAAGAAGTGAGACATTGAGAGCGTGTAATCGCCTACGGCGCGGTGAGCCAGCAGTGTGCCGATGTCAGAGACAAAAGGCAAATGCCGCGAATCCCACAACCCCCATGCCAGAGCAGCGGCAGAGAGCACGCCAACCACAGCAAAGACCGCCTGCGCACCGGTCAACCACGCCGTTGAAAGCAGCGGCTTGCGGCTATCGGGAGAATTCGCCAGCGCTCCGTCAAGAGTGCGACTCTCCTCGATCCCTGCAACAACAGCAGCAATCAGGATGAACAGCGGCGGCCACACCGGAAAGGTGTAGTACTCCTGATTGGTGGAGATGCTGAAAAACAGCAGCGTCCATGCGGAAAACAGGCTCAGCAGCCAGACCGTGCGCACGCGGAACTTGAGTTGCATCACGTATGTTGCAACGTCCACGCGGGCTGCATGATCCAGATAGAAGTCCACCGTTTGGCCTGCATCGTGTTGCAGATGCTGCAACCAGTGGCGACGCGCCTTCCAGGCGATGACCAGCAGCGCAGGAAGAAACAGACTCCAGGGAAAGAGCCAAACCATATGCAGAAGCCAGTATGCAACAAACGGCAGCTTGTTGTAGTCATGCGGATAGCGCTGACCAAAGAAGCGCAGGTAGTGCTCGTTGACAAAGTAAAAATACCAGAAGCCATGCACATTGCCCAGCGTGGGATGGTTGCCAACCGGGTGGCCCTGGTCAGGGTTCGCCAGCCCGCAGAGGATGTGCCAGGGTGCAGCGATGGCCAGAAAAACCAGCGGGCCTGAGATAAGTTTCAAGTTGCGCCAGCGTCGCCATTGGCCGGTCAAAATCAAATAAGGAATCGCCGCTCCAACAAAGAAGACAGGCGCGATGAGTCCCTTGGTGAGCAGGGCCAGAGCCAGTGATG
>Ga0182030_10002043_pt1 | contig 42620 bp, 40 predicted proteins | sample 812S3MmetaG_FD_121299 | JGI IMG/M metagenome (GOLD analysis project Ga0182030, IMG submission 121299) | Permafrost microbial communities from Stordalen Mire, Sweden - 812S3M metaG (Illumina Assembly) | ecosystem: Environmental > Terrestrial > Soil > Wetlands > Permafrost | place: Sweden... | reverse complement strand
GCTTCTCCATAAATGAAACGAGCAGGCGAAACCCCACCCAGTTGAAGAGCAGAATTCCCAGCAGCAATATTGAGGCAATTCTTTTCAAGGTTGAAAAATTAAGAAAAAATATTAAATCGCAATTTTTTTTCTTTTAAAAACGCTTATTATCTGCTTAAATGTTTATTGATAAGACCGCTCTGTTTATATAAAAGCTCTTAGAAAAAAATCAGCCTCCTTGCCATTAGGCCGATATATTTCCCTAATAGAAATATATCATAAATTAAAGCAACTATCATTGAAACTGTTTAACTTAGAATTGATTTCCCGCGAAAAAATATTGCTCATTTTAAAACGATTGCTATGCCCGATACTGCTTCAGTAAGCGCTGTTACCATCAGCCAGTGGATCGCAGACAAGCTTGACGTTCAAAAGATCAGGGAAAATCTACAAGCGCTTGGCTGGGATGAAGACACGGTGAATGCGCACCTCATAGAATTTAAAAAATCTAAATACGCTAAAAAACAATTCCGCGGGTTTATTTGCCTGGGGTAGGCGCTTCCCTGGGTTTTGTTAGCTGTGTGCTTGCATTGACGAATCCTGTGCCAGATCTGTACAACTGCTTTCTTTATGGCCTTACTTCTGTTGCTATCATTATCATCTGTATAAGATTGTATTCTGTGTTCGAATAATGAAAGACAGATGAGAGTTAGTGGAAATGAAATATATCTGCTTCATCAGGCCTTATCAAAATCGCGGATTCCTTGAGCCACATTCAGATTCCTGCTTTCAAAAAAAGATAGTGTATTATTTGCTATGCTAATTGTTCCTTCTCATAAAACCACATTAAATCAACGTCCCTTGATATTGCCGGGTCTATGCTTTCATCGCTCTCCAGTTCAATCTCCGATTCGGGGATATTAGTAAGCAAGCTCATTTTGTAAGGATCAACTTTCATGTTAGGGGGCGTACCTTTTACCTGAGCGCTCACTAACCGGAAAATAGCAGCGGCCACTTGTTCCAGTATCTTCATATTCTCAGCAATCCTTTCGGACAAAAGCTCTGGTTGATATTTTGTTTCAATATCAAGTTGAAAATACCTCAGATAAGCGAGATCGTATGGATCAATATAACGATTGGAAAATATTTCTTTTTCATAAGGGGCCCAATCTAAAAAAAGATCCTGCATGCGCCTATTCAGCTCGCCAAATTTTTTGCCCCAGCCTTTAGGCGATGTGAAAAATTCTTTTAGGAAAGACAAATTTGTTAAAGCTTTATTGGTGAAAAGAAGTGTGGGCACTGACCAGTAAGTCGCCCAGTCCCAGAATATCTTTATCACCATTATCTGCGTATTGCCCATCAGCAGATATTTATTCTGGTACACAGGAATCCAGTGGTCTACCAAGCTAAGATGCGATTGCTCATAAATGTTTGCCCGATGCGTAATGTCTTCTGCTTTCAAATCTCTGGTGATTAGATCAGACAGCCATGTATTGTTCATGGCAATGAAATCAGTGCCCGGTGAATACAAAGGATCCAGGAAAGCCCCTGCTTCACCCGTTATGCCCCATCGGTCTTCCGCGCAATATAACTTGCCCGTGTGGTGCGCATAATGTTTCAGGATTTTGAAATCCATCAGGTCTTCTGTTTTTGCTTTCAGCATTTTGTAACCAGCAGGCTCATTTATTTTCAGCCACTCCAGGGCTTTCTCATACTTATTAAACGTATCAAAAGGATGCACTGCCGGATCTGCCACTATGCCGATACTTGTATTTTTTGACCCGAGCGGAATGATCCAAAGCCAGTATCCTTTATCCATAAAATGAACCGTGCTCAACAAACGAAGACCTGGTTTAAGATAATTTCGCCAGGTGCTGTTCTCGCTCCAGTCATCCACATCAATGACGCCCTTGAGGCGCCACCAAACCGCATTCACATGGTGCTCCATTGGTTTTTGAAATTCCAGCTTGCGTTTAATAAAACTGCTGCGGCCTGTGGCATCAGCCACCCACTTTGCATGCGCTTCTATTTCATCTTCCCCTTTCAGATAAGTAACTTCATGACCGTGTCCTGATATAGAAACATTCTTTACTGTTGCACCAAGGATATATTCTGTTTCAAGTTCTTTTGTTCTTTTTACAAGATGATTTTCTAAGGTGCCTCTGTCCAGCTGATGACTTGGAGCAGGCAGTCGGTCACGCGGGCCCAATTCAACACGCGATGAGATATCCTCTTTATCGTGTGAGGGAAAAAAGAACCGCAATCCATGTTTGGGTAATTCATGTTCTTCCAGGTACTCTTTCAGGCCAAGCACTTCCCGCAGATAATGGCTGCCCAGTTCCACTGTGGATTCACCCACTTTGTGAGCGGCAGTAGCTGCATCCCTTTGACGTCTTTCCAGAACAAGAATGCTGATGTTTGGGTTTATTCCTTTCAATTGCAGGGAAAGTGTAAGTCCCGCCAGACCTCCTCCTAAGATGATGACATCATACTGACTTTGCATAAGCAGCTATTATTATTTGAAATAAATGTAACATCAAAATTTGCCATGTTTTCTTTTTGTCTAAAGAATTGTGCTGCATATCGCAGTTTCGTGAGCAATTTCATTATTGTATATATTTGCTTCTTATCGAATAAGCATGAATCTAAGCCCACATAGATTTTTTATGGTTTTCTTTCTATGCTCGTTTGGATACCTTGCCAAAGCGCAGCAATCTTTTGAAATAGCCTCTTTTTATGAATCTATGCAATCGCATGATACGAGTGAGATCGACACGCAATTGAAAATAGTAGATGCTTCTTCATTGAAGGAAAAAAATGCTTACTCAGGGGCGCTGCTGATGAAAAAAGCCGGATTGGTAAGCGGTCCCGGACACAAATTAAGCTTGTTCAAATCGGGACACAAAAAACTGGAAACGTCTATTAAAAAAAACAGCACGAATGCAGAGCTGCGTTTTCTGAGGCTGATGGTACAAGAGCATACACCCGGTATTTTAGGTTATAAAAATAACGAACAACAAGATGCTGACTTTATTAAGAAAGCTTATAAGGATTTACCACATGAAGTACAGCGAGCCATTATTGATTACAGCAAGCAGTCAAAAATATTAAAACCAGCAGATTTTAATCTCGAAAAGAATGAGTAAAAAAGTATTAGCTATTTTTTACAGCCAGACAGGCCAGTTGGAAGAAATCATCGACAATTTTACAGCACCACTGATCGGAGCAGGCCACTCAGTTGAAAAAGTCCGCATATACCCAAAAAACGCATACCCATTCCCGTGGACAGGGCCTACATTTTTTTCTGTGATGCCCGATTGCGTTACCAGCGTGCCTACAGAACTGAAGCCATTTGATCTCAAAGAAAATAAGTATGATCTGATCGTACTCGGCTATCAGGCATGGTTTCTTTCGCCAAGCATCCCAACGAATTCAATATTGAGCCACCCATCCATGCAGGCTGTTTTGAAAGACACGCCTGTTATTACTATCACCGGTGCAAGGAATATGTGGATCAGCGCTATGGAGCGCATCAAGAAAACACTGCGAGATGCAAATGCAAAGCTTGTTGGCAATATCGCATTGGTTGACAAGCATCATAACTTTGTGAGCTTTGTCACCATTTTTCACTGGATGTTCAAAGGAAAAAAAGACCGCTATCTGAATTTTTTCCCCAAGCCCGGCGTGTCAGATGAAGACATTGCCAAAACTAAAAATTTCGGTGCATCCGTGCTGCCGCATCTGGAGCAAAATAACTGGGATGGATTGCAGGATGAACTGGTTAAACAAAAGGCAGTTGTTATCAAATATCCGTTGATGTTCATTGAATCAAAAGCAAGAAAAATATTCGCTGTGTGGGCAGGAATTATTGTGAAGAAAAAAAACCGCGCTCCGTGGCTTGTTGCATTCAAATATTATCTTTTAATTGCGCTTTTTATTGCTGCGCCAATTATCTTGACTGTCGACGCGATTTTTTTTAAACCTTTCTTATCAAAGCGCATAAAAAAGCAGAAACTTTATTATTCAGGAGTGAACTAATTATTATCAGATGCCATTTAGCAATGTGTATATAACAGAAACTTCATCTTTCCTTCCAAATGAGCCTGTCCAAAATGAGGAGATGGAGACTGTGCTTGGATTGATCGATGAAAAGCCATCTAAGTCAAGGAGGATCGTGCTCAGGAACAACGGCATCAAACAAAGATATTATGCGCTGGGCAAAGATGGAAAGCCAACTCATACCAATGCTGAGATGACGGCGATTGCTGTGAAAAAATTATTCCATGAACATCCTGAAGAAATAAAATCCATTCAGTTATTGAGTTGCGGCACTTCTTCGCCCGATCAGATGATGCCTTCGCATGGAGTGATGGTGCATGGCGAATTGCCCGAAACAAATTCAATTGAAGTAGTGTCGCCATCGGGCGTATGCTGCGCTGGCATGCATGCGTTCAAGTATGCATATCTCGCCATCAAAACAGGTGATGTACAAAAGGCCGTATCAACAGGCTCAGAAAGATTTTCCACTTCTTTGCGGTCGAAGAATTTTGCTGATGAAGCAAAGAAATTAAAAGAACTGGAAACAAACCCCTATATCAGTTTCGAGAAAGATTTTTTGAGATGGATGCTATCTGATGGCGCTGCTGCCTTTTTGTTATCCTACAAGCCAAATGAAAACGGCATCAGCCTTCGCGTAGAATGGATTGATGGTTTTTCGTTTGCCCACGAAAAAGAAGCCTGCATGTACATGGCAAGCGATAAGAATGAAGACGGCACTTTGAAAAGCTATATGGAATATTCGCCGGCTGAGCTTTTGGAAAAATCCATATTGTCCATCAAACAGGATGTGAAATTGCTGAGCGAAAACATCGTTCCCCTCGGCGGCATCGGCGTTGTTACCGTGTTGAAGAAACACGGCATGCAATCATCAGAAATAGATCATTTTCTGCCACACATGTCCAGCGAATTTTTCAGGGATAAAATTTTCGTCAGGCTGAAAGAAAACGGCACCGGCATTGAATACGATAAATGGTTTGTGAACCTGAGCAGGGTTGGCAATGTAGGCGCTGCTTCAGTTTACCTGATGGTGGATGAGCTGTTCCACAGCGGCAAATTAAAAAAAGGAGAAAAAATATTTTTGCTGGTTCCCGAAAGCTCCCGGTTCTCCTACATGTATGCCCTGATGACAGTTGTCTGAACAGGGATTTATAGGATTATAGTGATTTCATTAGTTAATAATAATTTTTGCTGTTAAAAACCTTATAATTCCTTCAAATCACTGTCAGGTATGGTTATATTCAGGATCAAATATTAATTTCAAATTCCGATAGTCATTCAAATCTCTCAAAATCTCAGTTCAGACAATATGAAAAAAGAAGAAATACCGCAGGATGACGGTGCGCTGAACAAGCTTACAAAAGAAGTAGTGTATGCTGTTGACGAATCCGGCAATTACACAACGGAACTGAGCACGGGTTGGGAAGTAAAAGCAAGGGCGCTGGATGTTGCATGGGAAGATATCGCGGAGCGGATCGCAAATGCAAAACAAAAAGTGCTCAACAATGAAACAAGCCCGGTTCTTTTTTTTATTGAGTGGCGATTGATGGACGTGCCGATAGTAGCGGCTTACACTGGATTCTGGCAATGGCAGATAAAGCGGCATCTGAGGCCTGCTGTTTTTAATAAATTGAGCGAAAAAAAATTGCAACGTTATGCCGACGCTTTTAATGTGAGCATTGAAGAGCTTAAAACGATGAATGTACATGAGAGTGAAATTTGAACATCTGCAGTCTGCGCATTGTGAGAATGGTGTTACTACAAATCTGCTAAGAGGCGTTGGCGCAGATAAATTAACAGAGCCATTGGTTTTCGGCATAGGCTCTGGATTGTTTTTTATTTACGTGCCATTACTAAAAATAAATAAAGGGCCTGCCATTGCATTCCGAACACAGCCGGGATTGATTTTTAAAAGAACATGCAAGGCACTGGGAATTCCTATTATAAGAAAGAAATTCAGTTCCAGAGAAGAAGCACAAAAAGTGCTGGATGAATGCCTGCAATCAGGCAGGCCTGTGGGTTGTCAGGTCGGCGTTTTTTATCTTACTTATTTCCCGAAAGAATACCGCTTTCATTTTAATGCGCATAATATTATCGTGTTCGGCAAAGAAGATGACAACTATCTCATCAGCGATCCGGTGATGGAGACAGCTACATCGCTCAGCAGCTATGAACTGGAAAGGGTTCGGTTTGCAAAAGGCGCATTAGCTCCCAAAGGGCAGTTGTATTATCCAAAAGAATCCAGGATCGTTACCGATGAACAAATAAAAAACGGCATCAAAGTAGGCATCAAAAGAAATGCGTTTTTTATGCTTCGCATACCGGGCAATATCGCCGGCGTCAAAGGCATCGTATATACAGGAAAAAAAATAAAAAAGTGGAGGGATAAATTGGGGCCTCATGACGCAGGTTTATATCTCGCTCAATTGGTGCGCATGCAGGAAGAGATTGGTACCGGCGGCGGCGGCTTCCGTTACATTTATGGAGCTTTTCTGCAACAGGCTTATGAGTACAATAAAATTGATGAGCTTTTAGATATTTCAAAATCATTCACAAAAGCCGGTGACCTGTGGCGTACTGCCGCAGTGCAGGCAGCAGGCATTTACAAAGGAAGGATAGGCTCTCAACATGATTATAATGTGATGGGCGATTATTTGCTGGAAATTGCCGAGATCGAAAGACAAGCTTTCACTGCTTTATCAAAAATCAAATGGGATAAATGAGCAGCCCTGCCGTGAGCATAGAAGATATAAGTTTTGGTTATAAGGGGCAGGGCAAATTGTGCTTCTCCGGTTTAAGTTTGCATGTGAAAGAAGGTGACCGCTTTGGTTTGTTCGGACCCAACGGAGCAGGAAAAACTACCTTGATCAATTGCATGACTGGACTGCTTACTGTTCAGCAGGGGAAAATTTTTCTTTTTGGTAGTGAGGTAAAAAAGCACGACAAAACGGTGAACCATTTCTTTGGCTTTGTGCCTCAGGATTTTTCATTTTATCAGGAGCTGACGCCGACAGAAAATCTGGAATTCTTTGGTGCCTGGTATGGTCTTCACAAAAAAGAAATCAGGAAAAGAACAATAGAGCTACTGGAAGTTCTGGGACTTGCTGAAGTAGGAAACAAGCAGGTGCAAAAATTTTCGGGCGGGATGAAGCGCAGGGTAAATCTCGCCATCGGTGTGATTAATAACCCACGCATTTTATTTTTAGATGAACCCACCGTTGGAGTAGATGTGCAGACAAGACATGCGATTATTGACTACCTCAAAAAGTTGAACGAACAAGGCACAACACTGATTTATACTTCACACCAACTGCACGAAGCTGAAGATTTATGCAATCATATAGCATTGATTGAAGATGGTAAAATTATTGCGCATGACACATTAGAGAGTCTGATAAAAGAGCATGATGAAATTGACCTTGAAGATTTGTTTTTGAAACTGACTGGGAAAGAATTAAGAGACTGAGCACAATAAGTTCAGAGTCGTGAGTCTGGTCTCTGGATCCCAAGCCTCTGACTTATAACTTTGAGTTTCCGACTAAACAATATGTATAAACTTTACGCGACCATAACAAAAGACTTTCGCATTTTAATGCGCGATAAAGTGGGGCTGACGCTTATGTTCGCAATGCCAATTCTGCTTGCATTGATCATCACCGCAGTCCAGAACAGTACTTTTGAACTGGTGAACCATAATAAAATAAAATTGCTGCTATGCAATAAAGATACCGGGGACGCCAGCCGCCAATTGGTGGTAGCCATTGAAAAATCAGGCATGTTCCAGGAAATAAAAATTTCCGGTAACGAAAGCACCGGCAACATCATTGCCCGTATGCATGCGAAAGACGCATTGATAGCCGTTGTGATCCCAAAAGGCTTTTCCGAAAAAGTAGCTGCCACCGCAAACGATATTGCAAGCAATGCCCTGAAGAATCTTGACATGCAAAAAGATACAGCCAAAACAAGTGCTAACAGCGTTTATCCGTTAACGTTATATTACCATCCGGTGCTGCAGGAATCTTTCCGCGAGTCGGTTACCGGGGCATTAAGAGGCGCCCTGCAACTTGTGCAGAGCAAGCAGATTGTAAGAACCCTATATCAGTCGTTAAATGAAAAACAAATACCCGACTCGCTGGAAAACCAGATCGTGAACAACCAGATGCCGATCAATCAAATTCCGGTATCGAGAGATGGCAGCACAACTATCCCCAATGCAACGCAGCACAATATACCTGCATGGACAATTTTTGCCATGTTCTTTATTGTCGTTTCCCTTGGCAGCAGTGTGGTGAAAGAAAATATAAGCGGCAGCTTCATACGGCTGAAAACCCTGCCAACAAATTATTTCATTGCTTTGCTGTCCAAACAGCTTACTTATCTTTTCCTCACACTGGTGCAGACTGCCGTCATTTTTTCTCTTGGCGTATGGCTGTTCCCGTTAATAGGGCTACCTGCTCTTAATTTACCGCATGACCTCACGGGATTAGTGATTGTTTCGCTAATTTGCGGCTGGTGCGCTGTGAGCTATGCGATATGCATTGGCGTATTTTCCCATACGCAGGAACAGGCAAATGGTTTTGGGTCTATTTCGATAATCATGTTAGCGGCAATTGGAGGTTTGATGGTGCCAAGTTTTGCAATGCCGTCTTCATTCAAGCCCATTCTGAATATTTCGCCCCTGCACTGGTGTCTGGAAGCTTATTACGGGTTATTCCTTGAAGGCGGCAAATTAAAAGATGTGATGATAAATATTATACCTTTAGCAGGCATGATTGTTTGTATGCAGTTGATCACTCTATATGGTTTAAAAAGAAAAAATCTGATCTGAATTTATACATTATGGAAAAGGAACAATTAAAGAAGCAGCTCAAGGAACAAATCGTGCAGTTTTTGAATTTGATGCAGGTGAAACCTGAAGACATCAAAGATGATGAGCCATTGTTCGGCGAAGGGCTGGGCCTTGATTCCATCGACTCTATCGAACTGATTGTTTTGCTCAACCGCGAATACGGTATTGATATCAAAGACCCGAAAGAAGGCCGCAAAGTGCTGGTTGATGTGAACACTATGGTTGATTACATTGAAGCACACAGAACAAAATAAAATCCAGCATCATTGACCCGAATTCTTGTAACCGGCATGGGCATCATCAGCGCAATCGGGGATGGCATTGATGCAAACCGCACATCACTATCTCAGGGCAAAACAGGCATTGGTCAATCATCGCTTTTATCTTCCAGGTATGCTTCTCTTCTTCCTTTTGGGGAAATCAAAATAAGCACGCAATCATTCCGGGAAAAGCTACTTGTGAATGAGCAGGGCATTACACGAACATCGCTTATCGCTTTGCATGCATTCGGTCAGGCAATTGATGACAGCAAATTGACAGCTCAGGAGATTCATTCATATAACACCGCTCTTATCGGAGCAAGCACCGTAGGCGGCATGTGCCTTACTGATGAACTGTACCATGATGCAAACAAACACGATGAGGGTTCAGCATATCTTTCTTCATACGATTGCGGATCGGTGGATATGTTTTTGCAGCAACGCTACCATATCAATGGCGTCGTTGATACCATTAATACAGCTTGCTCTTCATCAGCCAATGCTATCATGCACGGCGCAAGGCTTATCCATCATGGGTTGGCGGAGAGAGCGATCGTTGGCGGAGTTGACAGCCTGGCAAAATTCACCATCAACGGATTCAATGCGCTGCATATTTTATCTGATGAAATCTGCACTCCTTTCGACGAAAAAAGAAAAGGGCTCAACCTTGGGGAAGGCGCTGGATTCCTTGTGTTGGAAAAAGAAGAAAATGTCCATAACAAGAACGTCTATGCGGAACTGAGCGGTTATTGCAACAGCAACGATGCGTTTCACCCTTCTTCATTGTCTGACGATGGAGAAGGACCCTACCTTGCTATGAAAGGCGCGCTGACTAAAGCAAACCTGGCAGCGGATGAAATAGACTTTATCAATGCGCATGGCACCGGTACAGAAAATAATGATGAAAAAGAGAGCATAGCCATGATCCGCTTGTTTGAAAAAATCCCGGCATTCATATCCACCAAATCTTATACAGGTCATACACTGGGTGCAGCAGGCGCAATCGAAGCCGTTTTCAGTATTTTAAGCCTTTACAACGGAGAAGTATATCCTGAAATTAATTTCAGCAGCCCCATTGTTACAACGGGATTAACTCCGGTGAGGTCATATCAGAAAAAAGATCTGCAACATGTCATGTCAAACTCTTTTGGTTTTGGTGGCAATTGTTCTTCATTGATTTTTTCCAAAGCGTGATCTATGTTTTACATTCACCATACAAGCTGTATTTCACCACAAAAAACTTTTGCTGATATTGATATTGAAAATGCAAAAGCGCCTGTGGAAAATAAGCTATTAGTTGTTGAGCCGGTATATGAGAGCATCCCGCTGAACATTCTCCGCAGAATGGGAAAAGCGGTAAGAATTTCCGTCGGCGCTGCTTTGCCAATATGCAGACAAAATATGGATGGAATTATTATCGGTACTGCAAACGGCGGAATGGAAGACTGCATTAAATTTCTGAACCAGATCATAGAATATGACGAAGGGATGTTAACGCCGACTAATTTTGTGCAAAGCACCACGAACGCTGTTGCGGGGCAAATTGGATTGCTGACTTCAAATAGAGGATACAATTGCACACATGTTCACCGCGGGCTTGCTTTTGAAAATGCGGTGATCGATGTCGATATGCTGTTGAAAGAAAATACATCGAACAAATACCTGCTCGGAGGCGTGGATGAAATTTCTGCCTACAATTACAATATTGAACTTTTAGGCAACTGGTACAAAAAAGAAAAAATATCAGGCAGTAATTTGTATGAATCCAATTCTCCGGGCACGATTGCAGGCGAAGGCGTTGCCATGTTTTCAGTAAGCAGTGTACAGAGCAATGCTTTGGCTGCAATGCAGGGTATTCGCATTCTGCATTCAGAGGACGAAAATCAGGTTGCAGAAATCCTGCAAAAATTTATTCAACAAAATATACATCCGGGTGAAAAAATTGATTTATTGCTTTCGGGTGAAAACGGCGACAGTCGTTTTTTGAAATATTATGAAGCCTGTGAAAAAGTGACTGGCAAAGAGATTTCGGTGGGGAGATTCAAGCATGTTTTCGGCGAATATCCGACTGTATCGGCACTGGCTGTCTGGCTCGCGTGCAATATTTTGAAAGAGCAATCTATCCCAGAGCACTTACTCAAATATTGCTCTGCAAAAAAAAAGTTCAGCAAAATACTGATCTATAATAATTACAAAGGAATACAACATAGTTTCATATTGCTTTCCAAAGCATGAATCCGCGGCAAGGAACTAATTTTAAATCTTGCCATGGATATAGTCAAGAAAGATTAAACTATTATGAGAAAATACCGGAACATTTTATTTTATGTGCTTGTGACAGCAAGCCTTCTCTTCGTTATGTATAAAATAGCGGGAGAAGGAAAGCTTCTCGAGACATCGAAAATCATGAGGCTCAATACCGCAGGGGTTTCGCGCTTCGGCGGGATCTTCAGTCAGCGCATCGTGCAAAATGCAACGGGATCTTTATCCATTTTACTGCTACAAATCATTGCAATCATATTCACTGCACGGGTGTTTGGCTTTTTATTCAGGAAAATTGGCCAACCCGCAGTGATCGGAGAAATTGCCGCGGGAATATTTTTAGGGCCTTCTCTTTTGGGGTTAGCCTTTCCTTCCTGCAATGCATTTCTTTTCCCACAAAACTCTTTGGGCACCTTGCAATTATTCAGCCAGCTTGGCCTGATTCTTTTCATGTTTGTGGTAGGCATGGAAGTAGATCTTAAAATTTTAAAGTCAAAAGCAGGCAATGCCATCATCATCAGCCACGCAAGCATTATCATCCCCTATACCATGGGAATGGGGCTTGCCTATTTTCTTTATAAAAAATATGCGCCGGCTAACACAGATTTTTTATCCTTCAGCTTGTTCATTGGCATAGCGACGAGCATCACCGCATTCCCGGTGCTTGCGCGGATCATAAAAGAACGGAATATGGGCAGCACAAGAATCGGCAATCTCACGATCACCTGCGCTGCAGCGGACGACATTACAGCCTGGTGCATTTTAGCAGCAGTAATTTCCATTGCAAAAGCAGGGTCGGCAATGAGCGCATTATTCACGATTGCATTGTCCATTTTATATGTAATTGGCATGTTTAAAATCGTCGGCCCGGTTTTGCAAAAAATAACCAGCAAATGGTTTCACAAAGAAACCCTGACGGTAAACATGCTTGCGCTTATAATAGGCATCCTGCTTGTATCTTCACTCATTACTGAATTGATTGGCATTCACGCATTGTTAGGAGCATTTCTTGCCGGAGTGATTATGCCAGCAACAAATAGCTTCCGCAGGCTTTTGATCGAAAGAACAGAATATATTTCCATAACATTATTATTACCGCTTTTCTTTGCGTTTTCAGGATTGCGGACACAGATCGGTCTGCTCAACACCATGAATGCATGGATGGTTTGCGGAGCAATTCTGATCGTTGCGATAGCAGGCAAATTTGGCGGAAGCTTTTTTGCAGCAAAATTTGCAGGAGAATCATGGAAGGACAGTGTCATCATCGGCGCACTGATAAACACCCGCGGACTGATGGAACTGGTGGTGCTGAATATTGGTTATGACCTGAGGATAATCAGCTCAGAAATTTTTACGATGATGGTGATCATGGCACTCGTAACCACATGTATGACCGGTCCGATATTGAATTTGATGAAAGCCCATGGAGTCGGGAGTTGAAAGTTGAGATCACTGATGCAGAACTCCGGACTCTGAACTTTTTTGATATACATTCTTATCAATATTTTTCCCCATAGTCCCTTTAAGTCTCTTCCAAAAGCTTTCTCTTTTGGTGATGGATTGAAAGTCTTTGTTGAAAGCCTGCGCATAATCTATAACAGGGTCTTTCATCAGAGGCTGCATTCCTTTCAGCGTATCTACAACAAATGGGATCAGTTTTATATCCGGGCTTACTTTGTTTCGTGTAAACTTGCTGACCATCTTTGTCTGAAAAGGATCTGACGCAACAGCGATTTTTCCAAACCCCAGTTGTTTTGCCTTTTGATACGAATAGTAGACATTCTCTGTAGTATGCTCAGCTTTAGTTTCGGTGAAAATATTTTCTCTGGGTATGCCGATGGCCTCGGCGTAAAGACTCATAATAATTGCTTCATTGTATGGGGTGTAAACCGAAGAGCCGGAGAACATCACGTTCTTCGCAATGCCCCTATCAAATAAATATTTAGACCAATAGACTCTCCCCTTCACTATCCTGCCCCATTTGTCATTTTGAAACGGGCCACCGGGAATTATTACCAAATCAAATTGTTCGTTTGCTGATTGATTGAATAATCTTTTGCATGCTTTATCCGAAAAAGAACATCCACTCAACGCCAGCAAAAGCAAAACTACCCCAGATAATATAAAAATCAACTTTATCACAACGTTATCCATATTATAATTAAAAATTATACGCTTTACAGGCAGCTTTTTCGTATTGCAATAATACGGATTAGCATGTATTCAACTCTGTTAATAAATTAATAGCGGCCTGCAACAAAAACAATTAAGTCTTATGAAATTGGCATTAAGAAAGTAGCGAACACAAAGCCTATTGATGCTCTGATTCACGCAATACTATTATGGGTTTCCATTAGCCTGCACATATGCTGCATGTTTCTGAGCGGGAGTGAGCGGGTGTTTCCATGAATTATCGTAGGGCTTAAAGAAAGGGCTCGCAAGCAATTCATCTAAGCCAATCTTGCTATCCATATATGCAGAAAACAATTTAAACGCAGCTTTATTCTCTTTCCTTAATATCAGCAAAGCTGCATTAGCGCCTGCTTTCGCAGCGATAGGCACTCCCCCGCCTAGCTCTGCCCAATGACCGCCTAACAGAAGATTCTTAACAGGAGTATGGTAATGGGCTATTTTATTATGCATGTTTTCCCGGCCCGGCTTGGCGCCCATCATGGTACCGTTTTTGTTGCCCGTGTAACGCCAATGAGTAACCGGAGTAGCAATCTCGTAAAACAAAATGTGCGACCGCAAACCAGGAGCCACTTTATTTTCTACCCGGTCAATGATAATCCCGGCAATTTCATTTTTCAATTTCTTATATTCTTCTCCGCGGATATAATTGCCCTGCCCGTCTTTTTCAGTCTGCCAGTAGTTTCTGTAATCCATCATCGCGGGCATATAGAGGGTAAGTGTGCCCTGCCCTTCCGGCGCGAGAGTTTTATCTCTCAGTGAAGGCGCCAGAATGCTGATCTCGCTTTTTAACGGATCACCGCTGCTGTATGCATTGAATTCCTCGCTTTCGTCAACAATATGAACCAGTTCTTCATTGAAGCCAAGCGCCTCCGCAGGGCAATCAAGCGCTACCGAGATAGTAACAGAAGAACTGTATAGCTCTGCCTTGCGCAGCCTGCTTTTCATTTTATCAGGAACTGCATTTGCAGGCAGCATCCTTTCATACAGTGTCTCCACATCGCAGGCTGCTACTACGTAATTGCTTTTCACCTCATAATGATTTCCCCGATGCTCAAAACGAACCCCTTTACAGGTATTTTCTTCCAGTAATATTTGCTGCACATTGCATTTGAAATAAACATGATTTTTGAAATACTCAACCACATATTGCAACCAATGCGGGATCATCTGGCTGCCGCCTTTTGGCGGACTTTGGAAATCGCCGTAATAAGCCCAACCGATCGGTATCAGGCAGGAAAGCAATTCTGTTTCTGATGCGAAAATTTTGTGGATCCGTTCATCTTTGAAAAATTTCTTCAACCCTTTCTTTAACCCCTTTTCTCCGCTGTAAGTCACGTAAGGGATAAAAGGGATAACGAATTTCAGCATGCGGATTTTATTCCTCATTTTTTCAAACAGATTCATGGATTCTTCAGAACGAAAGACCCTGCTGTAATTCTTAAATGAAGTGCCTAATTTTTTTGATGCTTTAAAGAATCTTTCAATCCCATTTTTTTCATTAGGAAATTCTGTTATCAACCGGTCGCGGAATTCATCCGGATTGTTTGTTAACAGGTAATCGAAACTTTCGCCTTTATATCTCCTGATGCGCTTTTGCGGCTCCGCTACAGGATAATCACTTCCCAACACATCAAACAATTTAAACACCATGCCGCCCGGAGCACATTGATTGAGCCAGTGAATGGCTGTATCGAAAATGAAATTTTTTCTTCTGAAGCCTGCGAGATATCCCCCTGCATGCGGCTCTTTCTCAAGCACACACACCGAAAATCCCGCTTTGCTCAATAAAGCAGCAGCCGTCAACCCGCCAATTCCTGCGCCAATAACTACTACATCATAAAACTGCTTTAAATCCAGCTTTTGCATGCTGGGAAGATACAGAAAGTGAAGTGAATTATCATAATCTGTACAAAAGAAGCAGGCATTATTCTTTTAGTGATTTCAATGTTGAATCCAATACCCTATAGCGTTACTTCAAGCACACAGATTAATTTTTATCGGCTTTTAATTGAAGCCGACAAGAACAAAACTGTTCTTGCTACGATGCTATACTTGAATTCCCGAATGCCGCATGAAAAGAATAAAATGCGCCTGCAACATCCCATCTCTCTTTCATCGTATAATCGTAATTTCACAGGCTGAATAAATAGCTACCTATAAACATTTGACAATGTCAAATCAAAAATGCGAATGGAAAACCCGGAGTTGCTGAAAGAATGTTTCAAAAAGTTTCGCGCCTGCGTGATTATCCCCACATACAACAATGCGGCTATGCTTGCGGGAGTGATACGCGATGTAGCCAATTACACGGATGATATTATTGTGGTGAACGATGGCTCAACTGACAGCACAAAAAAAATTATTGAGTCATTTTCTTTTTTGCAGTCGCTTAGCTTTGAAAAAAATGCAGGCAAAGGCATGGCAATGAGAAAGGGTTTTGAATACGCTGTGTCAAAAGGTTATGAATTTGCTATAACGATCGACTCGGATGGTCAACATTTTGCCAAGGACCTTCCCAAATTTATTGATGAACTGGAAAAAGATAAGAATGCGATCATTATTGGCGAACGTGACCTCAATCAGGCCACGGTACCGGGCAAAAGTAGTTTCGGAAATAAGTTTTCTAATTTCTGGTTCAAAGTAGAAACAGGAATTACAATAGAAGACACTCAATCCGGCTACAGGCTTTATCCGCTAATACCACTGAAAGAAATCCGATTCAGAACGCTCAAATACGAATTTGAAATCGAAGTGCTTGTGCTCGCTGCATGGAAAGGTGTGAACATAAAATCTGTTCCCGTATCGGTTTATTATCCCCCTGCAGATGAACGCATATCACATTTCCGCCCCCTAAAAGATACAATGCGGATCAGCATCCTGAATACAACACTTGTGCTAATCACTTTTTTTTACATCAGGCCCCGAAATTTTTTTCGTTTGTTGTTTGATAAAGAAAAGGGAAGGGACTACGTCAACAAATATCTTTTACAGATCAATCAGCCCGATCATATAAAAGCAATATCAGTTGGGTTCGGGGTGTTCATGGGCATCGTGCCGATATGGGGTTTTCAATTGATTGTGGCGATTTCATTGTCTATTCTTTTTAAGTTGAATAAGGCACTCGTTATTCTTGCAGCGCATGTGAGTTTTGCACCGTTGATACCGGTGATTATTTACCTGAGCTATAAGACGGGTGCTTTCTGGATGGGGGAGAACTCAGTTTACATGCGGTTTAGCTGGCATGTTTCATTGTCAGTGATCAAAAGGAATGCGGAGCAATATCTTTTAGGCAGCATCACGCTGGCGATATCTTCTGGAATTATAAGTGGCTTGTTAACTTTATTGCTGCTTAAAGTGTTTAGGAAAAAGACAGTACCTGCGGGCTGAAAAACAAAAGTATAACCTTGGCAGAAATCTTTTTAGACATATCTGGCTATTTTGAAAAGAACCGAATAATATTTTGGATTTCTTTTGCCATATTATCAGTCATTGCTATTTATCTGGCAACACATCTTCATCTCAACCGTGATATTTCAAAGACTTTGCAACTGTCATTCATGTTCGTGTTTTGCCTTTTACTTGTGATCTACGGCCGCATAGAGCTCGCGCTGATTTCCATGTTCCCTTTGTTTATATCGTTCGCTTGCGCTTTAGGTGTTTCAGGGATTTTTGATCTCCGATTAAATAACCTCAACAGCTTTACATTTCCATTGATGCTGATCCCAGGCACTTTTTACAGCCTTTTCATTATACAAAGAATACTGCAGAAATATAAGACAGGCAAAAGCAAAGACATCACATATAATTCATTCTTCCTTCTTCTGATCATTACCTGCGTTTCTGGTTTCGGAATATTCAAACTTCCGGAACAGCCCGATTTAAAATCTACCTCAATCATTTTTATTGCGTGCATTGTCTTTTCAGTCACCGTCCCGGAGCTATTGATTCATACTCTTTTTAAGATTTTAATCAATAACAGAGCTAAGAACAAGCGCTTTCCATTGACGTTTTTTGGCTTGTTGAAATCTGCTTTCGCTTTCACTTATTTTGTTGTCGCAAGCCTTGTCTTAACATTGCTGGGGTTAGTATTTGTTAAACTAAATCCATTCAATAAGGAAAAAGGGAAACTGGCTTATCATGCCTGTATTTCAAAATTTTGCTGGTCGCTCATGTACATTATGGGAAATGTAAAAAAGAGAATCATTAATCCGCATAAAGAAGATTTTTCAAAGCCCGCAGTCATCATTTGCAATCATCAGTCTTTCCTGGATATTTTATCAACGGTGATGCTTACCCCAAAAATGATTTTGTTCACTAACCACTGGGTCTGGAATTCGCCGGTGTTCGGCTTTGTTGTGCGCATGGCAGATTATTATCCCGTGATGCAGGGTGCAGACGGAAGCATTGATCTGGTCGCCGACCGGATACGGAAAGGATATTCTGTAGTTGTATTCCCCGAGGGGACCCGATCTGTGGATAGCAACATGAAACGCTTTCATAAAGGAGCATTCTTCCTCGCAGAAAAATTAGGCCTTGATATCTTGCCGATATTGATCCACGGAAGCGGCTACACGATGAGCAAGGGAGATTTTTTATTAAAAGACGGAACTATCACGCTTCAGTTCCTGCAAAGAATAAAACCTTCAGACTTATCGTTTGGAAAAGGCTATGCAGAAAGAACAAAATCAATTGGCAGATATTTCCGGACATCATTCGGCCAGTTGCGAACCGAACTTGAAAAACCTGATTACTTTAAAGAACAGCTTATCTATAATTATATTTTCAAAGGCCCGGTGCTCGAATGGTATATGAGGATAAAGTTGCGCTTCGAAAATAATTACATACTTTTTAATGATTTGCTACCCAGAAGTGGCAAATTTTTAGATGCAGGCTGTGGTTATGGCTTTATGAGCTATATGCTACATCTTGTATCTGGTGAAAGAGAGATTACAGGGATTGATTATGACGAAACTAAAATCAATACCGCCAACCATTGTTTCAGTAAAAACGAAAAAATAAATTTCGTCTGCTCCAATGTACTTCAATTCAAGTATGAAAAATATGACGGGATCATATTAGCTGACATACTGCATTATCTGCATCCTTTGCAACAAAAAGAGGCAATAGAAAAGTGTTTACAAAGCCTCAGTGACAATGGCACGCTTATCATCCGTGATGGCAATAAAGATTTAGCGGAAAGGCACTGGGGCACAAAAATCACAGAGTTTTTTTCTACTACCTTTTCGGGGTTTAACAAAACAACAGAAAATGGATTGTCATATATTTCAGGCAGTCTGATACGTGAGATTGCAGATGTGCAAAAAATGCAATGCACAGAAATCGATCCTTCAAAATATACATCAAACATGATATTCGTAATAAAAAAAACACCTGCCGCCATTCATGCAGAAGTATGATATTGTCATTATCGGAAGTGGAATAGGTGGCCTTGTCTGTGCAAACCTGCTCAGCTTGGAAGGATACAAGGTTTGCGTGCTTGAAAAAAACAGACAGATCGGCGGCTGTCTGCAAACCTATGTGCGCGACAAAGTGATCTTTGACTCGGGGGTGCATTATATCGGCGGATTAGCTAAAGGGCAGAACCTTTACCAGATTTTCAAATATCTCGGATTGATTGATAAGCTGAAGCTCGAAAAAATGGATGAAGATGCATTTGACAAAATAATTATTGATAGTGATGAAAAAGAATATTCATTAGCGCAAGGCTATGAAAATTTCATTGCTGCATTATCCCAAGATTTTCCCGGCGAAGAAGACGCAATCAGAAAATATTGCGCTTCGATGCAATCCGTTTGCAGAAAATTTCCGCTCTATAATTTGAGAACTGGCGGTGAATACAAAGAAAAACAAGATGTACTGGGAATAGATACCAAAACCTTCATTCAATCACTGACCAGCAATAAAAAATTGCAGGCCGTTCTTGCAGGCAACAATATTTTGTATGCGGGTGAGCCTGATAAAACACCTTTTTATATTCATGCACTAGTGTTGAACAGCTATATCGAAAGCTCGTGGAAATGCATAGACGGCGGTTCGCAGATCGCAAAGATCCTCGCGAAAAACATTCGCAAAAATGGAGGAACTGTTTTAACCAATCTTGAAGCAAAAAAAATCACAGAAGAAAATGGCAAAGCAGTTCACGTTGAAACACAGGAGGGTGCGATGTTTTATGCAAAATATTTTATTTCTAATCTCCATCCTTCCAAAACGATGGAGATGCTGGAGACGGATCTGATAAAATCAGCTTATCGCAAGAGGCTAAGAAATTTAGAGAATTCCATCTCATGCTTCAGCCTGAATGTAGCCCTTAAAAAAAATGCCTTCAAATATTTTAAACACAATTATTACTGGCATAAAGAAGGCTCAATATGGAACTTGCAGAATTACCATGAAAACAACTGGCCACTCGGATATGCACTATTTTTATCACCCTCATCCAAATCAAAAGAATTTGCTGATGCGCTTACTATCATGACATATATGAGATATGATGAAGTAAAAAAGTGGGAAAGCACCTTTAACACCGTCTCATCAGAACGTGCAAGAGGAACAGATTATGATAACTTTAAAAAACAAAAGGCGGAAATCTTGTTAAACATCGCAGAACAGAAATTCCCGGGATTAAGAAATAACATACACTCGTATTATGCTGCCACACCGCTTTCATACAGAGATTATCTTGGCAGCGACGATGGCTCCTTGTATGGCATTGTAAAAGATTTCAGGGATCCGGTTAAAACGTTGATCGCGCCGCAAACTAAATTGCCCAATTTCTTTTTAACCGGGCAAAATCTCAACTTGCATGGCATATTGGGTGCTTCCATCACTGCGCTGGCAACATGCACTGCATTATTGGGTAATGAAAACATAATTGAAAAAGTAAAAAATGCTTAAAAGAAATAAATTCTGGAAGAGGGTTTTATATGCACTGGGAGGCTTTGTGGCTTTGATTTTCATTCTCTTTATATATTTATTTATCGTTTCAAAAGCCTATCCACCTAAACCGGCGGATACATCCAGTTTACAATGGCAACGCATAGAGCAAAGCAATGGCTTCTACACATTAAAAAATAGCTGGTTCAGGAAAAGTAAAAGTGGTTTGTATGAGTTATATGTAGAAGGCGAACCGTTTGAACGCGGCGTAGTGAACGGAAAATTAACTGAAGAATTAGTAAAGAGACAGGAAGACCATTTCAGCGAACAGATCAACAAAATGATCCCATCCAGATTCTATCTGCATTTCCTGAAATATTTTGTCGGATGGTTCAACCGCGATCTTGATAAAAATATCACAGAGGAATACAAAGAAGAAATTTATGGCATCTCGCAATCTGCCTCTGACAAATACGGTTATATCGGAACAAATTACCAGCGCATTTTAAATTATCATGCAGCCCATGATATAGGACATGCATTGCAGAGTATGGCATTGGTAGGCTGTACATCCTTCGGCACATGGGGTGCCAAATCGAAAGACGGCGAAATGATCATCGGCCGCAATTTTGACTTTTACGTGGGCGATAAATTTGCAGAAGACAAAATCGTGGCGTTTTACAATCCGGCAAAGGGGTACAAATTTATGTCTGTAACCTGGGGAGGTTTTATCGGCACGGTTTCAGGGATGAATGAAAAAGGAATTACTGTTACAATCAATGCCGCTAAAACAAAAATCCCTTCAGGTTCTGCTACACCTGTATCCTTAGTTGCAAGGGAAATTTTGCAGTACGCAAAAAATATTTCCGAAGCATACGACATTGCGAAGAAGAGAAAAATGTTTGTGTCGGAATCATTTCTTGTTGGTTCAGCGGCAGATAATAAAGCTGTGATTATTGAAAAAACTCCGGACACATTGGACATGTACGACCCGCATAAAGATTTCATTGTTTGCACAAATCATTTTCAAAGCAAGGGTCTTGCGGATACAAAATCGAATCTGGAACAGATGAATGAAAGTGCTTCGCCGTACCGCTATGAGCGCCTTATGGAGTTGCTTGATTCCAACGGGAAAAACACAGTTCAAAAAACTGTTGTTATCCTGAGAAACAGGAAGGGCTTGCACAATGAGGACATCGGCATGGGCAATGAAAAAGCGATCAATCAATTAATAGCACATCACTCCATCGTGTTCGAGCCAAAAAAATTATTGGTATGGGTTTCCACATCTCCCTGGCAACTGGGTGAATATGTAGCTTACGACCTGAATAAAGTGTTCGCATTGCGGGGAATGAAACAAGATAAAGAAATCATAGACTCAGGTTTGACTATTGCTCCAGATGTATTTTTATCAACAACTGATTATAAAAATTTTCTTGCTTACAGAAATTTCAAACAGCGCATTGCTGACGGAGAAGAGATAAGCGCTGACAGCCTGTTAGCAAGCAACCCTCAATTTTATCATACTTATGTTTTAGCAGGAGATTATTTGTATAAGAAAAAAGAATTTCAGAATGCGCTAAGAGATTATCAAACTGCATTGACAAAAGTAGTAGCAACAAAGAAAGAAGAAAACTACATTAAGCAGCAAATTGAAAAATGCAGAAATGAAAAATAAATATGAAGAATGAAAAAGTGGGAGATCTTATCTGATTTTTCATTACTGATTGATTTTACCCGGAAATACCGCATCGCTTTTTGATAAATTGCAACCTGGAAAAATATCCGTTTCTTTATCGCATCTTAAATCAATTGCATCTGCAATCGTAGTTATAGAAAAGTAATCATGCATTCATCAGAAATATCATTTCAACCAGCAGAAAAAATAAAAGTGCTGCAGGAACTAAAACTGCAGAATCTGTTATCATACCTCAATAAATATTCCCCTTTTTACAAGAAACTGTTTTCGGCTAATCATATAGATATTGCTAAAATAAAAACGCTGGAAAATTTAAGGATCGTCCCAACTACGAACAAAGAAAACCTGCAGCAACGCAATGATGATTTTTTATGTGTGCCCAGAAGCAAAATCATTGAGTACACATCAACATCCGGAACCTTGGGAAGCCCTGTCACCATTGCGCTTACCGACAAAGACCTCAACCGGCTTGCTTATAATGAGTACTGCTCTTTTGTTTGTACAGAGGGCCTGCCTTCAGACATTTACCAACTGATGCTTACGCTGGACAGGCAGTTCATGGCAGGCATTGCCTATTATTCGGGCATCCGTAAGCTCGGCGCAGGTGTCATCCGCCTTGGCCCAGGCGTGCCTTCCTTGCAATGGGAAACCATTCAGCGCATCACTCCTACTGCCATAGTTGCTGTTCCTTCATTTATTTTAAAATTAATTGCTTTTGCAAAAGAGCATGGTATTGACATTAACGCATCATCAGTAAAAAAAGCAATTTGTATCGGGGAAAACATCCGCAACACAGATTTCTCGCTAAATATTTTAGGAAAAAAAATCACTGAAGCATGGAACATCAAATTGTTTTCGACTTATGCTTCCACCGAGATGCAAACTGCGTTTACAGAATGCCGTGAAGGCAATGGGGGTCATCTTAATCCCCAATTATTAATATTGGAATTGCTGGATGAGAACGACAAACCAGTTGCAGAAGGCGAGCCGGGAGAAGTGACAATCACTACTCTTGGCGTAGAAGCCATGCCCTTGCTGCGTTACAAGACGGGAGATATTTGCATATATCATGATGAGCCATGCGCTTGTGGAAGAAACACGTTGCGCCTGTCACCCATTGTAGGCCGGAAAAAGCAGATGATCAAATTCAAAGGCACTACGTTGTATCCGCCTGCATTGTTCGATTTATTGAACGAAATGGAAGAAGTGAAAGATTTTGTTGCCGAAGTTTATTCTAATGAAATCGGCATGGACGAAGTGCTGCTGCATTTGGTGCCGCAAGATTCATCAGAAGAGTGCGATCATAAGATCAGGGCTTACCTGCAGGCAAGATTGAGGGTTAGCCCGCATATAAAATATGTTTCTTCAAAAGAAATCATCAAAATGCAATTCCCGGAATCTGGGAGGAAAGCAGTGAAATTTATTGATAAAAGGAGCTAATCATCTATTTTTTAAAATCCTGTTTAAAATAATAATCTGCCATCTTTGCTATATTTTTGGCATTACCGAAAAATTACCTGACATACATGATATCTATTAGCGAACATCAGCTCACACTGAGTGATTTTAATGAAATAGTGTTCAAGGGAAGGCCAGTAGCTTTAGAAGCAACCGCTTTGAAGAAAGTTGAAAAGAACCATCTCTTTCTAAAAGAATTTTCTCAGAACAAGCTTATTTACGGCATCAACACCGGCTTCGGTCCAATGGCTCAATATAAAGTGAGCGAAGAGAACCTGCTCCAGCTTCAGTATAATTTAATAAGAAGCCACTGCTCCGGCAGTGGCAACTTACTTCCTTCGGCATTGATAAAAGCTGTGATGGTGGCGCGACTGAACAGTTTGATGCGCGCTTATTCCGGGGTGCATACCGAGACGGTTGAATTGCTCAAAGATCTCATTAATAAAAATATCAATCCCTGCATTTATGAGCATGGTGGCGTTGGCGCAAGCGGCGACCTGGTTCAGTTGGCACATCTTGGCTTGGGGCTGATTGGCGAAGGTGAAGTGCAATATGAAAACGAAGTGCACCCAACAAAAAAAGTCTTTGATCTGCTTGGCATAAAACCGCTTTCCATCCATATACGCGAAGGGCTTGCTATTTTAAATGGCACATCTGCCATGACTGGCATCGGCATGATGAATATCATCCGCGCCAACAAATTATTAGAATGGTCTGTCATGCTATCTGCCATGACAAATGAAGCCGTTGAGGCTTTTGACGACCATTACTCTCTTGGATTAAATATCGTAAAACATCATAAAGGGCAAAATAAAATAGCCTCCATGCTCCGCGAGGTTTTGCATGACAGTAAAATGATCCGCAGCCGATCAGAGCATCTGTACAATCCGGATAACCTTGATCAGGAAGTGTTTGAGGACAAAGTGCAGGAATATTATTCACTGCGCTGCGTCACGCAGGTTTTAGGCCCAATATTGGACACAATATCGAATGCAGAAAAAGTAGTGGTGGATGAGTTGAATTCCGTGAACGATAATCCAGTGATCGACCACGAGAACCACAACATTTTCCATGGCGGCAATTTTCATGGGGATTATGTTTCTCTTGAAATGGATAAATTAAAAATAGCCATCACCAAATTATCCATGCTTTCCGAAAGACAACTGAATTATCTTTTAAATGAGAAGCTCAATCAGAAATTCCCGCCGTTCGTGAACCTCGGTGTGCTTGGCTTCAACTTCGGCATGCAAGGGGTTCAGTTTACTGCTACTTCCACCGTTGCTGAAAACCAAACACTGTCTTTCCCAATGTATGTGCATAGCATCCCTAACAATAATGACAATCAGGATATCGTGAGCATGGGCTGCAACGCCGCATTGATGTGCAAAAAAGTCATAGACAATTCGTTTCAGGTGCTGGCAATCCAAACCATGACCGTGCTGCAGGCAATAGACTATCTGGATTGTGCAGCAAGGCTTTCGCCCAAAACGCATGACCTATATACAGAGGTGAGAGAAATATTTCCGAAGTTTATTGAAGACACGCCAAAATACAAGCACATAGAAAGAATAAAAAACTTTTTTGAAAGTGCGGCACCGCTTATATCTGCCAAGGCATTTGTTCCAACATCCATCACAATATCATAACTGAAAACCGATTAACAAAAATCAGGTCTCATTTGCAGAACTTTGCACAAAAGAGATTGTTACAAATCAGTAAACCAAAGGCAGGTATTTCTCAATAAAAATGGTATACATGAAAATTGCATTAGTAACAGGAGGATCCAGAGGCATAGGCAGGGCAGTATGTTTGAGGATGGCAGGCATGGGGTATTATGTGCTAATCAATTACAAAGGCAATGAAGCAGAAGCAAGCAAAACGCTTTCTCAGATAAAAGAAAATGGAAGCGATGGCGAACTACTTCGCTTTGATGTTTCAAACCGTGACGAAATAAAAAATATTCTGGGGGGATGGATAGAAAAAAATCCGGAAAAAAATATTGAAGTACTTGTGAACAATGCAGGCATCAAAGATGACGGGCTGATGATTTTCATGAAAGACGAGCAGTGGGATAATGTGCTGAAAACAAATCTCGATGGCTTTTTTTACGTCACGCGTTTGGTGCTGCAGGGAATGCTCATAAAAAAATATGGAAGGATCATAAACGTGGTTTCGCTTTCAGGATTAAAAGGGCTTCCTGGTCAAACGAATTATTCGGCCGCCAAAGCGGGCATCATTGGCGCTACAAAGGCATTGGCACAGGAAGTGGGCAGAAAGGGCATTACGGTAAATGCCGTCGCGCCGGGGTTTATAAAAACGGATATGACAGAGAGCCTCGATGAAAAAGAATTGCAGGCGATGATACCAGTAAAAAGGTTTGGGACAGCAGAAGAAGTGGCGCATTCAGTAGCATTTTTAGCATCGCCGGAAGCAGGATATATCACGGCACATGTGCTGTCAATTAACGGAGGTTTGTATTCTTAAATAAAATCACTGTTCTGTTTACATTTTTCTTATTTTAGCCAGATTACTTATGAACAGAGTTGTGATAACCGGAATGGGTATTTATTCATGCATCGGCAAAAACCTTGATGAGGTAAAGGATTCATTGTACAAAGGCAAATCCGGCATCATACTGGATCCCATGCGTAAGGAATTTGGATATCGCTCAGGTTTGCTTGGTTTTGTTGAACGGCCTAATTTAAAAGGGCTGCTGGACAGAAGGGCAAGAATCACGCTACCCGAACAAGGTGAGTATGCTTATATGGCAACCACGGAAGCGTTGAAAAATGCAGGTATAGATCAGGATTTCCTTGATGCACGGGAAACAGGTGTATTGTATGGCAACGACTCTTCGGCGAAGCCAATCATTGAGGCCATTGATGTGATGCGGGAGAAGAAAGATACAATGCTGGTTGGTTCAGGCGCGGTTTTTCAGACAATGAATTCCACTGTGACGATGAACCTTGCCACTATTTTCAAATTGCGCGGAGTGAATTTTACCGTCAGCGCTGCATGCGCAAGCGGCTCGCATGCTATTGGGCTTGGCTATCATTTTATCAAAAGCGGCTTACAGGATATTATCATTTGCGGTGGAGCCCAAGAAATCAATCATTATTCTATGGGCACATTTGACGCACTATCTGCTTTTTCGGTCCATGAATCTGATCCGTCAAAGGCATCCCGCCCATTTGACCGCGACCGTGATGGACTGATACCAAGCGGCGGCGCAGCTACGGTGATTCTGGAAAGTCTTGAGTCTGCGCAACAAAGAGGCGCAAAAATTTTAGGAGAAATAGTAGGATATGGTTTTTCTTCTAATGGAGGTCATATTTCTAACCCCACAGTAGATGGACCGGCTCGTTCGCTGTTGATGGCACTCAAGGATGCCGGTATGCAGGCATCTGAAATAGACTACATCAATGCACATGCAACCTCCACGCCAGCCGGGGATGCAAATGAAGCCAAAGCAATCAATGAAATTTTTGGAAAACAAAGACCTTACGTTAGTTCAACGAAATCAATGACCGGGCATGAGTGTTGGATGGCAGGAGCCAGCGAAATCGTTTATTCTGTTTTGATGATGCAAAATAGCTTTATTGCCCCAAATATCAATTTTGAAAACCCGGATGAAGATTCTGCAAAATTGAATATTGTAAAAACTTCCTTAGAAAAAGATATAAACGTATTTTTGTCAAACTCCTTTGGATTTGGCGGAACCAACTCCTCGCTCATAGCGAGGAAATTTAATGAAAACTAAACTGACAATTATTGTAGCATGGAAATCGTAGACAAAATAAATAAATTCCTGGTGGATGAGTTTGAGGTAGATGCTTCGAAAATCAAGCCAGAGGCTAATTTGAAGGAAACGCTGGAACTGGATAGCCTTGACTATATTGACCTCGTGGTAGTCATTGAAAGCAATCTCGGCATCAAAGTGGATCCCGATGATTTTGTGGATCTCGTTACTTTTCAGAATTTTTACGATTATGTCATCAACCGTTTACATTCAAAAGAACCTGCATAATGCCTTTATGGCAAGGTAAATCAAAAGCAAACCCATTAGGCTATCAGATTTTTGTAAGCATCTTAAAAAACTTTGGCGTTTACCCGGCATACTTTCTGCTCAGGCTGGTAGCTTTTTACTACTTTCTGTTTTCATATAAGTCGTCAAAAACGATTTATTCTTTTTTCCGCAAAAGAATTGGCTACGGGAAAATAAAATCATTTTTTTCTTTGTATAAGAACTATTACCTATTTGGCCAATCGCTAATCGACCGCGTTGTGTTAATGGCCGATATCTCAAATAAATTCACCTTTAATTTTGATGGAGAAGAAAACCTCCGGGAAATGGTTTCACAAAAAAAAGGCGGCCTGTTGCTCAGCGCCCATATAGGAAATTGGGAAATTGCAGGCCATCTGCTGAAAAGGCTCAACACAAAAATCAATATTGTGATGTTTGATGATGAGCACCAGAAAATAAAGCAATACCTGGATTCTGTGAAAGGTGCAAAGAATATGCACATCATCCCTATCAGAAGCGGTCTTTCGCATGTTTATGAAATCAGTGATGCCTTTAAAAACAATGAATTGGTTTGCATGCATGCAGACCGCTTTTTGGATGGCAATAAAATATTCGACCACTTATTTTTAGGCGCCGGAGCAAGGTTCCCGATGGGGCCATTTATCCTTGCCGCACAATTTAAAGTACCGGTTTCGTTCACTTTTGCAATGAAAGAAACTAACTTGCATTATCATTTCTCCGCAACAAAACCGAAAGAATATGATTACCCTTCAAAAGAAATTTATATGAACCAAGTGCTAGATGATTTCGTGGCTGAAATGGGAAAAAAAGTAATCCAGTATCCTGAGCAATGGTACAATTATTATGATTTCTGGGAGCAATAAGGCTTTCTGATAAGTGTTAAGCTTTAAGCAGTACGTAAGAACCTACTTCCAATTATCACAATATTACAACTTCACCTGAATGAGCCAACCTGAAATGGACATATTATCTATCATCCCGCAAAAACCACCGTTTGTGATGGTTGATAAATTAGTTTATTGCGATGACAACAGAGCCAGAACAAATTTTTTAGTTCAGGAAGGAAACATTTTAGTGGAAGATGGTGTTCTTGTTGAAGCCGGGCTTGTCGAAAATATAGCGCAGACTGCGGCAGCGAGGTCAGGATATCTGTCGAAAATAGAAAAAAAAATACTACATATTGGTTATATAGGAGATGTAAAAAATCTCGAAATTGCATCGTTACCGAAAATAAATGCTCTGCTGGAAACAGAAATCACAATAAAAAACCAGATTTTTGATATCACAGTCATCTCTGGCAAAGTTATGTGTGGAAACAAAATACTGGCGCAATGCGAAATGAAAATTTTTATTTCAAATAAATCATAAACCCCATTTTTATTATGAAATCAGCTACAATGAACAAACGCAGTTTTCTATTATTGGCAATCGCTTTTTTTGTATGCCAGTCGCTAACGTTTGCACAGACCGCTAAAGATGTATTTGGCAACAGTGAAACGCCGATTCTTTATCTGGGCATTGATTTTACCAAAGCAAAAATTATAGATGAGCCTACTTCGGAATTCGAGATCCGCGACAAGTATTACCCAGGCATAAATGATGTGATTGTTGGGGAGCCAAAAAAATATGACCTGAAAGGAGCCTTTCACAAAAGCTTTATTGATCATGATCTCGGCGCCGTGATGACAAGAAACGCGAAAATAAATGCAGAAGACATCAAATCAACTAACACAGCAGATTTTCATAAGTTCCAGGCCTCGGATGTTGAAACTTTGGTCAGGGGCTTTGATTTTGGCGATAAAAAAGGGGTAGGACTTCTATTTGTCGCTGAAGCATTCAGCAAGTCAGAAAAAGCTACAGCAATCTGGGTCACACTCGTTGATATGAAATCACGCAAAGTATTGATGACTGAACGTATGCAGGGAAAAGCTGGCGGTTTTGGTTTGCGAAATACCATTGCAGCTTCTGTAAAAAATATTATCGATGAAATCCAGAAGACAAAATACAACATCTGGAAAACAAAATATGCCAACAGTTAGGGCTTGAAACCAATTTATGCAAAAAGGGTTGAGTGATCGCACGGAAGTATTGGTTCGTTTTAATGAGGCAGACCCTTTGGGCATTGTATGGCATGGGCATTATGTGAGATATTTTGAAGATGGAAGAGAAGCTTTTGGGAATAAATATGGCATTGGCTATCTCGATTTTTATAAGAAGGGATTTGTTGTGCCAATCGTAAGCATTCAATGCGATTTCAAGAAATCTTTGCGATATGGAGATAAGGTGATTGTAGAAACAAATTTTATTCCCTGTGACGCGGCTAAAATAAAATTCAGCTATCGTTTATTCAACGCAAAGACCAATGAACTGGTCGCAACAGGATCGTCAGTACAGGTGTTCCTGGACGCAAAGAATTCTATGCTGCAGCTCATCAATCCTCCCTTTTTTGAGGACTGGAAAAAACTGTATAAGCTGACTTAATTCAGATGCTGATGAAAGAAGTGTTTGTCGCTGCAGATAATATATTTTCACCCATTGGCTTTACCAGTAAAGAAAATTTTTCAGCAGTGAAGAAAAATCAGTCTGGTATCAGCAGGCACGAAAACCCTGAGCTCTCAGTTATCCCATTCTATGCATCGCTTTTCTCTGGCGATTCTGTTTTTGTGGGAAATAACAATACATTTTTTTATACAAAATTTGAGCAATTGCTTATTGCATCCATCAGTGATGCCTTGCAAAACACGGATATTGATATACGTGACAGAAAAACGGTTCTTATCATTTCTTCAACCAAAGGAAATATCAATTTAATAGAAAAAGAAAAATTCAGCGAAGAATTAAAAAACCGTGTAGCATTGCATGAGTCTGCAAGGCTCGTTGCAGATCATTTCCAATCTGCCAACAAACCTTTGCTGGTATCGAATGCCTGCATTTCCGGGCTGCTGGCGCTTTTAATGGGATTGAGATTAATACAATCCGGCCGATATGAAAATGCAGTCATTGCGGGCTGCGATGTAATCACCAAATTCATATTATCAGGTTTTCAGTCATTCATGGCCGTTAGTGCTTACCCATGCAAACCTTTCGATGCAGAGCGGGATGGAGTAACATTGGGTGAGGGCGCGGCCACAGTGATACTATCTTCTCAAAAAAAATATGCATCGGATATTAAGCTTGCCGGAGGCTCCGTGAGCAATGACGCGAACCATATTTCCGGGCCTTCACGGACCGGAGAAGAATTGGCACTCGCAATTAATAATGCCCTGAACAATGCCCAAATATCCGCGCTTGATATTGATTTTATTTCGGCGCACGGCACAGCTACTATTTACAATGACGAGATGGAAGCAAAGGCCATTTCACTGGCCAATATGGAATCAGTTCCTGTGAATAGCCTCAAAGGGAATTTTGGACACACATTGGGTGCTGCAGGCCTCATTGAATCAGTAATTTCCATCCATTCCCTGAATGAAAATATTGTGCTGCCTACAAAAAATTTTAACAGCCCGGGCGTCTCGAAACCTATCAATATTTGCTGTACTTTGCAAACTGCTGCATTGAAGAATTGCCTCAAGACAGCTTCCGGGTTTGGAGGATGCAACGCTGCACTGGTATTCAGCAAAATTTAGCGTTGATTTGGAGAAATGATTAGCATTGACTTATTGAAAAGGTGTTAAAAAAGATAAAGCCAGCATTGAAATTTTTTTATAAACAGGAATTTTTTTCATGAATTTTTTTTCAATAGATAAAAATACCGCTTTGGAGGCTAAGGAAACAGCACAATGGATCGCATTTGGTCCAGTGGTTTTTCAGGTTTCCAAAGCGCTGAGAGATTTTGGGATATTAGAAATCATTGAGGACAGCGGGGAAAACGGCCTTACACTTGAACAGATTACTGAAAAAGCAAAGCTGCCACATTATGGTGTGAGGGTCCTGCTGGAGTCAGGGCTGAGCATAGGTCTTGTAATTATCAACGATCATAGGTACACGATAACGAAAACTGGTCATTTTATTTTGCATGACCCGCTTACAAAAGTAAACATGGATTTTGTGAACGATGTTTGTTATAAAGGGCTTTTTCATTTGGGAGAAAGTATTCGGACAGGCAAAGCCGCCGGCATGAAAGAACTTGGCGACTGGCCAACCATTTATGAAGGCGTCTCGCAATTGCCAGAAACGATACAAAAAAGCTGGTTCAATTTCGATCATTATTTTTCTGACGATGCTTTCCCAAAGGCGTTGCCGCTAGTTTATAAAAATCATATTAAGAACTTATTGGAAATTGGTGGTAACACGGGCAAATGGGCTGTTGCTTCAGCTAAATACAATCCTGATGTTCATATCACCATCATGGATTTACCTGGGCCATTGAAAGCAGCAAAAGAAAATGTAGAAAACCTGGGATTATCAAATCGCATATCATTCCGTACAGTTAATGTCCTGGATGAAAATCAGACCTTCCCAAAAGGCCATGATGCAATATGGATGAGCCAGTTCCTGGATTGCTTTTCCGAAGATGAAATTGTTTCGATTTTAAAAAGATGCTATGATGCGCTGGACGAAGATGGTATGGTTTTCATTCTGGAGCCTTTCTGGGACAAACAAAGATTTGAGATAGCGGCATTCTGTCTACATCAAACTTCTATTTACTTCGCAGCATTGGCCAATGGCAATAGTCAGATGTATAGTGCAGAAATTTTTTTACCTTGTATTTACAAAGCTGGTTTTGAAATTGTCGAACAAATTGATAATATTGGGTTGAGCCAGACATTGTTAAAATGCAGAAAAAGACCTAAAGACGGAAAGACAGAAAGTCAGCAATAAGGGTTTTTATCATGAAAGATGCTTTCGGACTTTTGGTCTTCCAGACTTTCCGACTTAAAAAACATAAAAATGAACACAGAAAAAGTGGATGTTCTCGTAATTGGCGCCGGCCCTGCTGGAACGGTGGCTGCATCCATAGTAAACAAAGCAGGCTATAAAGTGAAAATTGTGGAAAAACTTAAATTCCCACGTTTTGTGATAGGGGAAAGCTTATTGCCGCGTTGCATGGAAGCCCTGACAGAAGCAGGTTTTCTGGATGCCGTGAAAGAGAAAGGTTTTCAGGAAAAGTTCGGTGCTAAGTTCGTTAAGAATGGAAAGATTTGCGATTATTTTTTTGCCGATCAATTCACTCCCGGCTGGAACTGGACTTGGCAGGTGCCCCGTGGCGAGTTTGATAAAACACTGGCAGATACTATTGAGAGCATGGGTGTTCCGGTGAGTTATGATACAACAGTAACGGCTATTCAATTTAATGGATCTGATTCTTTAACTACTGTTGAAAACACTATCGGTAATCAATCACAAATTGAAGCAAGGTTTATTATTGACGGAAGTGGCTACGGTCGGGTCATCCCGCGCTTATTCAAAATGGACAGGCCTTCTACCCTTCCACCACGAAAAGCCTTGTTTACCCACACGGTTGATGTAAACCGTTCCATGTCCGATGAACCAAACCGCATTACTATTGTAGTCCATAAAAAAGCAGTGTGGATATGGATTATCCCGTTTTCAAACGGCATCACTTCATTGGGCTTTGTGGCCGATCCAGCGTTTTTTGATCAGTATAATGGGACGGACGAAGAGCAGCTAAGGGCTTTGATAGCATCGGAACCCTATCTGCGCGAGCGTTTTAAAGATGTTGAATTTGTTTTCCCTCCAAAAATTTTGCAAGCCTGGTCAACCACAGCAGATAAGTTTTATGGTAATGGGTTTGTATTAACGGGCAACGTTACAGAATTCCTTGATCCGGTATTTTCTTCGGGAGTCACGCTGGCAGTAGTTTCCAGCCAGCTAGCCGGAAATCTTGTGGTTAAAAAATTAAAAGGCGAAGCTGTTGACTGGGAAAAGGAATACACTGAACCGATGATGCAGGGCGTGAATACCTTCCGCTCGTATATTGAATCGTGGTACGATGGAACCCTCGATACGATTTTCTTTGCTGATGATCAGGATTTGAAGATCAAAAGCCAGATTTGCTCTGTGCTTGCAGGCTATGTATGGGATTTGAATAACCCATATGTCCGGTTTCATCACAACGCATTGAGCAAACTTGCTTCTATGATTGAATATCGTGACAGCCATAAGAAATCTGAAATAACCAGCGTTTAATTTTTTAGCGTTGCCAGAAAAAAATTTCATCACTGCCAGTTGCGCAATCAGCAATTCCATCGTTTATAAAAATCAAAAAAGAGTTTTTGAAAATAAGGGTACAACATTGCATGATTTTTTGCTGAACGCTTATAAAAGCTTCGATTTCGTATACCCGAAGTTTTATAAAATGGATGCACTGAGCAAACTTGGCTGGCTCGCTGCTGAAATAATGCTCAATGACTCATTCAAACAAAAAAGTTATAAATCTGAAGAAATCGGCGTAGTGCTCTCAAATGCAAATGCCAGTTTAGACACAGATGTCAGATATTTTGAAACAACAAAGGGATTTGCAAGCCCCTCGTTGTTTGTGTACACGCTTCCCAATGTTGTAAACGGAGAGATCTGCATCCGCCATCATTTTAAAGGCGAGAACGCATTTTTCATACAGGAAAAATTCGATGCGGAATTTATTGAACAATATGTGAACAATCTTGTCAATAATAATATATTGCAGGCATGTATTTGCGGATGGGTTGATGTGCTTAAAGAAGCTTATGAAGCAATGTTATTTTTAGTTGAAAAAAATAATGCAGCGAACTCAGTCGCGTTCACCGCAGAAAATATGAAATCATTGAATCAGATAAATCAGAAGTAATGGATACACTCATAGCTGACCTGAAAAAACAAATAGTAGAGCAACTGAATCTTCAGGACATAAAACCGGAAGACATTGGCGATGACCAGCCTCTTTTTGTCGAAGGGCTTGGCCTTGACTCTATTGACGCACTGGAGCTGATTGTATTATTACAGCAGTCTTATAAAATTAAATTGGCAAATGCTGAAGACGGGCCAAAAGTATTTTATTCAGTAAAAACAATGGCTGATTATATTCGTGCGAACCAGCCTAAGATCGCTTAAACTATGAAGTCAAATGTCTTTGTTGCTGGCGTTGGTATTATATCGGCCATTGGCAACAATGCTGCTGAAAATATTGCTTCGCTTGAAACTGCACATGAAGGCATTAGCGACATTACTTATCTTAACACAATCCATCGCAACAAAATCCCGGTTGCAGAAGTAAAATTGTCCAACACGTCTTTAGCAAGTTTATCAGGCTTATCACACAAGATAAGCCGCACTGCACTGCTGAGCACCGTCGCAGCAAAAGAGGCGCTCCATGATGCATCAATAAAATATTTTTCTTCTCTGCGCACAGGTTTTATATCTGCCAACACTGTCGGGGGAATGGACAAGACAGAAAACTTTTTCTCCCAGTTTCTTTATAACAATCAGAAAGGAAGATTAAGAGATGCAGTTCATCATGAATGCGGGAGCGTTACAGAAATAACAGCAGATAAATTGAGAATAAAAAATTATGTGAGCACCATCAGCACGGCATGTTCTTCTTCGGCAAATGCTATTTTCTGTGGCGCAAGGATGATCAAGCATAATATGCTTGATGTGGTGATTGCCGGTGGCACAGATGCATTGACAAGATTCACATTAAATGGTTTCAACACCTTAATGATTTTGGATCCGCAATATTGCAAGCCATTTGATGAGAACAGAAAAGGCTTGAATCTTGGCGAAGGCGCAGGATATATTGTATTGGTATCAGAGAAAGTTGCAGCATCACTAAAACTAAAACCATATTGCAAATTGAGCGGTTATGCGAATGCCAATGATGCTTATCATCAAACCGCATCATCGCCGGATGGAACAGGTTCATTTTTGGCAATGCAAAAAGCGTTATCGCAAAGTAATTTACAAACTGCAGATATTGATTACATCAATCTTCACGGTACCGGAACACTGAACAATGACATTGCAGAGGGCGCCGCGATAAAAAGATTATTCAATCCGAAATATCCGAAAATGAGCTCCACCAAATCATTTACCGGGCACACTTTGGGAGCAAGTGGCGGCATCGAAGCCGTATTCTCCGTGCTCGCAATTAAGCATGGACTCATCTATCCAAACCTTCGCTTTGAAAAGCAAATGAAAGAACTGCCTTTCGCCCCCGAAACAATATTCCTGAAGAACCAGCAAGTGAACCATGTGCTATCCAATTCATTTGGCTTTGGAGGGAATTGCACTTCATTGGTATTTTCGAAACTCTGACGAGATTGAATAACTGTAGAAATTCAAATTAATATAAACCTGCACAATTCATTGAGGTCATCAAAAGGTGCAATAATATATCCATCATCAAGCAATTTGTACAAGCCGTTTGATTCAACTTCAATTTCATAATTGTTCTGCACTTTTACATGGCTGCCGATAACTGATACTATTTCTATTTCATAAAACTGCAAGGCTTCTAATAATATTTCCTGCGCTTCTGTCATCATGATGCAATCAGGTTTTCATAAATCACTTTCCCTCCAAATAAAAAGCAGAGAGACGATGATACAATGACTAAAATGCTTTGCAATGTTCCTGCATGCGTTATTTTTTTCTGAGAAAGGGATGCTAAATAAACCTGAAGCAAGCATCATTCCTGCAATACACCCAATACCGAAAATCATGAGATATGCCACGCCATCAACAGGCTCTTTGATTTGCGACATCACTACTAAAATCAAAACACCGCTACCCGCAAGGCCATGCACCAATCCCACTCCATAAGCAAGAGAATGTGTATGACGATGCGCCTCTTCCAATCTAACGTGAACATGCAAGTGCTTATGCTTGCCGCCTTCCCCATGTTGATGGGCGTGGGCATGTACAATTACTTTATTGCTGTGAAAATATTTTATGAGCCTGTAAGTTGCCAACGCAATCAACATCACACCAACCAATGCTTCAAAATAATGAAAGTAATGTTCTGAAATACCTACCTTAAAAAGGATCATTAATATACCGATGGCACAAATGGTGGAAGCATGACCGAGACCCCAGAAAATCCCATCTTTCAAGGATAACCACGTATTGTTTCTTTGAGATATGATGTCACTCACTGCAAGCAAATGATCGGCCTCAAATGCATGTGTGAAGCCGGCATAGATGGTGAGCAAAAGCGGGAATGAAAACATGTCCGCTATTTAAATATTGTAAAAAACGATCCGGTGGTTTCCTGTATCTGCAACTATCAATTGATCATCCGTCACACTTACTGCAAAAGGCCAATATAAACGTTCACTGCTTTCTTTCCCGACTTCAAGGTGCTCGCCGATTGTTTCAAAGTTTATATTGCCGAACAATTCATCAGCAGGCTGATTATTTTCCACAGGTATATTTTTGAAAAATAAAATCCGGCTGTTACCGGTATCGGCTAACCATAGTGAACCTTTTTTTATGAATATATCGTAACACCAGTTCAATGTATTTGCGCCTGGCTTTAAACGATAGTGATTTTGCCCGCAACTTTCTAAATTTGGCTGACCAATGATCAAATCTGCAGTTTTTGCAAATGCATCTTTCCAGTCATTCCAAATCAATACCCGATAATACTGTGTGTCTGTTATCGCCAGCACGCTATCTTCTGAAACCTTTACTGAGTAGGGCCAAACAGCGTTCTCGCTTTCATAATCTCTATCAGCAAAATCAGTTTTACCAATTATTTTATCAGCAGCCTGATAATTTTTTGAAGGGATTTTTTCATAGAATAATACCCTGCGGTTGCCTGTATCCGCAATCCATAAATGTTTGCCACCGCTCCAGACGCCATAAGGCCAATATAAATTTCTTGCTGTTGCTGCTGTTCCAACTCCCTCTACATTCGGCAGATTATGTTGCATATCAGGCTGACCAACTACAACATCCGCCTGTTGTCCATTTTGTGTTGGAAATTCATTCCAGATTAAAATACGATGATTCCATGCGTCAGCAATAATCAATTTATTGCCATCGCTCCAAACTCCCGATGGGTATAATAAAGAAGAAGCATCAACTTCGCCTCCTGAATTTCTTTGTGTATCTGTTGCAAGCAATTGGCCTAGCACCACATCCGGTTTCTCATAACATGATGCTGGCATTTTATTCCAGACAAAAACCCTGTTCTGTGCGGTATCTGCAACTATCAATTTGCCATTAACCGTTTGCAAGCCACGAGGAGCCAAAAAAGGATTGCCCTCATCGCCACAAAAAATAAAGCGGCTTTGCTCTTTGGTATTGCTCCTGAGTTTTTATCTCTTATGTTAATTACTTCAATCATTTTTAAAAAATAATTTTGTGCCTGAGGTCATTATGAATCTCCGGCCTGAAGGCCGGAGCTAGTCAGCAAATCCTTGGTAATTGCTCCCCAGCCAGCATATTCATTACTCGTCTTCCGCCGATATTGCTTTGCATTAAAACTTGCTTTGCATGTTCAGATGTCACTTCTCCTATAATATTTCCCATTGCTCCATGTTCCCATTGCTTTAGCTGCGCTAAAAATTGATCAGCAATTGATGCACCCACAACTGCCACAAACAATCCTTCATTGGCTACATACAATGGGTCAAGCCCGAGCATCTCGCAAGCGCCATATACTTCTTCTTCAACGGGAATATATTTTTGTGAAATATCTATTCCGAGTTTTGCCCCTTGTGCTATCTCGTTGAGAACAGTTGCTAATCCACCTCTTGTCGGGTCACGTAACAAATGAACTTGTTCTCCGAATTCATTTAATAATCGCAAAACAATTTTATTAAGCGGCCGTGTGTCACTGCTGATAGTTGTCTCAAACTGCATACCCTGGCGATGGCTCATAATGGCGATGCCATGTCTGGCCAATGGCCCGCTTAAAATTATTTTATCGCCGGCTTCGATATTATCAATATCAATGTTTGCTTTTGCATGCACTTCGCCAATGCCCGTTGTGTTGATAAATATTTTGTCTCCTTTGCCTCGTTCAACAACTTTTGTATCGCCTGTCACAACCTGCACTCCTGCAACTTCACAGGCTGATTTGATTGTTACTAATATTTCCCAGAACTCTGTCATCTTCAATCCTTCTTCCAAGACAAAGCCTAATGATAAATATTTAGCAGCAGCACCGCACATCGCCAAGTCATTTATCGTTCCGTTAATTGCCAGGTCGCCGATATTGCCACCTTCAAAAAAAACCGGAGATACTACATAAGTATCTGTGCTCATCGCAACCTTGCCATAAAGATTAAATATTGCGCCATCATGCTTTTTATTAAGCAACTCATTTTCCAATAATTTGAAAACGCCGGTATCCAGCAACTGGCTCGTCAATGTGCCACCACTACCATGTCCCAAATTAATGGTATCAAAATCAAGCTTGGGAAGTGGGCATTGTAGTTGCATAATTAAAAATGGATAATTAAGGATTAAAACAGTTAATGAATTGGAGTGACGCTATGAAAAATTGAAACTGGTATCATATAAATAAATGAAATACTTAATTACAGCTTTTGCATTAAAGAATTATTAACTACTAATTCTTAATTCTCAATTACCTCTGCTACTAAATTGAAATGATAATAAGCCGCACATGCTCCTTCGCTGCTTACCATAGGTGCGCCCAAAGGCTTAACAGGCGTACATTTAGTGCCAAAATTGGGGCATTGGTTGGGTTTGATTTTACCCTTCATCACCTCGCCGCTTAAACAGGTTGTGTCTTCGTGCGCTTCTGTAATATCGATGTTGAATTTTTTATTGGCATCATACTTACTGTATTCATTCTTCACTTTATAGCCGCTAAAATTTATATTGCCAATGCCGCGCCACTCACGGTTGGTGACTTCAAATATCTTATCTATCATCGCGATGGCATTTTTGTTTCCTTCGCTTTCAACTGCACGAGTATATTGGTTTTCCAGTTTATGCTCTCCGTTCTCTAATTGTTTTACCATCATCAAAATCCCTTCCAGCAAATCAACCGGCTCAAATCCGGTAACGACAATGGGCATCTGATATTTTTCAACGAGCGGATAATACTCGCTGATGCCCATGACAGCGCACACATGACCTGCCGCGAGAAACGCATCAACGCGGCAATCATCATCGCTCATAATCGCTTCCATGGCGGGTGGAACGAGCACATGGGAAGTGAGGATAGAATAATTCTTAACCCCTTCGCGATGCGCATGAATAACAGAAAGCGCATTGGCAGGGGCAGTAGTCTCAAAACCAACCGCAAAAAAAACCACTTCACTGTCAGGGTTTTCTTTGGCAATTTTAACCGCTTCGAGCGGCGAATATAAAATGCGCACATCGCCGCCTTTTGATTTTGCTTCCAGCAAGCTCATATCGCTTCCGGGCACACGAATCATATCGCCGAATGAGCATAATATTACATTATGCTCCATTGCAAGATTCACAGCTTTATCAATTAAATTGACAGGTGTGACGCATACAGGGCACCCAGGTCCGTGAATCATTTGTATGTTCGAAGGCAACATATTCAGCAAACCATTCTTTACCAATGAATGTGTTTGCCCTCCGCATACTTCCATGATGTTCCAGTTGCCCTTCACCGTTAACTTAATTTCCTTAAGGAGTGTCTCCACTATTTCAGGCGAGCGAAACTCTGATATGTACTTCATGGTCTGATTAAGAATTAGTAATTAAAAATTAACAATTTTCCCATTGAAGGTTAATCATTTACCGGGTGAAATTTCAAATCGAAAAAATTATTCTTTATCAATTTTGATTTATATCGTCGTATCGTACAATTCATCTAACTCCCCAGCCTCCTTCAGATAACCGAACACCCTATTCGCTTCCTCTTCATTCACTTTGCTGATGGCTACACCTACATGCACCAGCACATAATCTCCAATATCTGCAGTAGGAACCATTTCCAGCGAGGCTTCCTTAATGATGCCACCAAAAGAAACCTTTGCCATTTTTACTGCGCCACCATATAGATGTTCGATTGATTGTATTTTACCTGGAATTGCTAAACACATTTTCTTAGAATTAAAAATGAATAATTAAGAATTAAGAATTGCTGCTGTTTCAGTAACCTTTAAACCCTCTTTATTTTTTGTTTTGATATCATTGTCATAATAAACCAGTTGCCCGAATGATATATTTTCATCATTAGGTGTTAAGTCTTTATGAAAAGACAATTCGTATTTATTGCTGTGTTCCTTTTGAATCCAGTCCACCAGCAAAGCATTTTGAAAAACACCACCACTGAAGCAGATTTTTTTCACATTAATATTTTTCGCAACAATCTCAATTAAGCAAACCAAAGAATAATGAAATTTTGCTGCTATATAATTTTTTGCCTCGCCTTTTTCAATATCACTCATTACTCCCTGCATTAACGACGCAGTGGGGATTCTGTAATAATGCGATCCTTCTTTGAAATAAGAATCATTCATTAAAAAACCATTTTCTTCAACATATTCTTCTGCCAGTGCCTGCAAATACATTGCTGCCTCGCCTTCATAGGTTTGTTTGTCACAAATATCTAATAGCGATGCAACCGCATCGAATATCCTTCCGACTGATGAAGAAAAAAGATCTGTTGATTGAATTAATGACTGATAGTTTTTCCATTCAGCCTCCGTGAATTTTCCTTTTAACTTGTCTGAGCCTAACCATGAACCACTGGTTGTGCACATCGCTGCAATGCGCGGTTCCAATGAAATCTTATCACCTGCAATAGCCGGGAAATAGTCGAAATGATAACAGCGAAGCATTTCATTACTTTCATATTTTAAAAATTCTCCGCCCCAGATATTTCCATCGCTTCCTAAACCAGTTCCGTCCCAAATCACACCCAATATAGCCTCTGGCGACTGCAACAAATTATTTTCTGCAAGAACGGCAGCAAAATGTGCTTCATGATGCTGAACGAATTTCACATCAGTATCAAGTTCACCTGCGATTTCAATAGCATATTGATGTGAAAAATAATCCAGATGTATGTCTGCAATGATTACATCAGGTTTTGCTTTGTACAACCTTAGCCAGTGATTTAATGTATCCTTATACATCTGTTGCGATTCATAATTTTCAGCACTTCCCAGAAACTGACTTATGAAAACATTCCCGCTCACAGATAAAGTGAAACTGCTTTTTAAAAATGCGCCTGTTGTTAAAACACACTCTTTCTTATGTGGTTTATACTTTAAAAATGGTGGTGCATATCCCCTTGATCTTCTTACTAAGATTGGTTGCTTGAAATATTTTGAAATTTGTGCCACACTATCATCTTCAGGAATAATAATATCACGATTGTAAAAGACAATATAATCTGCGATCTCAATTAAATATTCCAGCGCATCTTCATCTTTATAAATAATCGGCGAACCAGAAATATTGGCACTTGTTGCAACCAATGGCATACTGTAATCCTTTGCAATCAATTCCAGAAGTGGGTTATATGGTATCATAATACCCACCCGCCTAAGACCAGGAGCAATATTGTTAATGGAAAGATTATTAAATGCCAACTGTTTTGGGTGCAATAATACAATAGGAGCTTCTGCGCTTTTCAGCAATGAGTTTTCCAGTTCATTCACTTCAAAATTATTCCGGACAGTTTCGATATCGGGGCATAAAACAGCAAAAGGCTTTGCCGGCCTATGTTTTCGGCTTCTAAGCAATTGAATAGTTTCAGGGTTATCGGCGCTGCATAATAGTAAATAACCACCCACCCCCTTGACAGCAATTATTTTACCTTGTTTAAGAATATTTTTTATTCCCGATAAAATTTCGTCAGCATTATTTGAAGATATTTTTGAAACATTATCATATAAACCCAGCTTTATCCCGCATTCATTGCATGAATTCGTCTGAGAAAAAAATCTTCTATCGGCGACATTATTATATTCATCATTACAGCTTTTGCACATGCTAAACTTTTGCATCGAAGTGTTGTGT
>Ga0182030_10002042_pt1 | contig 42621 bp, 22 predicted proteins | sample 812S3MmetaG_FD_121299 | JGI IMG/M metagenome (GOLD analysis project Ga0182030, IMG submission 121299) | Permafrost microbial communities from Stordalen Mire, Sweden - 812S3M metaG (Illumina Assembly) | ecosystem: Environmental > Terrestrial > Soil > Wetlands > Permafrost | place: Sweden... | reverse complement strand
TAACCAGGGTCGAAATATTTGCGCCCAGGGTATTGGTCGTCATTTCAACGGATACGGAAACGGTAGCCGTGGCGTAAACATCCAGCGACGGCAGAGTCATGGTCAGGTTCGAGCCAGATTGACTGACCGATACCGTGCTGTTGGTGACAAAGACATTTGTAACACCAGCGGGCAGCCCCTGTACGATGACTACGTTTTGCGCCGTGCTGGGGCCGGCATTTGACACCGTGATGGTGTAGACGACATTGCTGCCCAAGAAAACCGTGGTTGGACTGGCCCCCATCGTCAAGGAAAGATCCGAACCCGGACACTGGCCGCCGCCGTCGACGCAAAGGTCGGGATAAACATTGAGACTCCAGCACTCCAGGACAGCCGCGTCACCACTGTAATCGTCTGTCACCTGAAGGGTCCAGGTTCCATTCAGGTTGGTGCCACTGTCAAGATTAAACACGGAAAGCGGCTGCTGCGGAGCATAACTGCCGACAAAGGGCGCCGCGCCGAGGAGGATCGAAACAGGTGCGGCGTCATCGAAGGTCGTCTCAGTATTGGTAGAGCCGCAAGCGGTGCCGTAGTTCTGGCCGAAGTTGCCATTGTTGGCTGACAACATCACGTTGCTTCCGTTGGGCCCTGTCAATTGCAGAGTCATCCCAAAATCATACTGAGCGGCCAGAAAGACGGATACAGTAATTTTGTTCACGGAATCGGAACCCAAACCGGAAACCTGGACACTCGAATTTCCCGGAAGAAAGTTGGTCGGAATAATGAGCGGCGTAGAATTTGTAAAAGAAATTGGCGTTCCTACGCGCCCCGAAGGAAGCTGAATATAATTGGTCTCAACCACTTGATCGCTTTTCACCACCATGGTCAAATTAATGGGCGTTCCGCAGACAAAAGTCGGTTCGGTGCTTAGAGTAAAATAGGTCAGGTTGGGCGCTGTATTGCTCGGGTAAATGGTCGGGTAGGCAGAAGTTCCCTGCCCCACGATTGCTCCGAGCGTGGTCGAGTAAATCGTCGCCTGAACACCAGTGGCCGCAAAGATACCGGCGTTGGTTAGAATAATCGTCAAATTATTACATTCATCGAAATCAATAATCCCATTGCCATTGCCCCCGGAAATAATGTTGGTCACCACGCCCAGAATGGGCGTGAGCCGGATAGGCGCCAAGGCGTTGATCAAATTACTGCCCATCGGGGTACCCCAACCGGTGCAAAGATCATAACCAGGCACGGCATAGAAATTAGTGGGACTGTTGGTCCAAGTGTTATCACCCAACACAATATCATGAAAACAGGAGTTGTAAGACGGCCCCTTGGCCAACGCATAAATGGCAGGAGCGATAAAGCCTTGTGTTGACTCGCCGTTAGCCACGGCTTGCTGGTTGACCAAAGCCGTAAACCCCGCCCACAAAGGAGTCGCACAACTGGTGCCCCCGACACTGCCAGCCGCTCCGTCGCCGAATGTTATCCAAATATTATCCGCCGTCATGGCCACATCTGGAATGCACCGCATGGTAGAAGAACCATGATTGGTCACCATATTGATGCCTAATTGCCATGAAGGAATGGGCCAAACCGTGCTGATACCACCGCTACTTCCCCAATAATCGTCTCCCGGAATCCAACCCGGCGGATTATAACCTGAATTCCAAACCTTTTCGGAGGTCCAAATACCGCCCGGACCGCTGGTGGACAAGGTGGTTCCGCCAACGATGGTGATGTTGGGATCGTCGGAAGGCGGATAAATGGTCCCCACCCAGGCATCACCGTCACCGGATGCGTTATAGAATGACTGACCCTGCGCGGCGTACTGCTGAAATATTTGTTCGGCACCGGAATCACCGTATCCCGACCAGGACGCGCCGATTTGCTTGGCTGTGTTGTCTGTGGCCATTCTGTTCAAAATATCGTCAGCTATGACTCCCTCATAGACCAACACTGAATTCAACCCCGGAGCCATGGCGATGGCCATTTCTATGTCGAGAGATACCTCGTCATTGGCACCCCCCAACGCTCCGTTGTAACCATCCAGTAAAACCGCAGTCACAGGCACGTTTGGCAGATTAGCCAAAGTCTCGTAGCTTGCGATGTCGCTCGGCGCGAAACCGGATTCAAATTCCAAGAGGGCGACGGTTTGGCCAGTACCAGTAAGCGCGACGCCGGGGACGTAAGCAGATCGAAAATCATATCCCAAGTAAGTGCCGCCCGGACCAGAACCAAGAGCCGAAGAACCGCCGGCCTTATGAATAGTCGATGGATGAATCATCGGGCGGGGCACTAAAAAGTTGTCCAATCCGCTGACGTGCAAGACGGGTAGATCCAGGTCAATGGATGGCTCTGTATCGGGCGCAAAAAATTCCCGCGATTCCGTGGGGTGGGAGTATACCCGCATCGTTGTATGGAACGCTTGTTCGATGTCCGCTACAGACCCTTCCACATCCAGCAAGGTGCGATTGGGATGGAAGCCCGTCAGAGCCAAATTGTGCGACGCCGCAAACGCCTTGAGCGTTTGATAATCCGTCGCGGCCGGACCAAATCGTTCTGCAAACTGGGCCGCCGATAAGTAATGATGGTAGCTCGGGCTGGCCGGATCATACACTTGCTGAAGCAAATTGGTTAAGCCCTCCTTGTCGCGCAAGGGCAGGCTAATGGCCAACTTCAAATGATTGGTGCCATCGAAATGCCGCAAGGGCTGCAGGCGGGAGACTGCGGCGGGCACATGCCCGGAGAGAAGTTGGCTTCCAGCAGCGCCGGCCCGCGTCTCCGACAAAAGAAACAGGGCCGCGCAAGCCACGGCTACTGCCAGTGGACTTAAGTAATCAAAAGATCTTTTCATTGGGTTGCTTCCGAATCAGGGCAAATGCGATTGCAGTCTGAAGAAGTGATAGCCATTGGTGCCTGGCACAATATTCAATTGGTAGGTATAGGTTCCACCCACTGACGGCGGATTGGTGATGGGCACCCAGACAATCGGAGGCGTCAGACTGGTCGCGCCTTCCAACACAAGATTGGAGGTGACCACCGACGTGGCAGACCACGTCAGCGAGTAATGGCTGCCACTGCCTGTCAATTGTACCATAACCGGCTCCACTTCAGTCTTCACAGAGGCAAAATTATTCAACTTGACCGGATCATACACCGGGGAGCTGACAATGACAGTGTCCAGATTCCCCGAAGAAGGCAGCCCCTTTTCAGGAAGATTCACCCAGGCGAGGATCGTCAGGTTGGTCGATGTGTTGGGGGCATTGGTGCCTCCGCTCCATGTAATCGTAACCGTACCGTTTGCGTTGGTGACAATGCTGTTCGCCGACGGCGTAGTTGAAATCGGACGGAATCCAGATGGCAGAACATCGACTACACTGACCCCTGTGGCTATGGACGGACCGTTATTGGTCACGACAATGGCATAGGTGACGTTGGCATCATCCATTACTGGGCTGGGAACAGCGCTAATGGCGACTCCCAGATCCGCGCTCGGCAGACCAATCAACGTCACATTCGTCTGAACATTATTGGAGTTGGGATTAGGCTCGTTGGCAATAGCGGCGGCAATATTGGTGATGTATCCCGTGTTCGTGGGCACAAGCGAAACGGTAAAGCTCACTCCACTCCCGACGGGCAGCATCTGCACTACGTTGGTTAACACCCCGTTAGTGCCAATGGCGCAACTGCACGTGTCAGTCACGTTAGTCACTCCAGCCGGAAGCGTATCGGTAATGACGATATTCGTCGCCTCAGAAGGCCCGTAGTTGGTAACACTGATCGTGTAGGTGAGAATGTTGCTCGATGTTGCATTGCTGGGCGCCGCCGTTAAGACCAGCTCCAAGTCCGAATCTGACTCGACGGGAATTCCTGAACTGATGTTTAAACTCCAGCCGTTACTGATATAACCGCTGTCCAGGCTGTTCTCATCCGCCGCAAAGAGAGCCCAGGTTCCATTGGGCGATTGCCCGATGAAGACGTTCATATTCGTCGGGTAAGGCGGTTTGGGCGCCTGCTGCTGTTGCGAGGGCAAAGTTGCCGGCAGAGGCTTGGTATAGCCATACGCAGTGGGCAGATAAGTCCCGCTGGTAATGGCGCTGGATTGCGGCAGGGAACCGCCCGCGCTTTGAGAGAATGTCAAACTAATGTTTGACACTGAAATATCGTAGCCGCAGTCCTGCATCAGGAATGTGTTGGTCAAGGGACTCTTAAGCACCACGGCGACATCACCGGGGTAGCTATGGCCAAAATCATTAAGGGTGGCGGCAACCGCTGTAACGTTGCCCACGATGCCAGAAACAGTAATCAAAGATGGATAACCGAAATTCGGCGGATTGGTGTTGTAGGCCTTGCTGATATTAGTCGGCGGAAGATTGCTTCCGAAAAGCAGAAGAGTCTCATTGGTGCTAAAAATGGTGGAAGCACCTCCCAGCGTGAAGCCAAAGGCGACATTGGTTAATACTTGGGAACCGTCTTGCAACGTGAGTGTAGCGACAATATTTTGGCCATTGGTTCCAATAGCCGTAAATGTAAATGGCCGAGCCACTGTGGGGCCATGGGAAATGAGAACGCCGTAGTCACTTGTTTCACCGAGAGGAACGGGAATAACGCCGTTGGTTGCCAGCAAAGTCGCCATCAAATTAGTGGTGTTGTTGCCCGCAATATCACGCAAACCAAACAATATGGTTACGGTTTCGTTGGAAAAGATGACACCCGCATTGTTGGAGGTGCTGCCTGAAACAAACGAAGTGCCCGATTTGACGATGTCAGGGCCATTGCATTCCTGAATGGTCAAAACAGCGGTGCTGGGATTGAGCAACTGTGCACCCTGCGCATCAGACAAAGTCAGGATCACCGTATGGTCGGGGCCGATAATGTGATTGTTAATCACTTGGACGTACACATTCGTGGATGTCTGGCCGGCGGCAAAATTGATTGCGACGTTGGTGCCAAAGTAGTTGGTTCCTGCGCTGGCCGATCCATTACTGGTGCTGAAGAGAACGCTGACGGCAGTGTTGGTCGATCCGGTGAGCACGACCGGGATTGCAGCCAGCACGCCGCATTCACTCACGGTATAGTTCGGGCTCGCAAAACTCACGCCGGTCAACACGTTGGTGATCGTCACCGTTGCGTTGGAAGGAGAGAGCAGATAGGCGGTTGGCCACGCTGCCGACTGCGTCAATACCAGAGGATCGGTTAACGACACCGTAAATGTCTTGCTCCCCTCCACTACGCCTGGGTTGAGAATGGCAACAGTGAAATTGGTAGTGGTCACGTTGTTGGGGAATACAAGCGTGCCGTTGGTGCGCACATAATCAACTCCTTGCAGCGCGGTGCCGTCGCTGGTGAAGAAGCCAACGGACGCCGCCCCCGTATTGGGATTGAGGCGGGTGACATTAATAACGATATTGCTGCCGTTTTCTCCGACGATATACGCATTCGTGCCGAATTCAAAGCCAGTCACGTCGCCAATAATAGTGACGGTGGCAACACCCGGCGTACCGATCTGGTCGCCCGAATCGAGGTTACTGGTAAGGTCAACCTGGAAGGTCAACGGTCCGTTGACCATGTTGGTTTGGAGAATGGTGACAGGAATAGTTTGGAAGGTCACTCCAGGCGGGAAGGTCAAGGTGCCGCTGATGGGCACATAATCGATGTTCGCCTGGGCATAACCATTTGATTCCGTAGTGTTCGGCTGGCTGAATGAATTATAGTTTACAGATGCAGTGTTATTCGTTGCTCCGTTGCGCACGACGTCCAGGTAAAACAACTGCCCCTCATTGACAAAGTAGGGCGCATTGGTAAAAGCAATATTCTCGATGCCGTTCTCAATCGTTAAAGTTTCCTGAGCCGCCCCTCCAATGGTCGCTCCATTTTGGGGATTGGACAATGTCAGATACACCAGGCTGGCGGGTCCCGCCGCGGGCTGCGGAAAGATCGGAATGTTGACTGTCTGACTATAAGTGTCTTCGGGAAAGTTCACCGTCTGTGTAACGTTGGAATATTGAATGCCCGCGATGGCAGTATCATTGGAAGTCGTGAAAGTGACCGAAACATTTGTGTTGGCCCCGTTGGTTCGAATTATGGTAATGACCGCATTGGTCATCCCTGTGGTCGGCGCCACAATGCTGTAGCTGGGCTGTGAAAAGGACAGAAAACCGGGTCCGCTGCTAACACTGGCGATGGTCAGACTGGCACTGCTCGGCGAACCCACAAATGTATTGGACGGATTGCTCATCTCCAAGTCAACCGTCAGGTCGCTAAACGTGTTGGACGCATTAAGCACGGGGATAAGCCAATTTAACGACGTTACCCCGGGATTAAACACGAGGAAATTCGTCACCGGAATGTAATTGGTGAAGGCCGTGGCGCTTCCGTTTGTTCCAGTGTATACGGTAACACCCACGGTGTTGTTTGGATTTCCCACGCGTAGGACCGATATAATGGCGTTGCCTCCTGGCGCGTTGGCGGTTTGGCGATAGTTTTGCGCTGAGAATTCCACCGCCGAATTGACATTCGTAATGATGAGTTGGGCTGAAGGCTGTTGCTGCCCGATTACAGCGTAGACGGGATTGGCCAAATTAAGATTGACTGTCCTATTGCTGCTCACCGCTTCATTGTTGAGAATTGGAATGGTAACTGTCTGGAAAGTTTCTCCATACGGGAATGTCACGGTATTCGTTACGCCAGTATAGTCCGTACCAGCTACGGCGGAGCCGTCCGATGTGTAGAAGACGATGGTAACGGTGGGCTGGGCCGCCGTGCCTTCGCCTCCCAATCGTTGCAGGGTAATAGTCGCGTTGGTGCCATTCTGCGCTACACCATATACCGCCTGGCTAAACTGAATCGACCCGTCACCCGAGTTTGCCCCGCCGTAAACACGCACGAAGTTGCCTTCAGTCACTCCTTCAAAGGTGGAAAATCCGCCGCCCAAATCAATTTCATCATTGCTCTGGATGGCGATGGTGTCCACATATCCACCATCCGCACCCGATCCAAAGTTAATCGTTGGATCCACCGTTCCGTCTGGATTAAGGCGCGTGATGCCGCTTCGAGTCACGCCGCTGAACCTTGTGAATTCGCCACCGACGAGTATTCGGTTCTGAGAATCCAGCGCTACGCTCAAAACAGCGTCGTTCCCGCCAGTACCACTCATGCCCGAATTTGTCCACTGCATATTGAAATTTGTGTCCAAACTCCCATCGGCGCTGTTCAACCGGGCTAGGTAGTTCAAATTGCTGCCGTTGACGTTGGTAAACAACCCGCCGATGATAATCTGGCCATCGGGCTGGATTGCAATGGCTCGCACCGAGCCTGTCGGATCAGAACCCGTGTCCGGATTGAAGGAGGAATCGACGGATCCGTCCACGTTAAGCCGAACCAAATGGTTGTGAATGGCCCCGTTAAAAGCAGTGAAGTCCCCGCCAACAACGACCTGGCCATTGGCTTGCACGGCCAGGGCGTGAATGGTGGCATTACTGCTGGTCACTCCTTGTCCAATAATAAAGTTGGGATCAACCGTGCCCGGATAACCGGGTGAATTGGTCGAAGCATTCAAACGAGTGATGCCACCACTGGGCATGTTGTTAAAATTGGCGAAGTTGCCCCCAATATAATAGGCCAGAGTGGGCGCCTGATTGGTAATCGAGGCGGGAAGAACCGTCTCGGCCATAGCTAATACGGAGTTGTCAGCCCCAGAGCCTGGATTAAACGTCTCGTCCAGAGATCCGTCTATGTTCAATCGGGCAATGCCGCCACGGTTGACGCCATCGACCTGGGTGAAACTACCCACAATCATGATTGGCCCGTTGGTCTGGTTGCTGCCAGGGCTCTGGCTCAGCACCTGAAGAACACTGTCATTTGCGCCCGCTTGATTAAATAAAAAGCTGCTGTCAAAGGCTCCATAGGCATTGAGCCGGGCCACATACTCAAATGGATATTGATTGAAAAATGTAAACGCGCCAGCCGCCAGAAGGCTCCCGTCCGGTTGCAAGACCAGCGAATTTACGACATTATTAAATCCAATCCCGTTCAAAGTGGTCAGATCCACCGAACCTGCCGGATTCAGGATCAATTGAGGGTCAAGAATGGTCAAGGTGGCAAAAATCGGGAACTGATTTTGGTTCGTAATCGCCCCCGGGCTGCCGCCGTATAGTTCGAGAGTCACCATGCGGTTGGCCGCGTTGGTTTCATCCGGCGTATAATAAATCGGCACGATAAAGCTCTGACTCGTCACTCCCGGCCCAAAGCTAAGCTGCCCGTTGGTCCCTCCATAATTCGTCCCCGCCACCGCCGGCAGATTCGGCAATATGGCATTGGTATCATTGATCGTCGAATAATTGACAGAGATGGTCCCCGTCGTGCCGTTGGTGCGAACCACGGTGATCAAAGCCTGCCCGGCGTTCTGCAAAATATTGAAGTTCGCAACAGCAAAATTAAGAGAACCGTAAAGATCGACGTCTTGAATGTTTAAGACGGCGTTGCTTGGGTTGACCAGAATCTGGCTGTTAATCGTGCCCGTGGCTCCGACGTTCGTCGCATTAAACAAACTCAAATTCACCGTCTTCGTCCCCTCAACCGTATTATCCTGCAAAGTCTGGACGGTGAACGTCTTTGCGCTTACATCCTGATCGCCCCAGGAAAGGGTATTCGTGGTCCCCGTATAATTGAGTCCACTGGTGGCTGTGCCGTTGCCGGTCGCATACTGAACGGTCAACTGTCCCTTGGCTCCGCCAGTCCTTACCACACTCACCGTCGCCACTCCGCCCTTTAGCACACTAAAAGTCGGCGAGCCAAAGCTCAGATGACCCGGGGTAAAATTCCCATCGACGATCGTGACTGTCGAATGAGTTGGAAGAATCGGCGGAAGATTCGTATCAAACACGCCGGAGGGATACGCATTGGTCAAATAGACGTTGAAAAACTTGCTCGATTGCAGCGATGACTGATTCAAAATCGGAATACTAAACGTGGCCACATTGTTGTTCGGTCCGCCCGAAAAGTTCAACTCAGTTTTTGGCCCCGGAGTCGGAGTCCCCGTATAATTCTGCCCGGTGCCCGATCTGGCCGTGCCATCAACAGTGTACCAATAAACGCTGATATTTCCGTAGCTTCCATTGGTTCGCAGCACGGTTATTGTGACGGAATTTGAAGTATCAACCGTAACATAATTGCTCACGCTGAATCCCACCACGCCCACAGGAAAATTATCGTTCACGATTTCCAAATTGGCGCTGGGCAGCCCCAAGGCGGGATACAGTGGAATCGGCACGCCGCCCAAATTCATCAGCCCCAGAGAATTGACGTTCACTAAAGAAATCCCCGCCAGCAGATTTTGCAAGGCTGTCTTATCGTCATAAATGGTCAGGTTCACGGCCGAGTCGCCAAAATCCCCGATGGGCTGGATGGCATTGTTATAGCCGTAATAACCGTCACTTTGCCTCCAGCCGTACAAACCGGACGGATTAATAAGCCAATGGTTATAAATCTCATTAAACAGGAAACTGTCAGGAAGGATCAAACCAAAGTCCGCTGCGCTGGCATCACCGGGGCCGGGCGCATAGGTATTGGTGCCCAAATTTCCCTTTGCCGGGCCAAGACTGCCGTCGGCCCGATCGAGCGTCACAAAGAGCTTTCCAGCCGTATCGTCCACCGTGTAGGGATTATGAGTTAAAGTGATGTTGCCAGGACAATTCCCTATACCTCCACCACCAGTTTGGGGGCCTGGATTGGACCGACCGATGATCCGGGCTATATTAATTTTAGTATGGATATCATCACGGGCTGTGCCTCCGCCAACCCGGGTAAATGCGCCCCCCACCATGATGTTCCCGTCCGGTTGCAAGGCCAGTGCGTACGCGATATTCATCGGGTCCACATTCTGGTTATAATAAGTATTAATTAAACCGGCGAACTGATTGTAAGCCGTATCCATGAAGCTCGTATCCACCCATCCGTTGGGCAGCAATCGGGCCAAACTGAGTCTCCGGCTCGTATTAAAGTTCCTGAATTGACCCCCAACCAATATATCCCCATTCGTTTGTATTGCGACGGAATAGACTATCCCGTCAGCTCCACTGCCGGGAACAAATGACGTATCCAGCAAGCCATTATTGGCGATCAACGCCACCCCGCTTCGACTGACCAAATTATAGTTCTGGAAAGCGCCTCCGATCACTATTTCGTTATTGTTATTCGTCTCAATCGCCACGCTGTAAACAGTATCATCCGGCCCAATTTCGGGATTAAAGCTCGGATCCACCGCCCCGCTCGGCAGCAATCGGCCTAAATAATAATTGGTCGCGCCATTCACATGACTGAAGTTGCCTCCGATGACAATATTGCCAGCGGTGTCGATCGCCAGAGTTTGAACTATCCCATCGACTCCGTAGCCGGAAAGGCCGTTGCCGGTGTTGGGCAGAAAGCTTGGATCCAATCCGCCGCTCGGGAGTAACCGGGCGATGTAGTTGCAATTCGTCGTGTTATAAGACGTAAAGTCTCCCCCCACCACAATATTCCCGTTGGTGTCGATGGCCAGTGCATAGATGGTGGCTTGCCCACCGTTTTTTTGGAAGCCGACGCCAGTATTGAAACTTGTATCCTGCGACCCGTTATAATTCAGCCGCGCGATACTTGGCGCGAGCACTCCCTGCACTTGATTGTAGGAAGAAAACGAACCGCCAATAATAATCTGACCGTTTGTCTGAAGGGCAATCGCCCGCACAATGCCGTTGACTCCGCCAAACAAAACGTTATTGAAATTGGTGTCCAAAAAGCCGTTGGCCTGCAGTCGCGCAATCCCGTACACGGGAGTCGTATTGTAACTGGTAAAAAAACCGCCAATCAACGACTGTCCATTAGGTTGGACGGCCACGGCATAGACCGCGCCTCCCTCGGATGGAGGAGGGTTGGCCCCGGGGACCGGGTTATTTGGCTCGGGCACGGACCCGGCCGAATTATCCGGATTGAAACTCACATCATTGGCTCCGCCGGGCTCAGTCCCGGAAAAGTTCACCGTCAGATTCGCGGTGTATATATTCCCTATGGTGCCCGGAATCTTTTGCTGCGCATTGGCCTGGGCATCAGCATCGGTCTGAAATATCTCAACAATCATATCCATGTCGAATTCAACTGCGCCGTTATTCATGATCGGAATTGCGATCAACCCCTCAGGATTGTTGCCCGGAAACGGCCCTATGGTAATCTGTCCAATCCACGGCGCCCCGGATGGAAAGCTGCTTTTCGTCAAACCCACGTTTAGAGTGGTGGGGTCTGGCGGGTTGTTAATGGGCGTGCCGAAATCCGCGCCGATGGTCACGTTGAAGTTATCGTTGCTGAAAAAGGAAGACTGGGCATAATCCGAGTCGGCAACTGTTGGGAAACGGTTCCAATCAAAAGCAGCGCCAGGAGTGCCGACAAAATTCGGATCGTACGCAGCCGCACAATCAATCGTATAGTGTACACTATAGGTGCATCCAGATCCTTGCGGACCCAACAAAAGCAGATACAAATAGGCGGTCGGCGTGCCTTTGTTGACACGAAATGTGGCCCGTTCCAAGTTAATCGTATCAGAATCCAACGTCAAACCAGTGTTGGTCGTAAGGTAACTCCCGCTGCCAAGATAATTGTTCGGATTGCCATATAAATTCAGAATGGTCAGGGAAGAATTCGAAAGGGTGCTCGAAAGTGTTGGTGGAATGATGTCCGGATCCTCATTGGTATCGAGCATCACATTGGTCAACGTCATTACCACATAGCCATTGACCCCGAAATACGTGTAATTACCATTGGCATCCGGCCAGTCCGGCCCCGCCAGAAGCGTGTTCTGCGGATTGATCTGCAAATACACATCCTGGCTCATCTGAAAATCATTGAACGTCAACGTATTGCTGTAGGCCACATAATCGACCCCATTGGAAGCCGAAACCGTAAGAGAGTTCGTGATTACAAAATTGCAAAAGATCTGCGTCGTAGTAACGGTGACGGACGCCGGCGTGATGACTCCATTGTTCGTCGTGGCCACGTTGGTCACCGGCGGCGGAGAAAAAGTTGCGTTCACACATGGCCAATTGGTGAAGAAATTCGTCAGACCCAGATTTGCCTGCGACACCCCGAAATTTGTTTCCGGAAAGCCCGTTAATAAACTGGTATCGACTTCCGTCACAGTGATGATGTCAAAAGTGGGGAAATATTCGACTTGAGGGACTCCTAGAAAATTGACGTATTCCGCGATAAAATTCTCAGAGGCAATATTGGTAATCAACAAATTGGAAAATCCGATCACATTGCCAGACAAGTCATAGTTCGTCACATAAACATTCGTGCCGGTAAAATTCGTTTCGTACACGTTGGTATAGCTCAGGTTCGTGACCAGCATGGTCACTTCGCACCGGCCCACCGCTCCGCCCTGGCGCGCTACGGTAATGCGAATATTGTTGGTGCCCTGTGCATGGCCATAAATGCTCGGGTCGATGGAATTCGGCTCGTAACTGATCGGTATTTCGTCATCCAATTCCCCCGCAACATAGGCCGAGGTGGAAAATCCAAAATTCCCCGCCACCAGGCTCGGCAACCAATTGAGAACCGGAATGCCCTGCGAGAATGAATTTGCCCCCGTTGGATTGTTCGTCGAGCCGAGCACCTGAATCAGATAGACATGGCCGACCGTCACGGGAAGATCGACGCGGCTGGTAATGCCGCCGCTGGGATCATTATCATTGGTGGCCAACTGGTTCAGATTCGTGTAGGACAAATTAGTTCCCGTTTTGAGACTGTAAACAGCCAAAATGGTGTCTAAGGCATTTCCAGTATTGGGATCGGTGCTGCCGCGCGTATTAAACGAAATCGTCGTCGTAAAGGGCGCGGTCCACAAATACCAAATTGACGCTCCCCCGCCGTAGGGCACCGGTTCCCCGGCCTCCATCGTCGCATATAAATTCGTGCCCGGGACTGACCCGGTGGAACCGACGATGCTCGCAGCGTTAGCCAGGTTGTCATTCGGTGGTGGCAGCTGGGCTTGCGCATCCATTGCAGCGCCCGCGCAAAAGACCGCGGCGGCGCCAAGGACCGCCCAAAAGCCGCCCGCCGCCCTCAATATCTTTTCGTGAAATCTAAACATAACATCTATGCGTGTTCTCGGTTATTCCTCTGTGCCCGTCATTGGCTCTGCAACAGCACAGTGCCACTTTCATCGTTTGTGCCGAGGAAAAATCCAAAGGCACCGTCCTGGTTTTGCAGCACCACGCCGTTCAGCATCGTAGCCGCGCCGCCTTCGGCATTCTTTGAGCGCCCTGTGAAACTTCCCACTGTTGGATTGATGCTCAGAGTCAAATCGTTGGTCGAGTATAGGAGCTTTCCATTATACGTCACAAAGTTGGTCACCGCTGAGACCATGCCATCCCCGCTCAAAACAATCGCCGGCTCCGTCAAAGTGAGCACCGTTCCAGTCTTGCCTGGATTGGCATAGGGAGACGCCATGACGCCAAAAGTATCACTGAAGCCAGCCGGATAATAGAGGCTTTTGTCAGAAGAGCCTTTGCTCCAGAACACGTTGGTCTGGCCTATGTTGTAGCCATTTACAATATTACCCTGGAAATCCAGCCAGCCCAAAAGAAAATCCTCCCCGCTCGGAGCGTAGGCATAAAACGGCCACTGCCCGCCTGGAGCAATCGGCACCGACTGGCTGAAGGGCTTCCCATCGGCCAGCTTCCCTGCGATCGACAATTCCCCCAGTTTGCTCACGATCACTGTCCCGTAACTATCGCCAATCGACAGATTGGTTGCCCCGCCATTGGTGAATATTATGGTGTATCGCCCTGCGTACGGCGACGGATTCTTCGCCGTCCATCCAGGGGTCAAATTGCCCTGCAACACAATGTTCGTATCATTGACATAGCCCCAAACACGTCCCGTCTTGTTGCTCATGTCCAAATTCAAATTGACAGTCAGATACTGGTTGCCGTGTCTAGCGATCATCTGGGCAGTGCCGATCTCGGCGAATTTATCGCTAAAACTGTAATTGTCCGGCCCCATCAATAGACGTCCGGAAAAGGCCCCGTTGTCGTGAAGGGTAAAGGTAAACCATCCCGAACCGGCCGCCGCAACCTGATTGCTCGGTGCAAAAAGACCGTAGTACGTCCCCTTGACCAAAGTAAACGGCTTGGGCACAAAATTAGCCGTCAGCACCACGCTGTTTTCAAGCCGGAACTTAAGCACTCTGGAAGCGGTGTTGACGGCTCCGCTCAAGCCGCTGACATCCCAACCCGCGAACACCCACCCGTTGGAAGGCGTTGCTGTCAGGGTATATTGCCGGCCAATGGCCACCTGCTTTTGCGAGAGGTTGGGCGAAATGCTGCCGTCACCTATGGTCGATAATTCCACGTTGACCTCATTGGTGCCGCCGGTCAGGAGAATGAAATCCTTCAGCATGGTGGTATTGTCCGGACAAGGATAATTCGTGCAAGTTGCCCCGCTTGGATCATTCAGGACGTAGGGCTGATTATCGGCATTGGGCACCCCACCGAAGAAGGAAATCTCATCGCTTTCCGCCAGATTGACGTTCATCGGGCAGTATTGCACGTTAGTCGAACAATTTGTATAGGGAACAGACAAGGTGCTGTTGGGGCCGGCAAAGCCCGGCACCCACACCAGCCGATTGGAATAAGTGGTCTCCAACTTGGTTGGATCAACGTTGCAGGCGGCAAAGTAAATGGTCAGGTTGGAATCAATTACCATTCCGTTTCGATAATCGCTGAAAGACAGTGAGTTTGTATCCAAGTCCAAATAATCGACGTACAGCCCGTTTCTGATGCCGGCGCCCGTGAAATGCAACTCGGCATCCTCGGATTGGCGCGAGAGTTTTAAATGTCCGATAACCATGTTATCAGCAAAACCCGCTGAGGAAGCCCCCAAATCGGCTCCCGCCCAAGTGTGGAGGGCCACCGTGGTGTTCGTCGCAATCGTTGTGATCTCAGTGCCAAAAAGATCGCCCGCGGCGGGTTTGACCAGCAGGGAGAACCCATCGGTCACCTGCCAGATATTGGTCACATAAGCATTCGTGCTGGCCAAACTCGATAAGAAATCAGTGATCTGGCTGTTCTTGGCCGTCGTCTGCAGGGTCAATAGACCTTTGTTCAAACTGTTTGTGCCTCCGCAAACAATGTGTGAATTGGTGATCCCAATCGAATTGGCCGACAGAGTGATGTTATCGTCTGCCCCCAGATAATTGGACCCGTTACTCGGAGTAAGGCCGAGACCAATCGAGGCAGCTTCAATGATCATCGAACCATTGTGATTGGCCGTAATCGACCCATCGTTCTCAAAGGCCGAAGATTGAAAGAGCGGCGCCGTCGCAGTAATCATTCCCAGGTTGGTAATGCTGTTCACGGCGTACTTGCGATTCGCCGGCGGGGCTGGCGTTTTGGTCGAATCGAAACCAATGTCCAGCACGCTGTCCACCGCCAGGCTGCCGTTGATGTTAATCAGGAAACTCTTTAGGTGCGGCATGTTGCTCGGCATCAAACTCCCCGCATTCTGCGTAAAAACGACGTTCGAGTTTAAAATCAAATTAGGCGTATTGAACGCAAACTGGTTAATCACATACATGGGATCCTGGAGGGTGATGGAGTTGGACCCGGTCAAATTCAGGTTGCGGGTGGTTGACTGGAAATTGCCGCCCAAATTCTGATCGACGATCAGCATGTGATAATGGAAAGTATTGGTAGGGGAAACATTCGTATCAGTGTTCACCCAATTGGCCGACCATGCGTAAATGTTGCCGCGCAACCGCTGAAAAGTCGTGGGGAAGACATTGGAAATAACCAGGGACCCGTTGGCGGCTCCGATCTGACTGTCGTTTTGGCCCCAATCAGCGCCGGACGCATGGCCGATAATATTCGAGGCGTTAATGAGAACCATTCCTTCCGCCCGTAAACGCGCATTGGAGAGGTTCAATTGATTGGCCGTCAGCTCAAGGCGCGCCGGCTCGTTGGTGGGATCAGGCAATAGAACCAGATCGAGCCCAAGATCCCCATACACCCCGTTGAAACTGCCTCCTGAAAAGGAATCAAGGAAATTGTTAAAATGAAAACTTCCGTCCAATTGGGCTGGATTTCGACCGATCTGCACGCCGTACGAAGCCACCTCGTAAGGAACGTCCGTGCTGGAGTAAGTACCTGGCTCATAAATGAGCGTGGGATCATAGGGCGTATTTCCCGGCACGGTAGATAGCCATTCCTGGGGTGTGGTTGTCGTCACGTCAAAGGCGTTCGGTCGAGAAAAACCATCGACTGAGGCCGCATTGTCATCATTCGTCATCACCGCAAAGATCCCTCCGACGTCCACCAAATAAACGGCATTGGTCACTATTTGCCCGCCGCTAATCACATCAGGAACCGGCATCGCGAATTGTACCAGGGTTTCTATATCCCCGTTAGTCTGGCCTCCGCCTCCATTCAGAATGTAGCGAGTCGTAGTGAATCCGACATTTCCCTGAATGTTCGGATTGGGCTGGCCGTTGACATCGTAGAAATTTGTATTTACAAAAGCGATGTTGATATACGTATTGCTCGGATCAAGGGTAAAGGTATAGACATTCGTTGACCATATTGGATTCGTACTCAGCGGCAAACCGAACCCAAATGTTCCGCCGTCGCCTTGCCGGGTTCCGACATAAACATCGGTCGAAATGGGCGGGAAAAACTGATCAAGGGCCAGCGGAGTCGTTACGGGCGTGGTCCCCCAATATAAATCGTAAACACCCGGCGGGTTTACGTAATAAGCACTATCGCCAAAAACATTCACCGTCGTGCCGCCGCCCGTCGTATCCAGCGGATCATACTCCACTCCATTCCCTCCGCCGGTGTTCACCGCCCCGGCGATCAGATTGCCATTTTGAAGATTAACGTTGCTGCCCGTCATTTTCAATGCCCCGGCGTTGCCCACCGCCATCGTTCCGTCGTTCAAAATATTCGTGGCCAGGACCTGGACGATCGACGCCACCGGAAGACTCCCTTCCGGAATGGCCGTCGTTCCAGCAGTGGTCGAAAAAATGTCAACAATTGCCGGAAAATCGAATCCGGTAATCAGCCCGTCGTTGGCAAATGAAGCGGCATTATGGATCGTGGTCGAGGTGACTGTTTCAAAGATAGCGCCATTCGTTCCCGCTATGATGCCGCTAGACGTGTTGGTGTAATACAGTGTATCCCTGGGAGAAAATGGGATCGAATTATATCCTGCGCTATCGCCCACCGGATAGACATAATTCGAATTAACCGTGACCGTGTTGAAGCTAATGGTGCCTTCGTTTAAAAAGCTGGTCGCATCCACCTGCGGCGCGTTCGTGACTACGCCATAATTGACGTAAATCTGCTGCGGGGCGGCGCAGACGCCGAAACCGAAACCCAAAGCCAGCCAAGTTATAATGATTAATCGCTTCATATTTGATTACCCGATTATGGAGATGCCACGCTGGAAGAGCCATTCGTATTGCCAAAAGCGGAAAGCGGATTCCATAGACCCACCGGCACACCGTTGCCTCCTGACTCTATTTGCTGTTCCAAGGTCGCGATGCTGGCGCTATTCGGAAAAATAACGGGTGCGTTGGTCGTTCCATCGAACCAACCCCATTGGATTTCCGGATAGATGATGAATTGCGCGGAATCAAGAAACGAGGGGTTCTCGTTGAAGTAAACCGGCGGCCCGTCATTAAATGTAATGATTTCCTGCGGCGTGATGACACTGTTGATCACGGCACTCACCCCGGCGGTGAGCGCGCCGTTTGTCAGGAACGAATAACTTCGGACGTATGCGTTTGGATAGTTGTTCGGCGTCACATTAAAAGGCTCAACCGTTAGATCGCCGGCCGCAAAGATTATATCCGGACGCGTCGTGATCCGCATAACTTGAAGTGTCTTCAACACACTGTTGGTCACGTAGGGAATGCTATATCGATTGGTCCGGGGAACAAAATAGGTCCCCAGGAGAGAGTCGTAAGCGACTTTCACGTAGGTGATTTTTTCCACGCCGCCGAACACCCCTTGAAAGCCGCCATTGGTGGCGCCGCCATTGGTGGCAGACGTGTTGACCGGGTTCCAAGTCGAGTTCGGAAAGGGTTGGGCAACCGCATTGCTGTCCAAGCCTTCGTAGGCGTAATGGTTGCGATGATAGAGGTAGGCCAGACCCCCAATATCGTCGCGCGTCAGCCCGAGATAGTATCCACCCACTTTCTGGGCATAACGGGTGGCCACTGCCGTATAAGAGTACTCGGCAATAGACGTCCCGTCAACTATGGCCTCGACCGCATCCGCCACCTGAACTCCACTGGGACACAAATCCACAACAGTATAACCCACCTGGACGCCATTGACATACGGCGTCGGATTGTAAGTGACTGGATCGTAGTTTCGGTTCCATACCCCGTAGCCATACTCACAGGTCACGGGCGTGGGATCGCGATAGGCCAAATCCCATACGTGTGTTTCACCCAGCAATCCCATGTGCTCCACCATCAGCGACATCACCGTGGATTTTATGTCCGTCAACGACAGCGCTTGTGCCGTGTAGTTAATCTGCTGGTTGCCCTGCGTAATGAATTTCGACAATTTTACATTCGACGCCGCCGGCAGCCGGTTAAGTTCGTTCATCGCGGAATCGATGGCGGCAACTCCCTTGGCCCCAAAATAATTAAGAAAAGTGTAATCATACCCATACGTGATAATGGGAACATTCAAGCGCGAGCCTTGCCCGAAGTTTTTCGGGCCGCCCAGCTCAATGTCGTTGCCGTAATAATAACGCGTTCCGTAATCCAACGTCGTCGTCTGATAGGCTTCCAGCGGACCATAAATGGTGTAGGCCGAAGCGTGCTGGATGACCGCGAGCCCCAGCGCCACACCAACTACCTTCTTTAAAATTCGGAACATAGAATTTGGAGTAATGTTTGCCGCAATCATGGTGACGAACTCAAAGCATACGACTGCCCATACAAATCAAAGCCGCTGGCCCCCACAAAACTCGTCCAGACCACCAGAAAATGATCCACTTGGTTCCAGGCCACCGCCGGGTGCATTTGCTGGCTGACGGTGGTGGTATTGACCTGAAACTCACCCCCGGCCACCTGCGTCCCCCCTGCTAAAAAGCGTCCAAAAACTCCTTCACGCGATCCGTCCTGGCCAAGGCTGGTCCAAACCACCAGACTGCCAGAAGGGCCGGCCGCAATCTTTGGCGCAAATTGATCGCCGTAGAGGAATGTGTTGATCCTGAATTCGGCCACTTCAGGCGAACCCGATGCGGAAAAAGCCCGCCCCCAAATATCCCACCCATTCGTCGCCACCAGCGCATCCTTCTCCGACCAGACTGCGGTGAATCCGCCATCGTTCAGGGCCGCCACCGCAGGCGCCGCACAGGCGTTCGTCCCGGAGTTAAGCGGAATCTCGTCCGTGACCGGCACGCCGGCCGCGGTGAATATGCGCGCATAGACATCAATACTGGTCACAGAACGTTCCTGTTCAGAAACCCACGCGATGACATAATTTCCATTGGCCAGCACAGCCACGGCCGGATTGCGTTGGTTGTAACTGGTGTACTGATTGACCAGAAATTGTTTAGCCGGAACGCCCCTGCCCTGCGCAGTTAGTCTTCGCGCATAAACCCCCCACATGCTGCCGTCTTCACCGTAACTTTGCCACGTCACAATGGCGCTGCCGTCCGGCAAAGCCGCCACCGCCGGACTGATTTGTTGGTCGGCGGTGTAAGTGTTCACTTGAATATCGCCCGTATAAAAATTGCTCCCGTAAGTGTCGGCGCCCCTGGCCGAGTTTTTGGCGAAACGCGCGTAAATATAGGGGTTGCCCGTCGCAGTCACACTGCCTTGCCAGACGAAAATCATATTGTCATTCGCCAGCAATTGAACCTGGGGATTGTTTTGTATTCCAGAAACAACTTTATTAACCCTGAAATGTGATCCGGCATTGAAACTGGTATTTAGAAGGCTGGCGCCAATGCCGCCCCCCCTGCGATCCAACATATTGGCCTGCCAGGCGATACATCCGCCGGACGCAGACAACGAAAGAGATGGCAGAACTTGGTCCCCAGGTACGCTCCCTAATACTGAGAATTCGCCACCTTGGGCGGTTACGGGATTCTGAACGAAATTGGCCACCAACTCCACATCGCTGTTCACTATCAATGCATAACTCGGCGAGGAACTGACTACGACCCCGTTGGATGTCCAATTGACAAAGCCATAGCCGTTGTTATTCGCCGCCGTCACCGTATTCGTGCTCCCGCCCGGGAACGTTCCGGCGCCGCTCACAGTGCCCTCAGTAGACGGCACGGCACTTACTGAAACTGTCCAGGAATTTTGCCCAAAGAGCGTCATGGAAAATGCCAGGAGAGCCCCTCCAGCGCAGAGACTTTTGGGAAGACGAAATGTTGCGGACATATAGTTAGTATTTTCTATCAAAACGTGTGTTGTTTGTCCACTCCTACTTTCATTTTTTCATCCGTTATTCGGCCGTCACTGGGCCTTATGGCCTTGGTCTTCGGAGAACCTTCCGCGTCCGTTTCTGTGAACAGATCCTGCCCCTTCGGACTGGTTTGTGCCAGCTCGGCCAGAAGTGTTTTAAAACCCCAGCCCGCATAGAGACGGCGCAATGCACTGTCCTCCACCGCCTTGACAGTTAGCGCTTCCAATGTCACCTCGCACGGCGTCTCATCTTTTAAACGAATCAACTGCAAATTGCGGCAGACCAATTCGGCAGATGCCTGCAAATTAGCCCGCAGCCGCTCCGACTTGACTTCCGGCAAACGGCTAAACAATTCTTTGATGGAGCCAAACTGGCGTAACAAATCCGTAGCAGTCTTCGGGCCAACCCCCGGCACCCCCGGAATATTGTCCGCCGTATCTCCGATCAGGCTCAACCAGTCAACGATTTGCGTGGGTTCCACGCCTGTCTTCCGTTTGACCTCCTCCTCCCCGCATAACGTTTCCGATTTATCATGCGGATTGAGCATTTTGACTTTCGGCGACACCAATTGCATGAAGTCCTTGTCCGAACTGGCAATGACCACTTCCATTCCGCCCGCCGTCGCCTGTCGCGTTAGTGCGGCAATGCAATCATCGGCCTCGCAATTCTCCTTCAACAGGGAAAACACATTTGCCGCCCGCAAATAATCCACAATCGGATCCAGTTGTTGCCGCAAATCGTCCGGCATTTCCCGCCGTTGCGCCTTATATTCGGGCAACAGCGTCATTCGTTCCTGAGCCAGGCCGCCGTCCCATATCACCATGACATGCGAAGGCTGCACTCGTTCCCGCGCCTTTCCCAACATGCGGATAAAGCCATAAATCGCGTTCGTCGCCTTTCCGATCGGAGAGGTTAGTGACCGAATCGCAAAAAAAGCGCGGTACGCGTACGAATGACCATCTATAATCAGAAGCCGCCCCGATGTCGCCGAGGCTTCAAATGTGCGGCCATTTTGCATGAAGAAGGCTCATTTCTGATCTGCGTCCGCCGTATTTTTCAAACGATAAACCATCTGTGCCCAGCCTCAGGGTGCTGTCACAGGTGGTTGTGGCGGAATGGACGTGCGGGCAAATGGCATATCATCGTCATTATGCACGCGATTGCCCGCCGGATCTATAATCGTCGGAGTTACAAAAATCAGCAGATTCTGTTTCTGGGTGTCGGTCGACTCACTCTGAAACAGACGCCCGACTAGCGGCAAGTCTCCCAGAACCGGCACTTGATCTTTAATCTTCGTAATGGTTTCGGCAATCATTCCGCCCAAGACCACCGTCTGCCCATCCCAAACATTGCACGATGTGACAACTTCGCGCACACGAAAACGCGGCAGAGGCAGTGTCGCCTGCACAGGGACACCGATGGTGCTGCCAGCCGCCGCTTCCGCCTGCGGCACGAAACCGCCCGGACTGTCGTAGCCTATGAATTCCAGAATCGTCGGTATCAGAACCATTTGAATTGAAAAGCCGTCGGCCGAAACCGTCGGCATCACGTCCAGTTTCGGTCCAATACCGAACGGGGTGGTATTGTAATTGAGCGCCGGAGCTGTCACACCACTCCCGCCCACCAACCCGGTGGCGGTGGAACTGTTTTCCGTGATGCTGACGCTGGTGACAATAGTCACCAAGTCCTGGGCGGCGATATGAGTCTGGCGACCGCTGAGCGTTGTGACCTTGGGCGCGGAAAGAAGATCCGATCCCGTGCGTTGCTGGATGGCCTCAATCGCGACGCGAAATTGGGGATCGGTCATAATGCCGCTAATGGTGGCCACCGTCGGAATCTGCCCTTGCGTCTGCGCAGGGCCATAGACATTCCGCAACCCTGACGTCAACAAGTTGTCCGATGCCGACGGAGCAACAGCCGCCGCCCCTGCCGTGTATGTTCCGTTCCCATTGGCTGTGCCCGGTCCGGGGAAGATTCCGCTTGGATTAGCCGCAGTGCTATTCCCCTGGTAGGAAGGCGCGGTTCCACCCTGGACGCCGATAGCTCCCTGGTTGAGCAAAGTATTTCCCAAATACCAGTTAAATCCCAAGGCGCGGCTGTCTTCCTGGCTCAGTTCCACAAATTTCGCCTCAATCGTCAATTGCGGCGGCGCCTGATTCAGCAACTCAACGGCTTGCTCAATGATTTCCAAATCCTGCAAGGTCGCCCGCACCATCAACTCTCCCAGGCGATCATTAAAAAACACCATCTTGCCAAGCGTCGGGCTTAGATCAACGCCAGCGGCTATAAAATACGCTCTCACCATTTCGTCTGCTTCAACCGTGCTGTTCGTTTTGGTGACGTAGGCCAACCCAACTTGGTTTCCACCAGTCTGGCCGCCTGTTATTCCTCCCCCACCCTGGCCACCCTGGCGCACCTGAGAGATTAGGACACTGGGAATCGTGACACCCGTCGTGCTGCTGCCGCCTGTACTGCCGCCGCCGCCGCTGCTGCCGCCACCGCCGCCGCCGCCGCCGCCGCCAGTTCCGCTGCTCTGCGTTCCCGTATTCAGTTCGATCGCGCTGACGTTCTGAAGTCCTTGGACAAAGGTATTCGGATCAACTTTGAATACTTTTGTGTAAAGTTGCGCTGATTCCTGGGACTTGGGTGAAAACACCACCGCATAATCCTCCACCGTGAATTTGATTGGTTGATCCGCCGCCTTGGTAATGGCATCCAACGCATCCGACAACCGAAGATGAGTTAATTGAGGGTCAATCGTAATGATGATGGAGTTTATATCCACCGGGGGCGCCGGCGTGGCCGAGGCTACCGCGCCAGCCGCCGCGGCCGCGCTCGCATCCGGCAATGCCGCACCACCGGTTCCAGTCTCAGCATGTGGGTTCCACATAAAATTCACCCCAACTCGATCCGGATCGCGCTCCAGGCACTGTTGCCTCACCTGATCCAGCACCAGCTTCAATGACAACGCGTCATACTTCACTTCATCCAGATGGAGGTGTTCCAGTTTGGAGAGGATTGCCTGGCGGCCAGGCGTGGTGTAAACCAAATTGGTGTGCGCCAACGGATTGGGTACGGGCAGACTGTCCTGTTTGGAAGGAGGTATCCAGGCTCTTTCCACCGTCTCGATGGCAGACTTGGCCACCGCCTCCCGAGCCCGGGCATTGGCAGCGAACCGCGCTTCCTTGACCAGATCCAGATAATAAGGGGCGGTTTTGTTGGACGGATCTATCTTGAGCACCTGCAAGAGTATGTCTTCCGCCTCCTTGTATTTGCCCATTTCATACAGCAGCTTGGCATTTTGCACCATGGTGGAAACCTCGACCTTTTGCTTTTGGATGTCAGGAATCGTTTTGACCAAATCAGGGCTCGGAGTCATGCCCTGCATTTCCACCGTCCGTTTATCAATCTCCGCCTTCAGGTTGCGCAATGTTTCGTTGTTTGGATCTACTTTGAGCGCAGCCTGGACCTGAGCCAGCGCTTCCGCCATTTCGCCCCGGGCCATATCCTGCCGCGCCAGCTTTTCCCGCACCCCATCCAAACCCGCCAGCGCCTGTTTTTTCTCAAGATCCACTGTCGCATTGCCCACCTGCGCCATGGGGCTGAGGACCACCGCTTCCTGGTAAAGCTTGGCCGCCTCCACCAGTTGATTCCTTCGTTGCGCCGCCACTGCCTCGTCCAATTTTATGTGCAACCGGATGGTCGCCTCCTGGCGTCGCACCGCCTCCTCCTCGGCAATTTGAACCGGGTCCGGCGTGACGGCCTGTTGAGCTTGTGTTGCGATCGCAAGAAAGAAGACCAAGCGAAGGGTAATTTTGGCTGCGGATGTCATGTTATCGTTTCACTTTCTGAAAAAAAATTCATCATCATGGAGTTCTCTTCCATGTGATCGTCGTCACTTTGGTGCTCTTAACGGACTGCACTCTAACGACATCTTTTGTTATTTCAACAATTTTATATTTCTCGCCGTCCAGAGTAAAAGTGTCATTGACATGCAATTTAACCAAATTGCGCAACTCGGGGTCATACTTCATCTCCCCCATATATCCATCCACCCGCTTGTACGGGTTCCCCTTTGAGATCCAAACCATTTCCTGCGTCTCCAGTATCTCCAACTGAATATCAGTGGGGTCATCCGCATTGCCTTTGATGTTGCGGATTATATAAAGCCCCGATTTTGTCTTCTCGTCCTTCTTCGGAAATTCAACCGATTTCTTGCCCGAGTTTTGCTGCACACCAAAAACATAGGCCCCGGCCGTGCCGCTGGGCCGCTCGTATGAAATCACCGTATAGAGCGGCGTAATGTTGACCACGCTCAGGGCGTCCGGCCCCGTCTTGAGAATTTTCAGCCATTCGCCAGTGGGCTTTTTTCGCCACGTCACCGGATTAAATAGATTGTGCTCGCCGGAAAGAACCACCGGGGGCGGGTTGGTAATTTCGTTTAAAATCTTCAAATCATTGCTTAAATCCAGCGGCGCCACCTGTTTGCCTTTGTGCGAAGGCTCTGTCGCAGCCTGGCTTACTTCTTCCTGAAGCGCTCTGATGATCGATCCCATCCAAATTGCCGCAGCAGCCAGACTCAACAGCACCACGCACAGGATGATTTTCTCGTAATGTTTTTTGAGAAACTGCAGGAGTGCTTGCATTAGTGTTCCGATGCCTTGAGTTTTACCACGTCAACCGAAATCGTTACCAATAACGGGCTTTCCGTCAGAACAGTCACCGGGCCCGCCGGCGCTGCCACTGTCGCCGCAACTGGCGGCGGCGCAGCAGGGACATAAGCCGGCCTCTGCATGGCAGGCCCCGGAATCCCCCCCCGCCCCGAGCGTCCCGAAGGGATCTGCCGCTGCTGAGGATAATATCTGGCCGGGGCGGCGGGCGCGCCCGGTGTCGGTTCCAGCAACGCTTGCACAGCCACCGGTTGCACTGACGTGTCCGGCCCAACGATGATTGCTTTGACAATGAAACAATTGCTTGACTGCGCAAATCCCTTCAGCACCCCCGCGATTTCCGCGCTAAAGCCGCGAAAGACTATCTTGTACGGACTGACCACCCCCCATTGATTGGTCACAGTGGAGACCGGCAGGCAATCCGTTCCAGATTCATCGGGCGAAACCGGCGCGCGCTGCAAATTATACAGATAATTAACTTTGGCATTATAGAGAACATTCAAAATGGCGTGAATTTCCTGCAATTGCTCCATCCACGGCGCTATGTTGCCCGACGGATAGCTGAGCTTTCCCATCAGGCCGGAAAAGCTGAAAAAGAAATCTTCGCGCAACTCAACCCCGGCATTGGTCGCCTCCGTCCGAAATCGCGCCAGACTGTCAACAAGATACGTGCTGAACCCTTTTTCGTCCTCCCCTGGAGGCGGTGGAAAGGGCGCAAAACTTTTCCTGAAATCCCCCAGAAATGAACGCACCCGTTCCTGGTCCGCCGTGGCCGCTTCTATGTTCTCCTTGGAGGGGAACGGCGACTTTTGCTGCATCGCTGTCAGTTCGCTGAATTTGGTCTGGTAATCGTTGCTCACCCCCGCATTCTCCCCCAGTGAATTGTAGAGAAGAAAACCGCAATAGCCCGTCAATCCCAGCCCGACGGCGGCGATGATGACAAAGAATAAATTTCGCTTGATCCAGGCCATACTTAGAATTTGAAAGGATGCTTCAGTTCCGCATTTATGGAAAAGCTAAAAGTGTTGGAACTTTCGTCTGTCTTGATCGTGCCTTCTTCAGGAAATCTGCTTTTATCGGTAAAATAATCGCTGTTGTTGGTCAGATTCTGCAAAACAGCGTAAGCCAAATCCCGGTTGGCCGAAGGCGAAATATCCTGCCGGTTCACTCCTTTGCAAGAAATGGATATCGTACTAATGGCATTCCCTGCCGCCGGAACTGCCACCGGAACAACCGGCGCCGCCGCCGGGCTCGTTCTTCCCAGGCGCCCCTGCCGGTAGCGATCACTCATTCCCCCACCCCCGCGCGACATCATGGGAGCAGCGCCCGCATCAGCCGCTCCCGCGCTCAAAAACTGGCTCCCCTCCGGCAACACCGGAGAAAACGTCACCACCCATACCCCCACATTCGTGTCTGTGCTTCCTGCCGCTTGGAAGGCCGCCTGCGTCGCCGTCTCTGCCCTCATCAATACCGACCTCAACTCCGTCAGAAGTTTGATCCAATAAAAGCGGTTGACGGCCAAATCCTCCATTTGGTCGGCGCCCGTTTTAAGCTGGGCCCGATCCCGCAAAGCGCTGTCCAGCTTCTGGCTTAGGGCCGTCAATTTCTCCAGCGGTCCGTTGAGTTGCTCCAATTTATGTCGCCGCATATCTCCGATGCGGGATTCCGCCATGTAAATGGCAAAAACCACCATCGCCAGGCTGAATATGGAAGCGATAAGATACGGTTTTTTGTGCGCAAATTCCTGCCGTTGAATCGAACTCTTCGGCATCAAGTTCAACTCCACCGGGCAGTGGGCCAAATCCCTCAAGCCCAGTCCCACCACCTCGCCAAAGGAATGGGCGTATTTGGATAACTCCTCCAAATCCAGGTGCGGGTCGATTTCAATATTCCGGAATGGATTAAAGTATTCCACCGGCATATCGAGTTTCTCGGCAAAGAATTGCGCCGTGTAAGGCATGATCGACGCCCCGCCCGAAAGAAATAATCGTTGCGGCTTGGAACCCCCTTGCTGCCCCCGGAAGAATTGAATCGTTTGATTTACCTGGATGTGCAGCCGCGTCATCACCTGGCGCGCGATCTTCGAGATGGCCGCCGCCTGTTGGTCCTCCGGGTCCGCGTACGCGCCGCCCAAACTGACCGACCCTTTTTCTATCTTCGTCGCCTCCGCTTCCGGAAAACGCATCTTCGCTTCGTTGGCAAAATCCTGCGTTATCGCGTTGGCTCCAATATTGATGCTGCGGGAATAAATCTTGCCCTTCTCGAAAAAAAGCAAATTGCTCGTCTTCGCCCCGATGTCCAGCAACATGGTGCATCCCTCCTGGTCCCCGTAATTGTAGCGAAACGCGTTGCACAACGCCGCCGGGGAAACATCCACCAGCTTCAGCCTCAAGCCGGCTCCTTCCGCCGCCCGGAACAATCCTTCTACAATTTCAGACTTCACCGCCACCAGAAGGACTTCCAACTCGTTCGTCGCCGAGGTGCCCAATATCTGGTAATCCCACACCACCTCATCCAGCGGGAACGGCACGTTCTGCTGCGCCTCATAACGGATAATTTGCGTCACTTTGGACGTATCCACCGGCGGCAGCTTGACAAATTTTGAAAAAACGTGGAAGCCGGGCGCGCACACGTTGATCTGCTTCGAACCGAAATTTTTTTCCGACAACAACTCCTGCAATGCCTTGAGAATGGCCGCCTCGCGGGTCGATTCCTGCGCCCCTTCCAGGCCCAGGGCTTTGATGCCATACTGCTTCAGCCGCAAGCCGCCGGCTTCGTTCGGTTCAAACTCCGCCAGCTTTAAACTTCCAGCCCCAAAATCCGCCGCCAAAAATGATTTCGAATTTAGCATTGATTTCGCTTACGCCACTACTGGCCGGTCCATTCTGTCAATTAATCTTCCTCGATTCATTTAAAAAGTCCGTGCTTGTTACTGCAATTCGGGTTGGCGGTCAATTGTTTTGATTCAGTTCTTTTTTTCAAGCTGGTTACGTGCCACCACCCGCCCCGCTTTTCCTTTCCACCCCATCAAAATAAATTAACTCCCCGCTCCCCGCCCCGTCCGCTTCCTTTGTTTTTGGCATTAATTCCACGCCAAATGCGTGAAATTGCCGCGCCCCCGCATTCGGTTCACGCGCGCAATTTCGCCCGAAAATATTCAATCGTCTTGACAAGGCCCTCCTTCAGTTCCACCCGCGGTTTCCAGTCCAATAAACTCCCCGCCCGCCGAATGTCCGGCTGCCGCTGCCGCGGATCATCCTGCGGCAGCGGTTTGTAAATAATTTTACTGCGCGATCCCGTCGCCGCAATTATGGCCCGGGCAAACTCCAGCATCGTCATCTCCACCGGATTGCCAATATTGACAGGGGCGTTCGTCGCGCTCATCATAAGCCGGTAAATTCCGTCGATCAAGTCCGAACAATAACAAAAACTGCGCGTCTGCGTCCCCCGCCCAAAGACCGTCACCGGCTGGTTGCGCAGGGCCTGGCTGAGAAAGGCCGGCACCACCCTTCCGTCGTGCAGCCTCATGCGGGGCCCGTAGGTGTTGAAGATTCGCACGATTTTTGTGTCAATACCATGTTCGCGGTGGTAGGCCATGGCCAGCGCCTCGGCGAATCGCTTCGATTCATCATAGCAACCCCGCGGCCCAATCGTATTGACATTCCCCCAGTAGTCCTCGCTTTGCGGATGCACCAGCGGATCCCCGTAAATTTCGGACGTCGAGGCGAGCAGAAATCGGGCCGATTTCATCTTGGCCAGCCCCAGCGCCTTGTGCGTCCCCAACGATCCCACTTTCAGCGTTTGAATGGGTAATTCCAGGTAATCGATCGGGCTGGCCGGCGAGGCAAAGTGCCACACGTAATCCACCGCGCGATCCAGGAACAAAAACTCAGTCACATCCTGCTCGATGAATTTAAAATTCCCGTTCCCCGCCAGGTGCGCGATGTTCTCCACCGAGCCCGTGACAAAGTTGTCAATCGCCACCACTTGATGGCCCTGCGCCAGCAGGTAATCCACCAGATGCGACCCCAGAAATCCCGCGCCCCCCGTCACCACCGACGTCGGATGCGCTGCCTTGGTTTTATTTCTTTTTGACATGGTTCAAATTTGCTCAGCGTGCTCCCTTGGCCAGGAGAACAACCCAGATCGTGCGCCATAAAATCTTCAAGTCCAGCCACAAAGACCAATTATCGATATACTCCAGATCCAGCCGCACCCACTCCGCAAAATTCTTGACATCATTCCGCCCGGAAATCTGCCACAGGCAGGTCAGGCCGGGCCTCACGCTCAAGCGGCGCCGATGGGCCGGATCGTCAAATCGTTTGACTTCCACCACCGGCAGCGGGCGCGGGCCCACCAGGCTCATCTCAAAGCGCAAGACGTTAAACAATTGCGGAAATTCATCAATGCTGAACTTGCGCAAAAACCGCCCCACCGAAGTCACGCGCGGATCATTGGTCACCTTGAAAACCGGCCCGGTCATTTCGTTCAAGTTGGCCAATTCATGCTGCAATTGTTCCGCATTGGTCACCATCGTGCGCAACTTATACATGGTAAACGGCTTCCCGTTCAGCCCGCTCCGCTCCTGCTTAAAAAACACCGGCCCCTTCGAAGTCAATTTGATGGCAACGGCCGCCGCCGCCATGATAATGGAGCAAGGCACAAGAATCACCAGCGCTCCCAGAAAGTCAATGATTTGTTTGAGCAGCCGGCTCCAGGGCAGTTCCGGCCCGCTGTGGAAAACGAAGACCGGCCGCCCAAAAAAATCATCCAGGCTGGTGCGGGAAATCTCGGTCTTGAAAAAGTCCGCCAAAAGCAGGGTCTCGATGCCTTCCAATTCGCAGACGTGGATCACTTCTTCGATCCGCCCCAGCAGAGTGTGACGGGCATCGATCACGACCCGGTTGACCGAATGTTCATGAATGAATGAAACCAAGTCTTCGATGGAGGATTGATTCAAATCGAACTCCTCGATTACCTCCAATTCCTGCGAGGCCGGGCCTATGCAATCCCGCAAGTGCGCCCTATCCTCCCCTGTGCCAACCAGTATCATGCGCTGTTTGAATTGCGCCTGCCCCAATTTGCTCTGATAAGCCCATCGCAGCAATTCCCCTTTCACCAACATCAACCCAAAACTGCTAAAGCCAAAAAGCACGAACACACCCCGCGCCCCAGGCCGCCTCAACATGAACTGAATCAATATCAGCGCAATGGCGGAAATGGCGCACGCTTTGGCCAATTGCCAGAACACCTGCTGTCTCGGCGAGAAAATGGGCCGTTCATAATACCCCTGCCACTCCAGGATCAAGGGCGTCATCGGAATCACCACCAGAAACAGCCAAAAATACGTGCTGAAATCCCCAATTTTGTCCACATCCTCCAACCCCCCAATCGGCAACCCGTGCCAATGATAACGAATCAGCCACCCCAAGTACAATCCCACCGCAAAAAGCCCCCCGTCTATAAACTGATAAACTTGGATGCGAATTTGTCGGTCACTACGCAGCATAAGATTGGAAGCGTGAATTTGTTTTCACGCTGACTTCGTTCTGGAGTTGGTTCTGCTATTGCTACGCTTCATTTCTGTGCCGCCATCGGAGCCAGCCGGTTTGACGGTTTGCCCGTCACCAACTGAAAATCCGGAGCGGAGGCTCGGATAAATCTTTCCAAGCGCTCAAATGTGGCCTGTTCCCGGCCTGGAACGCAAGTGACAAAATAACTAATATACGCCCACCGCTCCATCCGCCCCTTTTGCAGCACAGTCTTCCACATCGACCACAACCGCGACCCTTCATCCGAAGTGATCTTGTCCCCGGAAACAAACCAATAAACATAAATGCAACTGATCATGCGCCCATTTTTCTGCATCTGTCGGGTTGCGGTCAGCTTCCTGACGGGAAGATCATAGGAAAAGGGGCGGTCCATCGGCAAATTGACCTGTTCGCTGGCGGTGATATTCCAGTCCTGCGCGTAAAGGCAATACTGCGGCTGGTGAATGCTGGTATGGTCCGTCCCCATCAATACCACATTGATTTGCACCCCAAACTTGCTCGCCGGATCAAGGTAATAGCGGCGTCCGAACGTCGTATCCTCCGGCAAGTTGTTCAATTCCGTCGTCGTGATGGGCAGTGGCATCGAGGGTATGCCCAGGACCTGCGCCGGCAATACCACGCTTTGCCCCGAAACCAAATTGGTCTTGTCATCATAGATCGGGACTCGATCCACCCTTACCCCTGGCCGCCCCAGCAGGTGCTGTCCTCGCAGGTCCTTCAACCACCCCGCCGTCGCGCCCATCATTCCCAGCGCCACGGCAAATATGATCCACTTGGAAGTTTTCATGGAAGAGTGACCGGCGCCTTTTCTTTCAACACCCGCCCCAGCAAAAGAACCCCCCCGATGGCCAGCCCGTACGTAACATAGCCAAACCAGTCATCCACGAACCTCCCCGCCGCCGGCGTTTTAAATGCATTGGCCGCCAGAATAATGGTCGTGATTCGCAGCACATTACAAACCAGCGCCAGCGGAACAGTCGAGGCAATCATTACCACCCGTTTCCACGCCGTCCTCATGGTCAGCACCGAAAAAATCGTCGTAATCGCCAACAGGGCGATAAAACTGCGGATGCCGCTGCACTCCGCCGCCACGTCAAAACTCCCAAAAATTCCATTCGGATCAATCAGCTTCGTGCCGATTCGCACCACCGAAACATCCAGCAGATCCTTCGTAATAAACAGCGCTCCCTTGGCCGCCATCACTCGCAATGGAAGCGTTAATCCCTGGGCGAACGTCCCTCCCATCGGTACGCAAAAACCGAAAATAACAAAAGGGAAAAACGTCACCTTCAAAGTATCCCAGCCCCACACCAGCCCCGTCAAAAACCAGGCTCCGCCGAAAAGGGCCACCATGGAAAATCGCGGTTGCTGCACGATATAGCCCATCACATGCAGCATCAGACAAAACCCAAGCCCCAGCAAACCTGGCCACCATACCCCATTGATTGACTCCACCAACCGCCTGCGCCGCAACCAAAGCAGGGCCAGCACCGCCCAGGGAATGAGTTTGCCATGACTGGCGTCATTGGCGGGGTCGCTCCATTTTTTCCACATCCAACCAAAAAGCGAATCCGTATGGCCCGCCACCGCCGACGTCCAGCCAAAAAACTGGAACAGCAAACACCAGGCCGCCAGCAGCCCCAGGAAAATCATTCCATCCGGCAGCTTCCCCCAATAATGCCGGAATTCTTGTCCAACACTGGCAAACGATTCCGTCTCTGCCTTTTCAATCACGTGCATCCGCCGCCCAGACTACTACGAAGAAACCCCCAAGGCAATCTAATCCCACTTTGTAAGGTTTTTACTTGATATTAGTAAGGCTATCCCCTACAGTGTTCCAAAGCTGGTGAAGCCCCAATTTCCCACTATTGACACCGCCAGAGCCAATCCGCGGGAGGACCTCGCGCGGCTCCAAAGATCACCCCACGCTATGGCTTCCTGGCATAATGCGCGGCAATACCTGAACAATGGCCGACATGCTCCCGCCCTGGCCAGCTTCAACAAATTGGTCCAGCAATTCCCCGGGGTCTCGCAATTATGGGCCGAATTGGGCATGGCAGCGGCGGGCACCCTGGATTTCGCCGCAGCCGATCAAGCTTTTAAACGCACCGTCGAATTGGCCACCGGCGATGCCGATTTGCTCACCACGGTCGGCACGCAATACTATCAACTGCGCCGCATGCACCAGGCCATGTCCTGCTTTGAACGCGCCGTGGCCGCAAACCCGTCCTCGGTCAAAACACGCCTGACTCTTGCCTGGTGGTTGGAACGAAATCGCCGCCTGGATGAAGCTTTGGAATGCGTCCAGACTTGTCTGACCCAGCATCCCAACGACGCTCACGCGCTCTATTTCAAGGCCTTTTTATTGCATCGCAAAGGGCTCAACGGGGATGCGGAGACCGCCTTGCGCGACCTGCTCAACGGCCGGTCACTGCCGTTGGATGTTCAAATCGACGCCAATCATTTGCTGGCCACCGTGCTGGACGCCACCGGACAATACGCCGGGGCTTTGACCTTCCTCGCCACGGCAAAGACGTTGCGCAGCCGGACGATCAACACGGCCGCGATCGAGCAGATTACACAGAAGGGCAACCAAGCCCGGCGCGAATTGCTGGCACAGTTGACGCCCGAAACACTGCAACGCTGGCGCGACGAAGCCGCCCAGGCGCCCTGCCCGCATCCCCTGGCCCTTCTGGGCGGGCCCATGCGCAGCGGCACTACTTTGATCGAACAAATTCTTGGCGCGCATCCGGAGATTCTTGTATTTGACGAATCAATGAACTCCTTGAAGGAGATATTGGACCCTCTTCAGCAGCCGCCCCGGGGTTTGACTCTCAAAACCCTGAACAACCTCACCGGCGCCGAACGCGCCCAATTGATCCACCGCTACTTCAAGAGTCTTCTGCGTGAGACGCAGGAAGGCCCCGGCGCCCGGTTGTTGCTCGATAAAAACCCTTCCACCACCGCCTGGCTTCACGTTTGGCTTCGCCTTTTTCCCCAATCCAAACTGGTCATCGCCTTGCGCGATCCGCGGGACATTATTATTAGTTGTTACTTTCAGAACATTCCGAGAGATTGGGCCATCGTTAGCTTTTCCAGCCTGGAACGGGCGGCCCGGTTCTATGCCGACTGCATGGATGTTTGGTTACGCGTGCGCGAGTTGGGGGGATTCGATTGGATTGAAACCCGCTACGAGGATGTGGTCACTAATCTGGAAGCCGAGGGCCGGCGGCTCACCAGTTTTCTCGGATTGCCGTGGCAAGAGAGCCAGGCGACTTATTATGAAACGACGCGCCGCAAATTCGTGCATTCCCCAACCTACAATGAAGTGACCCAGCCCGTTTACAGCAAAGCCGTCAAACGCTGGGAACATTACGCCGAAGCTCTGGCGCCGCTTAAAACGAGCCTGGAACCGTACTGTCGCACGTTTGGCTATTCCTGAGGAATTTTTAAGTGTCTGGCTGACAGGCCTTTACGATCTCGCCTGCCGGAAAAATCGTAAATTTTCACGATTTTTTCCCCGCCCGTTTACTCCGCAAACTTGACGCTTCAGCCCTTCTTCGCCTTGATCTCGTCGTAAATCCAGCGGTAGGTTTTTTCCATGCCGTCGTGCAAACGAATGCAAGGCTCCCATCCGAGATATTTCTTGATCAGAGTATTGTCAGAATTTCTGCCGTTGACGCCCTTCGGCGCTTTCAGGTTATAACTGCGTTTCAATTTCACGCCGGCAATCTCTTCCACCATATCGACCAGTTGATTGATGGTCACCAATTCGCTGCTGCCCAAATTGATCGGTTCCAAAATGTTGCTGGCTAAAATGGCCTGGATGCCTTTGAGACAATCATCGATATACATGAAGCTGCGGGTTTGTTTGCCATCCCCCCAGATTTCAATTTCATGTTTGCCCGAAAGTTTGGCGCAGATGACCTTGCGGCAAACGGCTGCCGGCGCCTTTTCGCGTCCGCCCTCCCAAGTCCCCAACGGCCCATAGACATTATGAAAACGCGCCACCCGCGTGGTCAGGCCATAATCCTCGCGGAAATGCCGGCACATCCGTTCGCTGAATAATTTTTCCCATCCGTAACCATCTTCGGCCATGGCATGATAAGCGTCTGATTCCTTCAAGGCGGTGACATTTTCGTCCCTCTGCTTGTCAGCGTTGTAAACGCAGGCCGAGGAAGAATAAAAATAGCGTTCCACGCCGGTTTCTTTCGCGGCCATCAGCAAATGGGTGTTGATCAGGACGGAAAGCATGCAGAGCGCCCGGTTGTTTTCAATGAACCCCATGCCTCCCATGTCGCAGGCCAGATTAAAAACAGTGCCCGCGCCTTGCAGAGACCGGTCGCACGCCTCGCGTCTTTGCAAATCAAGCTGCAGATTCTCCACGTCGGGAAAAACCTGATGCCATTCCGCCAGGGGTTTGATGTCCACCGCCCGGATTTCCTTGACGCCTTGTCGGCGCAAATCCGCAATCAAATGGCCGCCGATAAAGCCGCCACCACCACATACCACAACTTTTTTTGAATTCATAAACAGGGACCGCACATTACCTCAAGCCAGCCGGACAGCAAGATAATTTTTTCAGCGCAATACTTCACTTTCCCGTCTCAGAGAAGCGGATCACGCTCCATGTCTCCGGACCCGCGCCGGCTTTCTCCGTCACAGATTCCGACCTGACCAGGGCGCCGCCGCTGCGCTGCAACCACCGGTCAAAGACCTCCGCATGGCCGTCTGCGATCACGTCATTCTTGACCACCAGCCAGTGCAGCCCCAGCGCTTGACCATGGTCGCTTTCCCCAACATGCACCACCCGCCGGCTGCCAAACGGGCGCCACAACGAACTCTCCGCATCATCGCCGCCTTCGATCAATCCGATCACGGCAACGGATTTGGGAATATTTTCCCGCAGTGAAACAAACAGGTCATTCCGATGATTATAGACCGTATAAACCATCCGGGCATGGGCCATCAGCCCATTATTAGGAAAAATTTCTGTCGTCCAATTGAAGAAACAGCCCGCCGGCCAAAGAGGCCGTGAGGGTGTCAAAAAGACCGCCATCAAGGCAATCGCGCTCGCGCAAACCGCCATCGTCCTATACCACGCCTGCCTGACCAAAAAGCCCTGCGCCGGGCTCAATACGATTGGCAGCAGTAAAAAAGGATAATAGGCGGCAATCAAGCGCGAAGTCGACTCACTGCCCAGCTTCGTCATGTAAACCAAAAGCGCGATCCACGTTAGAAGGCCAACCACCAGACCGTGACGCCGCGCCCAGGGAATTAAACGCCCCTGACGCTTTCCTCGCCATCGCACCGCCGCTACCAAAGAAGTAAGGGCGATGAGCGTGATGCCGATGCCCACTCCCGCAGATTCTTCTTGGGGCAATTCGCGAAACCCCACACCGAAACGGGGAAAATCATTCGCCAAAACAGTGCGAAGCCGATCGGGAAAACTCTCCCAAACCCAATTCTCCACCGAACGGGCCAGCGGTAGAAAAGGCGGTTCCAGACTTTGCAGTCCCAATTGCAAGCCATTTCCCAAAATCCCAGCCAGCGGTTTTCGCACTTCAATCCTTTCGTAATTGTTTGGGTCTCCTGTCCAGCTCCCCGTAAAGTGCTGATTCAATGCGGCGGTGGGCAGAAAGGACACAAGCATGCTCAGAAGCACCACCACGACGCTGCTGGCAAACCGCTTTTCCACCAATCTCAAGGCGGGCCACACTGCCCAAACGAACGGCAGTAATAGCGGCAAATTCGACGCCTTGATTCCAGTGAACAATCCGGCTGCCAAAAACCCAAACCACAGATGGCGAACATTCCCCGTTCGCCGAGCCTCAAAAGCAAAGTATATCGCCGCGAGAAAGTACGTCCCCGCCAGTGTGTCGTTCGAAATGCTGCCCGCCTGCATGGCATAACACAAGGCTGCGGGTAATAGCCACATCCAGAACCATGCCACCCGCCGGGCCACACCGGCCCCGACGAATACCGTGAAAACGAGGCTGGGCAACAAAAAATAGGCAATCGTATTAATCAGGAAAAAAAATCGATCACTGTGGGTCGCGACAAAAATTGGCATCATCAACCATTCAAAACCTGTGCCGCTCAAATTCATGCGCTCATTGGGAGTCACAATCCAGTGCCATCCCGAAGCAGCCCACCAATGCAATACCCGCGGAAATCGATATGTGAGCGCGTCGTAATTATTGGGCGCATGCAGCGCGCCTCCCAACGCCGCCAGGCCCGCCGTCAGGGCAAAGAGCATCGGCAGGGGCCGCAGAAAGCGTCGCGGTTTCCACCAAGTCCATATCCTTCCGCCGGGATTGAACCCCCTCTTTTCTTTCCAATGCGGCCACTTGTATTCAGCCGCCAGCGTCAGCGTCAAAACGAAAAAAAACAACGCGTAACCAGCCCCGTTGAGCTGGTGCAGCGCAGAAAGTATCCAGCCCGCAGCGACACAGGCGGCTGAGCCAAGAATCCACAATTTGATGAGTTTGGCCATCTTCGTGTTGACAATTCTCTCAATCTTGTATCGGATATTTCTTCGCGCCACTAAACTGGCAAAGAATCCGCGCCACAAAAAGCGGGTTGTTCTTAAAATAACGCTTCCATAACCGTCTTGGCTCGCAGCACAGGCGGAAAAGCCATTCCAAACCCGAGCGCTGCATCCAGCGCGGCGCTTGCCGCACTCTGCCGGCCAGGAAGTCAAAAGCCGCTCCCACTCCAAACATCAAAGTCACATCCAGCTCTGTCAAATACTCGGCCATGAAACGCTCCTGTTTGGGCGTGCTCAACCCAACCCAGATCACATCCGGACGCGCCTGGCGAACGGTTTCCTTCAAATCCGCCTGTTCCGCCGCATTCAAAGGTCGAAAAGGAGGCTGATACGTTCCGACGATGCGCAACTTGGGAAACCTTTCCAGCAATTTTTCCTGCAAAGTTTGGGCCGTCCCGCCGCCGCCGCCATAGAGAAAATGACGCCATCCCATCCGCTCGGATAAAGCGAGCACGGCCAACATCAAGTCCGGCCCGTAAACACGGGCCATTTGTTTTTGACCCTGCCACCGCCCCACCCAGACCAACGGCATGCCGTCCGGCGTGCAGAGAAAGGCCCGATTCAGGATTTGTCGAAACTCCGGGTCCGACTGCGCTTCAGAAACGCCATGAACTCCAGTGATGCAAACGTAACCCTTTTCTTTTTTTTCCAGGGCCTGCGTAATTCCCGCCAGCGCCATGTCCATATTGATGGCGCTGACGCCCACTCCCAAAACATTAATGCGCGCCGGTTTCAGGGAAGGTGCCTGCATTAGGAAAGCGCGTTATATTTTATGATGCACCACAAGGCCCGCACCCCGTCCCGCCACGAAATTTTTTTCCCATCGGCGTAAGTTCTCCCGTAATAGGAAATGGGAACTTCGTAAATGCGGACGCCGTGAACCCGCCGCACTTTTGCCACGATCTCAGGCTCAAAGCCAAAGCGGTTCTCCTCAATCTTGACACTTTGAATGATCTCGCGGCGGAAAACTTTGTAACAAGTTTCCATGTCGGTCATGTTCAGATTGGTGAACATGTTGGACAGAGTGGTCAGGACGTGGTTGCCCAGCGAATGCCAGAAATAAAGCACGCGGGTGGGCCCTCCCCCGGCAAAACGGGTCCCGAACACCACGTCCGCCTGGTTGCCCAGAAGAGGCGCCAGGAGTTTGTAGTATTCTTCCGGATTATATTCCAAGTCCGCATCCTGCACGATGACGAATTGCGCTTTGGCCAGCGCGAACCCGGTGCGCAACGCCGCGCCCTTGCCGCAGTTGACAGGGTGGTGCATGACGCGAATAGCCGGGTTCTCCGCCGCAATTTGATCCAGGACGGCGGCGGTGCCGTCGGTCGAACAGTCGTCCACAATTATGACCTCCTGCACTGGCCTTTGCGCGCAAACCAACTGCACGATGTCCCGAATCGTCCCCTGCTCGTTAAACACGGGAATGACCACTGACAGGCACGGCGCCACATCCGCGTTATCGGAGGGCGCGGAAGATCTGTTGCCTTCGGAGCTCATTCTAACTCCCGGGTTTTCAAGGATGGTTTGGCCTGTTTCATCGCAAAAGAATATCAATAGGCGGCGCTTTTGCAATCTGCGCCAATTATATGACTAACGATGCACAAAAATAATGCCGCTGCCTTGCGGCTCAAACCGAAAATCCACCTGGCGCAATCCGTTTAAAGCGCGGGAGATCGCCTCGTGGCGTTCGCGCGGCGCCTGGAACATCAGGAAGCCGCCGGCTCCGGCCCCCAGCAGTTTGCCCCCGATGGCGCCCGCCTTGCGAGCCCGCGCATACCATTCGTCAATGACACCCGTGCTGATCCCGGGCGTCAGGCTCCGCTTGAGCACCCAGCCTTCATGAATGATTTCGCCCAGCGCATCGGCACGGTTGGCTTGCAACTCCCGCCGCAATTCGCCGGCCAGCTCCACCATCCGGCGCATCAGCTTTTGCTTCTTTTTTTCCGAAGCGACCGCGCGTTGCTGCTGTTCAAGAATCCCTGAGGCGCTGCGCGTGATTCCTGTGTAAAAAGTCAGAATCTGGGCTTGAAGTTGTTCAATGGTTTCCCGGCGGCAAATGATGGGTTCCACCACCACCGAGTCATCGGGATTAAACCGGATGAAGTTCAGCCCGCCATAAGCGGCGGCGTACTGGTCCTGTTTGCCAATCGGCTCGGCGCACCGCTCAATTTCGATTTGACATGCCTCACTGGCCAATTGCTCCGCCCCGGCGTATCGCTGCGAATAAGCATGCAGCACATGAAGCAATCCCACCGTAAAGGAACTCGAACTGCCCAGCCCGGTGCCCTTGGACGGCACATCGGCGATGGAAGTGATCTCAATGCCCCCATTGATGCCCAGCATCTTCATCGCTTCGCGCACCAGCGGATGACGGATGCGGGCCACCGAGGCGGCGTCCTCGGTGCGCGAATAGCTCACCCGAATCCTCTGGTCAAATTTCTTATTTACCGTGACATAAACAAACTGGTTGATGGCCGTCGACACCACCGCGCCGCCAAACCGGCGGTAAAAGACAGGCAGGTCGCTGCCGCCGCCTACAAAACTCATGCGCAAGGGTGTCCGGCTGATAATCACAAGCCTCCTTTTGCCAGAATCAGAGTCACTGAGTCGAGCAAGTTATCCGCTGTAAAATCTGGGGCGCCCTTGAATTTCTCGTCCTTGCCGCCGTGGCCCGTGCGCAAAAGGATGGATTTTACGCCCGCGTTTTTCGCTGTTTCAACATCGGTGGTCGAATCGCCGACCAGCCAGCAAGCCTGTAAATCAAGGTGGAGATCCTGGGCCGCCTGCCGAACCATGCCCGGCTTGGGTTTGCGGCATTGGCAATCTATCTTCAAATCGGGACGTTCGCCCGAGAATCCCTTCTCAGGATGATGCGGGCACCAGTAAATCCGGTCCAGATAAGCGTGCTCGCGCCCGAGCAGCATTTCCAATTTATTATGGATCAGCGCAATATCCGCTTCCGTGCAAAAGCCTTTGGCCACGACCGGTTGATTGGTTACCAGGACGGCCAGCCAGCCTCGATGATTCAATTCCCGCACCGCCGCGGCGGCCTGGGGCAGCAGTTCCAATTGTTCCGCCGAGGTCAGCCCATTGACCTCTTTGACCAAAGTGCCATCCCGATCCAGAAAGACCGCCCGCTGCGGAGTGGTCAGCGAACTGCGCTGCACTACGCCATTGGAGTATTCCGCGCAAATTCTGTCATAACGCTCCGGCGTCCCGATATCCTTGATGTATTCCGGGCTATTGTAGCCGAGCAACTTCGCGCCTTGCCCGAGCATGGCCGGAAACAAGTCTTTGCCAAAGTCCAGCGGCTGCCGCGGCTCGATCCATCGACGGAGCACGGGCTTGCGAATGACGTAAAGCCCGGCGTTGACAAGGTTTCGAAACCATTTGTCCTGTGGATGCGGACGATTGTGGAAGCCGGTAATCCAGTTTCCCGCGTCCGCCTCCACTAAATCAGAATCCAGCGGGTGGTCGTTGGGATGGAGCAACAAGGCCGCATCCGCGCCACGGTTGAGGCGCGCCTGACACATGCGTTCCAAATCAACGTTGACCATCGTATCCCCGTAAATCACGACAAATTCATCCGCCAACAAATCAAACCCCGCCAGCACCGCGCCGGCCGTGCCCAGTGGTTCGCGTTCGACCACCGTCCGAATGCGCAATCCCCATCGCCTGCCATCGCCAAAATGCCGCTCGATCAGATCGGCCCGGTAACAGGCAAAGATAATTATGTCATCAAAACCATGCCGCCGGGCCAGCTCCACATGATGTTCCAGCAGCGGCTTGCCCCCGATGGGAATCATGGGCTTGGGCAGATCGCCCAGGCGCGCCTTAAGCCGCGTGCCCATGCCCCCGGCCAGAATGATGAGTTGTTTCACGGCGTGCTTATAAATTCTCTCGAATGGCCAGCTCAACCGCCTGGTCGGAGGTTAGTTTTGGCGACCAGCCCGCCGCTTTTAATTTCTCGGTCGAATAACGAAACTTGGGCACGTCGCCCACCCAACCGCGCGACCCGCCCGTATAACGAATGCTCGCGCCCGGCGCCGCCGCCCGCACCACCGCCTCCGCGATAAAACGCACCGTGCTCGCCCCTATCTCCGGTGCAATATTATAATAATTCAATCGCTCTTTGCTGTGTTGGAAGAGGAACAGCATCGCCTCCACCAACTCGCTCACGTGCAAGTAAGGCTTTTCCTGCGCGCCGTCTCCCAGCACTTCCAATTCCGCCGGATTGGCGCGCAATTTCTTCAAAAAATCAAAAATCACCCCGTGCGTGGCGCGACTGCCGATGACATTGGGAAACCGGCAAATCCAGACCCGCTGCAAAAACCTCTCCAGCGCCGCCGTGATGCTGCCTTCCGAAGCGAGCTTCATCGCGCCGTAATTGGACACCGGGAGCACCGGGCCGCTATTCTCCTTGAGCACGCCATCGTGGTCGCCGTAAATGGCCGAACTGGAGGCAAAAACCAGTTGCGGAATATTCAGGACTTGCATCATTTTGAGGACATTGTGCGTGGTCAGGAAAGTCAGGCGGAGGTCCAGGTCAGGATCACGCCCCCCTGCCTGAATGTCTGAATTCGCCGCCAAATGCCAGATCGTTTTGACAGACCCGTGCGCCGCATCCTTGCGGAGAAAAGCAAGGCAGGCTTCCACGTCGTTGACATCCAGTTCAACAAAGCTGAATTGTTTGCTGCGCAGCGCTTCGGTCAGGTTGGCGCGCCGGCCCAGGACCAGATTGTCCCAACCGACGACCCGATGGCCCAGCGCCAGGAGCCGGTCGACCAAATGACTGCCAATAAAACCCGCTGCGCCTGTGACCAAAGAGCATTCATTCATGCGTTTACCTGTCAATATCGGCATGACCGCCGCAAACTCAAGCCTTTACGCAAGGAAGAGCATCTCTTTTTTAGTCACCTTCGAACCACGGATTTGCCGCGACGATCAGACTGCCGTTCATTCGCGCGACCAAAATGAACTGGATGGGAGCGGTGTCGTTTTTCCGGCCTTCGGGCAGCGGTTGGTCGTAATACCAGACGCCGCGAGCGAGACGCTCTCCTTTTTCCTTTTCGCATTCGCACATCACAACTGTTCCTTTGCTTCCATTGATTGAATCGCGTGTTATGTCTTTGTTTGTCAAATATGTTTTATTGACATTAGATGAAAAAAGCGCCGGACGGGCGTCCTCCTTCCCCGCAACGGACACGGTCCGTTAAGAATGCAGGAGACGACGTAAGGAGTTTCTAATTCAGGCCTTGTTTCCGGGAAAATTTGAGACTCCTCACGTCGTCTCCTGCGGGAATGAATCGTTTTTTCGAACAATCTCTTAAAGTCGGCTGCTTTTGAGGCGTGATCCATTAGGGAGTATGACACTGATGTATTAGTTATACCTATACTTTACAGGCGCC